>OFFU01001054.1_pt1 | contig 21843 bp, 30 predicted proteins | sample 1521451 | NCBI WGS metagenome assembly OFFU01 (sample SAMEA3504106, study PRJEB24116) | mouse gut metagenome | biome: mouse gut; feature: mouse-associated habitat; material: faeces | place: Denmark | collected 2011 | reverse complement strand
GGCGGTCAACCTTTTTTCTGTTTATAGACGAGGAGGTGGAACATGAAAAAGAAAAAGGTACTTTCATTGTCAGCAACGATACTGATTACCGCCCTTGTGTGTTTTGCAGTCTTTGCATTACTGTTGCGCCCACAGACGTTAGAGATTGGGGCGGTGGACTTAAATACAGTTACAGACGGCGAATATATCGGTGTTTGTCAAAACAAGATTTTAATAGCCGTTGTCAAGGTTTGCGTAAAAAACCATGAAATAGCGGATATTGAGATATTGGGACATAAGGCTTCTTAACATGGAGCAGGCTGAAACAATCGCCGGGAAAGTAGGTGTGAACTTGAAAATCATTCTAAAGTATATCTTAACAAACGTAAAAGAGCGTAAAGCAAGAACTTTCGTTATGCTTCTTTCAATCCTGCTGTCTGCTATGCTGCTGTTCGTTTCCTTTTCTATTGGCGTTTCTTATGAAAGCGCACAACGGAAAATGGCGCGCGGCATGGCGGGGAGTGCGACAGTTTCTGTTCAGAGTGTGGAGGTCGGTATTCATGCAGACGATATTCCCGCCTTGCCGGACATACAGACAAAAGCAGGAATTGTAGAGGGCACTTCCCTTTACCATGAAAACGGGTACTATGAAACGGTTGACCTCTTGGCGGCTGATATGGAAGCATTAAATCAAATCAATAAACCACGACTGATTGGTGACGGCGAAGTTACCGCATTTTCCGGCAATCAGATTATCTTGCCGGACAGGTTTACATCAAAATATGGCATAGAAAAGGGCGATACTGTTACCTTGCAGATAAATGGTTCGCCAGTGGATTTTGAAGTAGCGGAAATTGCCGCTTATGACACAGTTTTCCTGCGTCACACAAGGGGTGCAACAGCACTTCTGCCTTTGGAAACCATAAAAGAAGTTTTGGGGCGGGAGGACGGTTATAGCGAAATTCTGATTGAACCTGCCCCAAATAGTACAACAGGCAATCTTATTTCTGAACTGAAAAATGCTCTTGATAACGGAAAGTACCGGGTATCGGAGGTTGTCAATGAAGCGCAGATAGCCGCCGATGCAAGGCAGAAATCCATGCCTTTCTTTCTAATCAGTTTCTTTTCATTAACTATGAGTATTTTTATCATTTACAGCAGCTATAAAGTCATTACCTTAGACCGTTTACCGATCATTGGCACATTCCGCAGTATCGGCGCGACAGAAAAGACCGTAACCCGTATTCTGCTTTTGGAAAGCCTGTTTTACGGCTGCACAGGCGGGGTGATTGGTATTCCTATTGGTATGATTGTATTAAAAGGCATTTTGCAGGGAATGGGCAAATCATTATCGCAGGGAATTGAAATCCCCCTTGTTATATCTATTCCCGGCGTTATTCTTTCTTTTGCGGTTGCGGTGATCGTGTCTTTGCTTTCGGCATGGCTGCCTGTCCGCAGGGCAAGCCGGCTGCCGATAAAGGATATTGTCTTAGGTACGGTGGAGGAAAAGCATATTCCGCGTCCTCTGATTGTCGGAATAGGGATTGTATTGTTTATCGTGTCCGCTTTGCTGCCGCACTTTGCGTCCGGCACTATGCTTTATCTTGCGGGCGGTTTTTCCCTGTTAGGTCTGATTGCTGCTACTATCCTTGTGATACCGATTTTCACAAATATAGCAAGCGCAGGATTGGAGCGCTTCTATGGTGCGGTAGCAGGAAATGAGGGCAGGATCGCCGCCCGCAACATGAAAGATAATAAGAATGTCACGCAGAATATTACGCTGCTGTTCATCAGCATATCGGCGATTATTGCAATCCGTGTAGTGGGGAATTTTGTGACAACTTATATCAGCGACGTATTTCATGGCGCAGAGCTTCAAGGTTTTGCCGACGGACATATGAAGCCGGAATTTGTGGAATTTCAATGACACCGGAACTGGACATTTGGACATTTCTCGTTGCGGGGACATTAGGAATTATCGTCACCCTGCTTGGCTCCATAGTACCAATTTTTAAAAGCCGAAAAATGAAACTGGTGGAAGAAATAAAATTTGAGTAAGGAGGGGTTGCCAAATGAACATATTAACAGAGGAAGTTGCCATTGAGGGCAAAAATATAATTAAGGACTTTCAGCTTGGTGATACCAAAACAAGAGTGCTTAAAAACATATCGCTGAAAGTGATACAGGGTGAATTTGTTTCCATCATGGGACAGTCCGGCTCTGGAAAAAGTACGCTGCTTTATATTCTCGGAGGGCTTGGTCGGCTTATCGAGGGCTTGATGTACCCACAAGCGGATCTGTCTTTATGAAAGGCATGGATATATCAAAATTCAATGATGAAAAAATGAGCCGGATAAGGCGGCAGAATATAGGATTTGTTTTTCAGTTTTACAACCTTATCCCCAACTTGAATGTGGCAGAAAATATCATGCTTCCGCTTTTGTTGGACGGAAAGAAAATGCGGGACTACAAAAAACCGCTGAAAGATATTTTAGAGGTAGTCGGCTTATCGGACAAACGAGGGCATACCCCACGCGAATTGTCCGGGGGACAACAGCAACGTGTGGCAATCGCCCGCGCACTAATTGGAAATCCCGAAATCCTGTTTGCAGACGAACCTACGGGAAACCTTGATAGTCATACAGGAGCAGAGATAATGAGTTTGTTGCAGCGTATCAACAAGGAACGCGAACAGACAATTATCATGGTTACGCATTCACCGGAAGCGGCGAAAAGCAGCAACCGTGTTATCACCGTAAGTGACGGACTACTTGAATAACCACACCATTTAACCGAATAGAAATACAATCTGCCGGACGGCGGCAAAGAAAAAAACGTCAAAAAGCAGACATATTTTCGTGCCTGTTCACTTGATTATTTGGCAGAATTGCTTGCAGAACCTGAGAAAAGTATGGAACAAATAGAGTATTTGTGGACTACAAATGAAAAATTGTCTGTTTTAACAAATAATACGCAAAACATCTACTATGATACCTTTGGATAATACAAATGCGAATAAACTGTAACGCCTGGGTATGGACAGTGGATGTCAGCGGATATTTTCTGACTTTCGAGAAGTTTCTTATTTTCAGGCCTTCTCAAAATCGGTCAATGGAGGTAAAATTGACAGAAGAGGATAAAATCAGAGCATTATGTGGAGGCATCTGCAAATTTCAAAGACATAAAGCGAAAGGAATGACAAATCAATGAAAATCGAAAGATGCAAAAAAGAGCCCTTTATCGTAATAGGAAAAGAAGGGTCAACAACGGACGGAACAGACTTTATTCAAAAGCTATGGAACGATGCGAATTCCCACTTTGGGGAAGTCGCACATTTGGCAAAGAAAGATGAGAATGGAAACATTCGTGGAATATGGGGTGCGATGTCTGACTTCTCCCGTTCTTTCCAGCCCTGGGAAGGATTCAATCAAGGACTTTACCTTGCAGGTGTGGAATGTAAGGATGATTCAGAAGCCCCTGACGGTTGGACAAAGTGGGGGATTCCCGGCTATGAGTATATCTATGTAGAACGTGAAAATGAGGATACCTTCTCAGAAGTTATCAAACATCTGGAAGAGCATGATATTTCATTGGCAGGGGCTGTCCACGATTTTACCTGTCCGCAGACTGGAAAGGGATATCTGTTTTTCCCAATTAGAAGATTGTAAGAAAAGTTGAGCTTTCCAGCTTCCAGCCCACTATTATGATAAAGCCTCTGTATCATACTTATCCCATGGCTGATGTAATGATTTTAGGTACTGCGGACAAGATTCTCCTTTTCAAGTCTTCCCGAAATCAGTCAATAGAAGTAAAATCGGGAAAAGAGGACAGAATCAGAAATCTCAATGATGGAGGGAAATACAAGATGTTAAGATCAATGATGCAGGTATTTGTAAAAAACAGCACGGAAGCAGTGGCACTTTACCAAAAGGCTTTTGATGCTGAACTCCTATGCGCTTACCCTGATGGCAGCGGAGGTTATATGCATTCCGAACTGAACGCCTATGGCCAAATATTGGCTGTTTCGGAAATTTCTGAAGGTGTAACTATAGGAAACACGATGATGTTCTGTTTCCACCTTGGAGAAGGCCATGAAAACCAGGTTCAAAAAGCTTATGAAGTACTGAAAGCAGGAGCATCAAACGTTACCCCTGTCGGGCCATGTGATTATAGTCCATGCCAGTTTAGGCTTATTGACAAATTTGGCGTGTGCTGGTGTCTTTTTGTATGAGGGAACAATGGATAACAGCTGGCTTTCTCCAATGGTCTGTGATAATATTTATCTTCCAATCCGATACTGATACTCCGGGATATTAAAAATTCCGTCATCCAGTATCTGGTTCTCCAGATACTGGATATCTCCGTTTTCTGAGAGCCTGACCGTAAGTTCATGGGTTATGACCGCATCATTGCACAAAATCATCTGGCATACCGCATCCACAGTCAGCGTGAATGTCCCATCTCCATTTTCTCTGATCTGTGTCACTTCGGGGACAGAAGTGCCAAAGAAATTGGGTGCGTAATTTCCACACCCCAGCCTCTCCCATGGATAGCTTTGATGCTCTTCATCGAACATTGCCCACTCCCGCAGGTCTTCCCGGGAAACCGGAAGATAGTCCATAATGGTATCTTCAAATTCTTCTGCCGGTATCCCGTCCGGATATTGTTCCGGTTCAAACTGCCTGTCATACTTCATCTCATAAAAATATTCATAAGCCCCGTTATAATCCAGTTCTTCCAGGTTCTCCACATCCCAGTTAGAGCATAACAGGTTATTTCCCTGGTATCCCAAAGGAATCACACAGTTTTCGGACATTTCACGGCATTCCTCTGACAGAGGCCTTACTCTGACCAGGCAGCTGCCGTCAATCATCTCCGATACTTCCGGAGGTTCCGGTACACATAATTCATACCCAAAATACCCTTTTTCTGTATACCTCCACTCTTTTATCCTTGTATTGGAAATGTATGTGAACATCGGTGTGCCATCTCTTCCCCATGTCATATTCGCTGCCAGTACATACAGATTTTTTCCATCATACTTATATTGAAGCCTTCCGATCCCTCCATCTCCATGAACCATGTACAGCAGTACGGTTCCAGCCTTTCCCCTTCCGGCATCCAGCAAAAAACGCTCCATTTCCTCCCAGTTCTCCATATCCGAATACAGCCCGCTTCCCGTGACGGACATACCCAGGGGCTTTATCTTCTCTTTCATCTGAGCCATCACTTCCTCTGATAACACTACATTTGAAGCTTCACCTTTGTCCGCCGCTCGGTAAATCTCCGCAGTCAGCTCCAATGCAGTCCTTAAGTCCGCTTCGGCTTCTCTCCTTTCATCTTCCTCAATTGGAAGATCATACCCCTTTTCCCAATGTTCTCTTATGTTATTATCTTCTTCGTCCTCTGCCAAAAGAAGTTCCCCTCTGCCCTCCCCTGCATCGGACAGGAGAGAATCTGCCGGTTCTTTCCTCCCACAGGCACACAGGAATCCTGCCAACATTATGATTACGATCAAACTATATTTTTTTCTGTTCTCCATGGAAATCCTCTCTTTATCTGATTCGGTATACGGCAGGAATATCCAGTTCCCTTTTTTCAATGGAATTGGACAGATAACGGAATGCCCCATCTACAAAGAGGGTCAGCGTTCCGTCCGGATTTTCCCTAGCATCCACTACCTCCCCAAAGGGCGGATACGGACTCGAAAAGATCATTTCATACGGATAGCTGTCCGTGGCTGCATGATAACCACATATTTCCCTTATCTGCTCTTTCGTGACCGGGAAATAAGTTGTCATGATCCGTTCATACACCTCTGCAGGTATCTCCCCGTTTTCCGGCTGCAAAATCTCTCCCGTATCCATGCGGTACAGGTCCGCAAACATGCACGGCATCAAAATATCTTCCACATTACTGCTGTCCCAGTCCGTTACAAGGACATTGTAATAATACTGGGTTGATAATGGTTCCTGCGGTTCTTCTCCCCTGCCGGCTGCCCCGGTATCGTTCATGACTGCGCAGCTGTCGGAAATCTCCGCAACGGGTTCCCAGGCTTTTTCTGACTGTTTTCTATTGGCTTCTTTCCGAATGCCACTATGGTTCATAACCGCCCTTCGGAAAAATGATCCGTTTAGCTCTATTTAAGAATTCCCGCCATACGCAGCAGATACCGCGCATTTGTGGTAGTACAGCGTCCCTCTTTTAATTTATAGTCAAAAAGAATTTTATTTTCCTTATAATGCTCTGTAAAATGATAATTTTTCCCATGGATGTCCAAATCTTTTTCCAAATCACAAAGCTCAAAATCATGGGTTGTGATCAACATAACGGCATAAGGCTTCGACAAGTTTCGTATGGTCTCTTTTGCCGCAAATATCCGGTCTTTTGCATTTGTCCCCTTATAGATTTCATCAATCAGGGAAATCATTGGTATCTGCTTTTTGCTTACCTCAATCATTCTCCTGATACGCAGCAGTTCCGCATAAAATGTGGAAATGCCCTCGTTCACATTATCTCTGTGCGTATGGATGTGCATAGTTCCATAAGGGAGATGCGCAGGCTCGCAGCGGTGCAGAATCCGCCGGCGTAGGCGAGAGCCAAATTGATGCCTATGCTGCGTATAAAAGTCGTCTTTCCATTTCTCATACCATTCCACACAATAATAATCATGCAGAAACAGGCTGTTGTAAAAATGCGTAAATGTTGTGGCGTGCGCATACGGAATCTGTAATTTTCCCCAGATCTTTTAAGGCAGCAGAAGCAGAGCCATTTTTCAACAAGGTCTTCTGCAAATCTTTCAGATAGGGACTGTCAAAGGATTCCTGCTCCAAAAGCTGAAACTATTTTGTATGATCTATTATCACCCCATTGACCAATTTTGAGAAGCCTTTCGCAAAAACGAATCGTATGGTAATTTCAGTCACTCTATAACAGGAGGCATTACCCGCCCCCTGTTATTTATTCCACAGCCTTTTTCCTTTTCATACTTTCCACCTTCCACAGAGATTTTTTTATTATATCACAGAAATCTCAAAGAATTCTCAACCGTCATAAAAAGGTACGGAAATCAATTTTCAAGGATACTGTGTGAAAGATTGAAAAAAGTTGTTGGAGCGTTAAGAAATGTGGGGCGCGGCGGTTACTGGGCCTTGCAGTTTTGTGATAAATGGAGAAAGGAAGTGGTATAATCAAATCTTTAAATTCTGATTGATAGAGGCAAAAAATTGCATTAAATTGAAAAAATATTTTTTATACTTTTCCCCAGTAGTTCAATTTTTCCGATTTTTTCTAAATCCTTTCTTAATTTTTCTCCGTTATTGTCTTTTCCGGCAATCACTTTTACAATCTTTGTCCCTGGAATAAGCTGCTTTTTCATTTTGTCACCTCCTTTTGTGGAATAAGGTCATTATACATTCCCTATCTCTTTGCACACAAAAAGTCCGAGTATTCCGACTAAAAAGTGTTTCTATATGATATAATGAACAAAATAAAGGTGACTGAGTGTGAAAAAACAAGAATTATCATTGCAGTTTATACCTGAATGAAACGAAAGGAAGGAATCATTAGCATGAAAAACTACGGTTCAACTGTCCGTCAGATTAGACTAAGTAAAGGTTTTAGTCACAAAGAGATATATACTGGAATATTAAGCAAATCTTTTGCCATCGATTTTGAAAAAGGATTATATGATATAAAATTTAATTTGATGCTTAAAATATTGGAAAGGCTTATGATTTCTGTTGATGAACTTCTTCTAATTCATAACCAATACCAGAGCTTACAATACTATGAGCCTCTTTTGAATGTAAGCCTTGACAGACTTAAAAATGATCAAACTTATCCCTCAGATAAGGCAGTGTTGACGAACTTTTGAGAGAAATTTTTCAAAAAGTTTTCCTTGTTTCTTAAATAAGGGGAAATTTAGAAAATGCCAACATAAATAATCTCTTTATGCAAGTATTGATTTGGATTTTATATAGCGTTAAGATTTTTCATGGAAAGCCAACAACAAGAAGAGCCTTTGACTTTACCCTTACGGTAAAGTGTATACTTTAAGAAAGAAAAGGGAGGTATGCCGGTGCGATTCTTTATCACTTCTGGTACCACAGCGGATTGCACAATTGCCGAGCGGCTGATTGAGGGCTTTCAGGCAGAATACCTTCTGGTAGATCGTGGCTATGATACGACGCAATCATTCTCAAAGCTGTTGACGAAGGAATGATACCGGTCATTCCGCCAAGAAAAAAACGTAAACATCTGCGGGAATATGACGAGTATCTCTACAAGCTCCGACCTCTCGTTGAGAATGCTTTCCTGCTTCTCAAAAGGTGGTGCGGTATCGCTACACGCTACCCCAAAAATGTCGCTTCTTTCACTGCCGCTGTTCAAATTCGTTATATTTCTATTTGGCTCCTCTTTTATTGACGACACTATTTAGCATCCGGCTCTTTAATGATACATATATTTAGTTGTCTTACATTGATTATAGTTTCCTTTTTACACTTCGGACAAAAGAGGGGAAAGTTATCAAGCACTGCATCTAACCGCACTTTTAATCTTGTTTTGTTGTTGCAGATTGGACACAATAACCATTCTTTTTTCATCAAAATATTAGCTCACCCCACAGTCTTTTTCCAGATAAAACATATAATTGTTCCAATTAGTGCTATCGCTCCCATGGTGATATAAGGCAATTCAATACTACGCTCATACAGATACCCCGCCAGCAGAGGGGCAATGACTTTACTAAGATTTCCGGCAGTACTGGCAAAGCCCATGAGTATTCCTTTGCGCTGATTGGCCACCTTGGAAAGGCTTGCGTTTAGTGTGGGTACTGTTAAAGCGGAAGATACTGCAAATAGACCGAAAACAACAAGTACACTGATAAAGCCAGATGTTAATACCATAGCAAAGGCAACCAGTGCTTTACAAAATATGCCTATCAGTATTAGCAGCTTATCGCCCGTTTTATTTTCCAAAGGGCCGGTAAAAAACCCCTGTACTACAATTAAAACACCTGCTACCACCATCCAAACAACACCAACTTGCCCTGTGGTAAATCCAAACTTGTCAACGACATACAGCCCCGTAATACCCTGCAAACCGGTTTGACAGAAGTTTACGATAAAAATAAGGATCAAAATAACTCCTGCGGGGCCAAGCAGAATGCTTTTCAGGGCTAAAAAATCAAAAGAATCTTTTTTGTGCGGATAACCTGACCGCTCTATGGACTCTGGCAGAACTGTTACAATGAGTAGAAATGCAATAAATGAAATCCCGGCTCCTGTAAAGAATGGAAGTGCAAGTGAATAGCCAGCCAGAATACCGCCAAACAACGGCCCTAACATAATACCTACACCCATTGCAACTCCAAGCTGGCCCATATTCTTGCTTCTTTCGTCCTCTGTGCTGGAATCACCCACATAAGCCAAGGACGCAACTGACGTAGCAGATGACAAAACACCAGATAAAGCACGGGCGATAAGCAGTGTCCAAAAGAAGGAGGCCAAACCAAACAGCAATAAGCTAATTGTATAGCCTAACATGCCAATGCTGATAATCGGCTTTCTGCCGATTCGGTCGGACAGCATTCCCCAAAACGGGGCGCACAGTGTTTGTGTCAGCGCATATATGGCCGTGAGCCAGCCAAGTTCTTTACCACCCGCTCCGAGGTTTTTCATGTAAAATGGAATAACCGGAATAATCAGGCTATATCCTAACGCAATTACAAAAGTTGCAAGGTTTCAAAGCAAAAACAGGCGTTTTATTCATTGAGTGTCACCTCCCCTGTCGCGCCGTCCACTGTTATCATTTGTCCGTTTTGTATGGTTCGCGTAGCGGTGTGTGTTGCCATGACAGCGGGGATACCATATTCACGGGCAACAATGCTTGAATGGCTAAGAGGGCCGCCAATGTCTGTTACAATCGCACTTGCGGAGGCAAACAACTGCGTCCATGCAGGAGTTGTGGTAACGGCGATCAAGATACTTCCCGGCTGGAATTTCTCAAAATCTGCCGGGCTGTTCAGTACACAGGCGGGAGCCGTAACAACGCCTGGGCTGGTTCCTATGCCCGTCAATACAATTTTCCCATCTTTCTGTATTTGAGTTGCATGTGATACGGCTTTTTTGCTTTTTTCCGGCAACATGGAAGGCGGCACATAACCTCGGAATGTATCATGCTCCGCTTGTCGATCAGGGATTGCCTCACTCAGATCAGATAGGGGCATATTTTTATCAAGCTGTGTTATGAGCATTTCCAATTCTGTTTTTGTGAGCCAGTAAATATCGTCCAGATGTGAAATGGCTCCTCCAGTTAAGAGACGTTCAGAAATTTCTTGTAACATACGGCGAATCAGTGGGTGCCCCATCCCCATCAAATAAATAGCGTTTTCACGCATGGGGGCAGTATTTTGTGCCCAATGGAGCAGCTTCAAAAACAGCTTTTTTCGGTAGCCGCCTATCTGTTGCAAAATCTCTTTTACGGCTTGTTTCCTGCGCTTTTCAAATGTGATTTGGCGCGAATACGGATTTTCCCCTTTTTCCTCCAAAAATGCTTTTATGGATTCAAAGGTTGGCGTAAGCATCTCCTGTGGTGTGGCATATGCAAAATCAAATTCATACGCAGTACAGCCAAACTCTTTGAAATAGGCATTAATTCGCCTTTTCCACTCTATCCACACCTCCTGCGAAACTTCCGCAGGCAAAATGGAGGACTTGAAATCTTCTGCTATCTTTATTGCAGGATTGCTTTTCAGATAGAAGCCTAAAGTGTTATTTTTCCTTGCCCATTCCGAAAGGTCCCACAGGTTCTTTTCCGATTGTAGCGCAATCGTATCAAACCCAAGCAAGAGAACGGAAGTGTCTGTTATACCAGCACGGCGGGCCGCACCCTGAAAGAATTTTGTGAATAACGTTTCGCTGATAGATGCGGCGGGCAATACAAGCTGAATCCTTGTGAAATAAATACATGCGGCGTAAAATACGGTTTGAATGCCCTCCATAATTTGCTGGGCGCTTAACGTATGCAGGGACGTTTCATCCCACTGCTTCACCACATCTTCAAATTCTTTTCTTGCCGCTTCAAAGCGCATAATGCTGTTCGTAAGCGTCCGGCGCAAAGAGCGGGGGGAAAGAGATTTTACAGCAATTAGAAGAGGCTTTGTCTTAGCGGAAAGATAGACATAACCATTGATTATCGTGTATGCCCCATTGTCTGGCAGTAGCTTTTTTGCGCTTGTATCAAACATATCCACCCATAAAAGCGCCGACGCACGGTTGACTAATTCAAGGCCAAGAGTGGCGAACAGGGGTGTGACTGGATTTGGCAGGTGTTCTGCCAAACTGCCCTTTGTGTAAACTACATTCTTTTCCGGCAATACCCACTCCGGCGGTAAGACAGTAATGGGGCGAGCCTGAACAATATACAATTTATCTTTTTCCAGCGCCCATTCTATATCCATAGGCATTTCATAATACTTCTCAATTTTTTTCCCAAGCTGTGTCAATCGCATAACTTGATTGCGAGTAAGAGCATGTTTTTTCCTCAACTGTTTAGGAGTTGGGATTTCTTCTGTTCCATCTGAGTTGCGGACTGTCATAATCTCTTTGTTTGCCACTTCATATGATACGATTCGGACGGCGCTCTTATCCGTAACGATTGTATCAGGGGTGACTAAGCTGGAAACCACCGCTTCACCAAGCCCCCATGCGGCGTTTATAATCATTTCGTTGCGTCTGCCGTTCATAGGGTTGATTGTAAACATAACACCAGAAGCATCAGAAAACGCCAACTTTTGTACGACTACGGCAAGGGTCACAAGCTCCTGCTTGATATTATTCTTTATGCGGTAAGCAATCGCACGAGCTGTCCACAGGGATGCCCAGCACCGCTTTACAGCGTCAAGGACTTCGTTCTCACCTTGTATATTGAGATAAGTGTCCTGCTGGCCCGCAAAAGAAGCATCGGGTAAATCCTCTGCGGTCGCGGAGGATCGGACAGCCACCGAAACATTTCCTAATCCGGCATAAGCGGTTTTTATTGCCACCGACACTTCCTGCGGCATTTTTCCATTATGAAAAAGTTGACCAATCTGCTTAGATATATCTTCAAGTTGATTGGTACTGTTGGCATCTATGCCCTCTAGCAATGCTTTGATGTAAGGCTGAATTTGGTTCGCTTCAACAAAAATTCGGTATGAAGCAGTTGTAACATGAAAACCGTCCGGCACAGGGATACCCGCTGTCAATAGCTTTGATAAAGACATGCCTTTTCCGCCAACCATTTCAAGTGATGCCTGTTTATGCTCCAAAGATAGGATATAGGGGTTCATTTTTTTCACCTCCATCATTCATAATTCCGTGTAGAAATATATTGATTGTTTCGTCCAGCATCTTTTCCTCACTGGCTGACGGCCGGGAAGTATAGACAATGGAAAGCATGGAGTTAATCAACAAGCGCACCATAAGGTCAGCATCTGTTTTGCGAAAAACACCTCCGGCCACTCCGCCTTCAATCACAGTTTTGATAATATTGTGGTATTCGTAACGTATAGTTTTCAGACGCTTCTGATACTCTTCTTCTAAGTAGTCCGATTCGGCATGAAGCCACATTAGTACAGTCCTATACTGATGTGGCACTTTAAGCTGATTGTGCATGATTTTTCTAAGGCATAGTTCCGGCAAAGGTTCATTGTCAATAATTCTGTGAACCTGCTCTATGACTTCTTCAAATTTTTTCTCCATTGCATATATAGCAATCTCGTCTTTTGTTCTGAAAAAATCGTATAGACTGGACTTTCCCATTTTCGCTAAGTCTGCAATTTCCCGCATAGATGTTTTTTGAAACCCATTTTCAGCAATAAGGCGCAACGCAATATCAACTATTTCGTCTCGACGTGTTGCTTGTTGTTCGCGTGTAAGTGTAATTCCTTTTGGCATCTGACAAAACCCCCTTATAGCGACCAATGGTCGTTTATTATTTTAATTATATAGCGACCGGCGGTCGCTTGTCAAGATTATCATCTTTTCCTGTCCGGTCAGACCGAGCAGATAATCAATTTTTCATATCTGCCCCCCTGTCACTTCCTGATTTATTTATTCATCAGTTCAAACACTTTTTCAAATGAGATACATTCTGTATATCTTCCATTCCACATGAACTCATTGTAATATTTATAAGAATTTTCAGCTGACATATATGCATTATAAACCATACTGTTTGTGTTTGCCGAAACAATCATTTTAAAACCATGCTAAAAGCCACCTTTCACAGTTGCATCTATGCAGTAATCCGTCTGGAGCCCAACAATAATAATACCTGAAAATCATAAAACTCATTATTCATAATCAAATTTGGGGAATCAACAACCAAAAGTACCATTCTATTTTCTCCTATTCATGTAGACAATACCTGTTCAGACATTAAACTGCCTCTCCTTCCTGCTTGTTATACACAATTTGTCATAAAACGGCTCTGCAACTTTCATATTCCTGCTATGATGGTATACGCTTTTTGAGATTGATAAGGCGAAATACATCATCCATAATTTCTCTATCCCGCACATCCAGCATCAACCATTTCTGTCCATTTCCGGTTTTTGTGTTTTTGAATACTGTCTGCACATAGTCGGAACATTGCGGCATAAGAAACTCTGCCTCCGTAAATTCACGACTTCCTACAACCACGAGAACAATAAAATAGCCCTGCATCGGATAGAGTGTACAAAGAGACTTTCCGCCTTTTTTATACTTAATATTCCATCCAGGGCCTGGTCCGATAGGTGGACTGAATACGGTTATTAAAATCTGTCCATAAAGAATTGTTAATGTATTCTGTGACTTGCTCCATTGAAGGAGATTTTTCTTTGAATATAGCGTATTCCAATCCATTCTGAATTCCTCCTTAGCCTTTATTGTTCAGCAGCAGGGGCTTGACCCAAATTTCCATACAGGCCATCCCCTCCAGGTCACGGTAATATTTTTCTGCCGAAAAAGGCTCCGTGGTTAAATTGTGGCGGGGCAGCCAGATACTAAAAAGGTATTTGCCGGCCTGATCTAAAGCAACCGTTACCAAATCCTCAAAATTTTCTGCTTCGATTCTGCAAACGATGTATTCTCCTGCCGGGAGTTCCCTCTTAACAAAACCATCCAGCAGCCGGTCCGGAATATTTTGAACCAGGCCGCCTGCAAAATAAGTGAAAAGGTTTTGTGCAATACTTTCCCCATGGGACATTCCCATTTCTACAGCAGTATTTAGATTGGCCGCGATGGAAGCCTTCTCCATGTGATAACGTTTCCAAAGCTGTCCCGGTACATCTACACCTGTGCTTTCACCAGCCGGCATTTGTTCGGAGATACGGACTTCCGTTTCCAGGCCAAGGTAAATTTCCGGTTTTTCCAATGTCCTTCTCTGGATTTCCAGGACGATATTTCCCACCACCAGCGGAACCCCCTCGTCTACTAAAACATAATTCATGGAAACTTCCGGCCTGGCGAATGTGTTGAGCATTGGCAAATCCCTCCTGTAGCTTTCAGGCGTAATCCCATACGTTTCCCTGAAAGCCCGTGTGAAATTCCCGTGGTTTGAAAAGCCATAGTCCAGGGCAACGTCAAGAATCCTCTGGTCGGTGCTTTTCAGATTTTCAATAACCTTTGCCAAACGGCGTAGCTTCACATATTCCTGGACCGGTTTGTTTACGAGCCTTTTGAATAATCGCTGAAAATAAAAGGGGGACAGACCGACAGTATTTGCCAGTTCTTCCGTTGAAATTTCTTTTGTCAGATGTTCCTCGATAAAAGTCAGGGATTGTTCGATTGCTTCATATGCGTGCATTGCGGCGCCTCCTTAAGTTGATGATCAAATGATATCATTTTATTTTTTGTCGGGCTTTTCACGCAATGCGCTTTTTGATTGGGAAATTTCAATATAATCAGCCTTAATCATACCATACAAATAGTAATCGCAGTATGTGTTTACCATTTTACCTCCACGGATAAGCCCCTCACGCTTGAAGCCCGCCTTTTCCAGAGTTTTATAGGATGCAATATTTTGTATGTGAACATCAGCCCATAAACGCTGTAATTCCGTTTCTTCAAAGCAGAAGGTAACTGCTCTCACCAGCGCTTCTGTCATAAGCCGTTTGCCCTGGCAGGCAGGTGAAAGGCGAAATGCCACTTTTGCCATGCGGTCATTTTCAATGAGATATACCCACATATCGCCAATAACTTTATGATCCTGCTTATGGATAATACCCCAATGAAAACTTTTCGCAGGTTTCTCCTGCTTTTGGAAAAGTAATTCTGGGTTTAAGTCACTTTTCCCGGGGCGTTTGCCCCAATACTGATAAATAGAGCTGTCACCCAGCCATTCTTTCAGATCCGTAACATCCTCTTTTCGCAGAGGGCGCAGGATAAGCTGTTCCGTTTCAAGAACAGGTTTATTCTGAACATAATCCTGTAATTTCATAAGCTGCCCCTTTAAAAGTTAAACACCTGTCCCCAATCAAAACCTCCGGACGCTTCTGTGCTTTTCGGCCATTCGCTGCACCATGCGGGAACACCGGGCGTTTCAACCCTGTCAAAACTCGGTGTATAGGGCTTGATGTCCAGTACAGGCGTATTGTCATCCGCATCAATGAACGCAACACGAATCATGCCGTTGATGAAATCAATGTTGATTATTTCGGACGCTGTTAATGCAACAGGGTTCGGACGTGCAGGAGACCGTGTCGCAAATACACCCATGACTTCAGGTGCGCCTTTATAGGGCTGTTTCGTCTGTAATTCATTCCGGTCCGCATGGTTGTCGCAATCGCTAAACCACCAGAGGACATGGATGTGGCTGAAGCCTTCCAGGGCCTGCAGTCCGGGAATGTACTCCGGGTCCAGCTGAATCAATGTGCCGCTTTCATCATTTTTTACTTTGCCAATGGCTTTTAACTGATAGGTCATATTTTTTTCCTCCTATTTTGTTGGTAAAACCAGTATAAGACCTCACATCATGTGAGATACAAGAGGGAAAAAATGCCCTGCATTTTTAGCGGGGCATTTCAAATTCTATATGGGTATGGTGTTCCAGTGGTATTTGAAGTTCAATCAAATTCTTTTCAGGGTTCTTCTCATTCCACGGGCCTCTATGCACGATCTGACGCATGGGGTCAGACATTTTGTATTCGCTGTTTTTCTGCAGCCATTCGGCAAAGGCAAGATAAGCTCCTTTTATATTTGCAAAATCGCCATAGACCATTGTGCAGGCCATATGCGGGACTGGTTCTGTCGTGCCAAAACAAAATGGTTCTTTTGCCTTCCCCATTTCCTTTACCGGAGCACACAGTTCAATATCAACATCTGTCTCCCGAAATTCTGTATCGTGATAAATAGAAAATGTACTGCCCGTTATTTCTATTTTTTGCTCTCTCGTAAAAGCAGAAAGCTCTTTCCATAAGTCGCCCTCGGAATAGTAGTCTGGTACAACCCTCCGCAGGGACAGCACCTGATACTCAGGGATTGGCTTAATGAAGATGTTATAGTGCAGCTCTCCTTTGCCACCCTGTATTTCACTTTTTGCAAGTTCGATCTTTTGCAGTTTTTCCTGTTCGGCCTGTATTGCATTTTCTATCTCCATACGCTTTTCGTCGAGTTGTCGGAGAAGTGATTGCCCGTCCAACGTCAGAGCAAGCGCAATTTCTGAAACATTCAGTCCGCTGTCCCGCAAATACAGGATTTTATTCAGGCGCGGTATTTGCTCTACCGAATACAGCCGGTGTCCCGTCCACTTGTCAACCTCTGCCGGTGTCAGGATACCTGTCTCATCATAATAGCGTAGCATACGAATAGATACCTGCGTCAGCTTTGAAAATTCTCCTATCCTGAACATTGTTTCACCTCCTGCTCCAGCTTAATGAGATCACTGTAAGTTGTCAAACGGATCGGTAGTCTATCCCCTCAGATTTTTTAGAGCATCGGGGTTATTTGAGATGATCTCTCCAACAGTCTGACAGCTTTCCATGTCTGGGCAGTCACCACATGTTTCTACATCCTTTTTCAATGCGCATTGGCGAATACCGCAAAGACTATCGCAGTGTACCGTTTTAATCCCATCAACACGACATCCTTCACAATTGATATGTTCAGGCAGAATGGGAGCATTGTTTAACTCGGCCCATAGTTTTGCAGTTTTCTCACGCAGCGCCTGGTCGTCATTGATTGTTGCGAGATATGCATCGCATTTCTCACAATCCAGCCCACAGTATGCAATCATATTTCTCATGGTTATGTACCTCCTAAAGTCCTGATTTATTGTGTTCCTCCCATTCAGGTTTCCTTATTTCATTTTTTCCTGGCACTCACTACATTCCCTGTCGTGAATAGAAATAATACCGCCACATTGGGAACAGGTATACTTTTCTTTCTGCATTTCCATGAATTTTTCCAGACCAAATTGACGGACAAATTCACTGTTTTCCATAAGGCTTGCCCGATATCTTTTGTTATAACTTTTTTCCATGTTTTTAATCCGTTTACAGGGATAATCGGAACATTCAAAACAATAAGGCAACTTTTTGATCTTGATACAATCCTTTATTTTACACTTACGGCAATGCTCTGGTTTTCCCTTATCACTATTTAAGCAGCCTGCACATGGTTTTTTGTGGTAGCAATGTTTATAACAAACAAGACAATTCATTCAACATGGAGCAAACATACTTGTGCCAATATTTTCTTTAGGCATTTTCATAAGTTCTTATCCTTCTAAAAGCTAGAATTGAACAAAATCACTGTGCGATGGCCTGCCAAGGCTGTAGCATAAAGATTTTGTTCAATCCCGATTTGTTTGTTCGTCCACCATTCTACAGATCTACTGTTCAACTTCTATCTTATTAACAAAGTCCAAATTATAACGCACAGCACCGTGGTCTCTAAATATCGTTGCACTTGTAATACGGATTGCCAAAATAACGCAGTTTTCATCCTGCTCATTATTTGCATCGTCATACCAGTCCGCAAATACTTCACGGAGTTTCGTTCTTAGGGCAGCGTTTTGGGGTTCCAAAACCCATCCAAGGTTTTCTCCAATTCCATGACCGTATATTCCCTCAAAGCAAACGGAAAACGCAACCTCTTTGTTATGGGCGATCTGCTGCATTTTATTTGATTTTGCCGATGTTGTGACATAAAACACGCCATCTTCATAATAAGCACTCACATCACGGACACTAGGGCGAGGAAATCCATCAGCGCCCGGTTCCGTAGTAATCGTTGCGAGCGCAATGGTGTTATCTTTCTTGTTGCCACAACTTTCTTCAATTAATTTCATTCCTTCTTCATATCTGTTCATTGTTAATTCCTCCATCCATTTCAATTTGCTTATTCGTCCACCATGCATTCACTATCCAGAAGTTTCGTCAAGTTCTCCACGGAAGCGTCCATTTTTACAGAGATCTTCTCCATCGTCATACCCGAAGCAAGAAAACGCTTTATCACCATTTTCATATCCTCACCAACCTCTATGATATGCCCGTCCGGATCATAAAAACGAATCACCCGCTGGCCCCAGCTATGTTCGATCACTTCTCCCAGGTATTCCATATCCGGGTATTCTTCCAGCCTGCGCAGAAATCCGTCAAAGTCCTGTTCCTCAAAGACGATTTCCGCATTGTTGGATTTTTTTAATACCTTTTCTTTGGGCAGGTTCACAAGCCAGTCAAAATCCTGCTGCAATGCCAGACCGCAGGTAAAAGCGATATTCCTTCCGTAGTCCTGAAATACTTCCAGTCCAAACAGATCCTCATAAAATTTCCTCGCAGTCTTAATGTCGGCCACCGCTATCACCGTACATGTGTATTTCATAGAATGATTCCTTTCCGCTTTGCTTTTTCTGTTCCTCTTTTACTGTTATCTGTTTCTGATACAAATAGCGTTGTATCCAGATCATTACTTTTTCCTGTGCAGCTTCAGGTCAACCTTTCTACGGGATGCAATCTCCGAAAGCACCCCTGCTGCAAAAGCGCTTTTCTCTTTGAGCGTGAGAGTCTCCACATCCGGTCTGCTCTCAATTTCCCTGAGTGCCTCCTTAAGCTCCTGCAGATTCAAAAGGTTTACCGCAACGCAAAAAAGGGTCTTTTTACGGCCGTCATTATAGCCGGACAATAAGATATCCAGTATTTTTATTTTTTCCATCTGCTCTGTAATATAGACTTCGGCCCCAAACTGCCGGACCTTTTCCAGATCACCTCTTCGGTTGCGATGTGTAATAAAGGAATCAAAATCGTCAATATGTTCATATTTTTCACACGGGTACTCCCTGCATTGACAACAGTATTCTACTCCTCCATGTTCCATGCTGCACCTTGCGATCCTGCACGACTGATTTCCTTCCCCTCCACCGCAGCCAGGGCAGTTTTTGTTCAAAAACATGGGGCAAAGTCCACAATTCAGACCACAAAGGGACAATAACTGATTTTTCCGGTTAAATCCTTTCATGATACCTCCCAAACAGCCTGCCTGTACCTGATTTGACAGGCAACAACTGAATCCTCTCTGATAAACAAAAATATAGGAAATTATACCATTGTCCATGGAATTTCACAACCGAAATGGTATAAGTAATCGAATGGAAGATACTGGAAAAAAACAAGATTACAGGTTCCAACCAACCATCTTTTCTATCGCTTATAGAGCCTCCGGTAAAGGTTCATTGTCAATAATTCTGTGAACCTGCTCTATGATTTCTTCAAATTTTTTCTCCATTGCATATACAGCAATCTCGTCTTTTGTTTTGAAAAAATCGTATAGACTGGACTTTCCCATTTTCGCTAAGTCTGCAATTTCCCGCATAGATGTTTTTTGAAACCCATTTTCAGCAATAAGGCGCAACGCAATATCAACTATTTCGCTTCGACGTGCTGCCTGTTGTTCGGGTGTAAGTGTAATTCCTTTTGGCATCTGACAAAACCTCCCAGTAGCGACCAATGGTCGTTTATTACATTTTAATTATATAGCGACCAACGGTCGCTTGTCAAGATTGAAATTTCTTCCTGCATATACTGCCCAATAGAAAAGGGATGTTTCCGCCATGGCTCTAAAGTAGCAAGCGTTCCAAGTGTCTATACACTTGCGAATTTTCCACGATCCGGCTCCCGCCGAAACCTGAAATTTCCTATCTGGTAGCATCGTTGTCTTTTCCAGTCTGATACGATATTCTAAAGATAGAAAAAGAGACAGAGAACCCCAATGTCATTAAGACAATCGTTTTTATACAAAACAAAAAAGCCCTCCTGCTATATACAAAACAAACAGGTGGACTTTTTCATGTTTTTAGGAATTTTAGTATTATGGGTTATAAATATTTCCTAATTCTCTCTCATATTCCCAATGTCTTTAAATGCAATGGTAGTGAATGTTTATCTGTCCACACCTTCGGAACAGTTTACGAATTGGTTTTATAAACTGAAAGTTAATTATCCAACTGTCCTATATATCAAACAGGCTTAATTGTACCGGCCGTTCTTTTCTCTCCTTTTCTTTTAGCTGGCGCATCTTTTTCAGTTCCGCTATCCTCTCCGGCCCCAGCCATTTGTCTGCATGGCGCCGGTCTGTGCTGTATTCCTCCAGGCTCTCATATCCGTTCTCCAACACTTTCTTTTCCAGGCGCCTGACTGCGGACTCCCGTGACTGCCGCCGTCTCTCCCTTTTATTCTCTGAATCCCGTTTTCCCATATCAGAAGCATGCACAATCTGGATTCCGTTCCGGATATCCTCCAGGTCCTGCATCAGATCCCGGCTTTCTCTGCGTTCTGCACGAACATTCTGAATCTCAAAGGAAAAATACCTGCCGTGGTATTCGGAGAAAAAGAGTTCCGTAAAATAATGGTTTCGCACTTTCTCCTTTATCCTGTCCTGGCAGAGTCTGGCGCATATCTTACAGATATCCATGCTCACCGGATGCTCAAAGAGCTTTTTCCCTTTGATAATCTGGGTGTCCACCTGCCCTTCAAACAGTGTGCCGTTCAGGTCATTTCTGAGATAGGATATCTTTACATCATAAAATACATTCCCCCTTTTCTTATCCAGCTCATGTCCCAGGACCGGGCACATCCCTGCACATCTGTTCCGCCCGCAGTCATAAGGGTCATAGTTCATCTCCCATTCCATCGTATCCCGGTTGAACCGCATATGCTCCCGGCAGACACGTCCTTTCTTCTGCAGTCCGAAATTGATCTCCTGCCTTCGTATCTCATCGTCATGCAGTTTCAGGATATGCTCCACACTCCCCTCATAACAGTATTCTTCCTCCGTCATATGGACCTCGCAGTCATACCGGAGTATTCCATGCTCCTGGAGATATTCATGTTTCAGCTTACATTCTTTCTTTTCATAAGGGCAGTGGATGGTAGCCATATCATTTTCAAAAGTCCACTCAATCCCCATGTAGCTCATGTTGCTGTGGCACTGGATCCCTTTGCACTGCAGGCTGCAGGGTGTCTTAAAGGTCTGCTCAACTATCCACCATTTTTCATAAGTAAAGCCCCCATCATAATTATCAAGAGTCTTTTCCTGCCACATGGGTATGTCAACCCTTACATAGTCTGGATGGTGCTCTGCGCTATAACCTTCCTCCAGCAGCCGTTTTGTCAGAGCATTGTATTCCTCATATTCCTTTTCCCTCATTTTGTTCCTCCTTATAATCCCTGGCAGGGACGCATCCCAAAATAGTTTTCCATGCGGTCCCGCAGTCTTTCCGCCGACATATCATATTCCCCGGCAATACAGGATTCACAGCATGGGTATTTGTACGCCAGGGTTTTCGATAACCGGGCATCCCAGCTGTTTAACTGCCTGCCGCATTTGTTACAGTCCTGAT
>OFFU01001042.1_pt1 | contig 22049 bp, 22 predicted proteins | sample 1521451 | NCBI WGS metagenome assembly OFFU01 (sample SAMEA3504106, study PRJEB24116) | mouse gut metagenome | biome: mouse gut; feature: mouse-associated habitat; material: faeces | place: Denmark | collected 2011 | reverse complement strand
AAAACCCGCCGTTATACTATTATGAAAACTTTAATCAGTCTTCTTCCTTCTTCTTTTTAACTATTACAACCGCGCCGATTGCAACAGCCGCAACAACCACTACCGCCGCAACAATGCTAACGATTATTACAAGATTGCTGCCGTTTCCGCCGTTGCCTGTAATTATTTCGCTTTCATAAAGGGTGCCTTCCTGAACGAAAATCTTTACGGGTTCAACGATTTCAAAGTCTTCCTTGGCTTCGTAACGCTGAGCAGCCGCCTCGGAAATATACTGTATTTCAAGCTCGTTATTAGTCTGCAAATCAGCATAATTTACGGTCAGCTTGCCTTCCGCATTTACTTTGTCCTTAACTTCCGTTCCGTTAAGCTTAACGCTGTAAATTTTGTAGCCTGCGTCGGGAACAATCGTATAAGTGTAGCTTCCGCCTTCCTTAATCGACTGAATTTTACCGTCGTCAACCGTCAGTTTACCGCCCTTGCCTTCTATGCTTGCATAAACGGTTTTATCAACCGCCTTTTCAGCGTCTACAACCGCTACCATATAGGGCGAGAAGCTTGTAACCGTTGCAACGATACCGAACTTGGTTACTACGCAGGGAACTTCTTCGATAGTATAAGTGTCAGTCTTGGGGTCGTGCTTACGGTGGAAGAGTTTAAAGGTTACGCCCTCGTCGTCGGGTCCGTATCCTTGGGGGAAGCCGAGCGCAATTTTTACGTAGCTTCCGTCCGGAATTGTGGGATATTTACCGCAAATCTGCAATCTGATGTCGTACGTTTCGCTGTGCTTGATTTCCTCTTTGTTTACATTGATATTGCTATCGCCGCTTATTTCGTCGAGCATAGTGTCTACGGTGGAAGTTTCCGCCTTTTCCGCTACCAACATCATCTGGCTTCTTTCATTTTCGGAGAAAGTGCTGTTGCCGTCTTCGTCCTTGAAATCCATTGCGGCCAGGTCGGAGTTGGAAACAAGCGTAGGTTGAGCGCAGCAATCTACCCAAAGTCTTCCGTCGTAGTTAAAGCGTGCGGGGCAAGCTAAATAAAGCCTGCTGAAATTATAATAAACGGTATTGGGAATCTTATTCGACATTTCAAACGTCGTTTGCCCGTTCTCGTCAATTCTTGCAACCTCTTTCGAAGAGCCTACGTTAGTAAACACAAATTCGTAACCTTCGCGGTTGTGTTCATACATCAGGCTGGGCGCAAACTTAAACCTTAACGTATTGCGGGATAACGTGGAGTCGCCGGAGCTTACCGCTCTTTCAACCAATTCCACCAAATCTCCGTTTTCATTTACCGGATAGAACTTAGCGTGCTTCTGTGCGTTGGGGTGCTCGGACACGAAGGAAATGCCTATGGGCTTGCTCTCGTCAAGGACGTGCAAAGGCTCGGTATAGGTTATTTCCATAACAAACGCTTTGCTTTCGGCAACGGTAGTAGGGGTCTCTTTGCTACCCATACCGTCGTTGATGTAAAGTTCCTCACCGTGATTAGGCGTAGTCCTTGAAACGTAGGGCGCGGGCGTATAAGTACCGAAAGACTCGTTTACCTGAACTTTACCCACCGCTATCGCCTTGCTTTCGTTCAACGTATTATCTTTATACTGCATATAAATGGTTTTATCAATTCCAAGCGAATCGGAATGAATATTGGTAGGAAAGTCGGGAGCAGTATCGAATACCGCGAACTGCGTATAGTAAACGGAAGTATTATCCGTAAACCAGGTTTCATTACCCGTATCCTGAATGTTACCGTCTACGTTATCGATAGCAATCTCGGCATATTCCCTGAATGCATTTATTGACATCCACTTAGTCCAGGCAATTTCCCTATTAAAATAATATGCAAAACGCACTACAAGATACAGTCCGTCCTCTTCTTGAAGCCTCTTGGCGCCCTTGCCGTTATAGCTTACGGTGGTGCGGTTGCTCATCAAAGGCTGACCGTAATCGTCTTTCTCGTCGCCTACGGGCGTGTACGTAACGTAATTTTGAAGTCCGTCGGTTTTGCCCGTGCTGCCGAAGTTGTGCGAAGAGAGAGCGGGATATTTAAGCTCGTAACCCGAAGAGGATATAACGCCGTCGGTTACGTGAATTTCTTTTTCGGCGGCGGCGCTTAAAATAGCGTATCTGTATTTATTGCCTGCCGCGCTGTTCCAGGTTACGTCAACGCCGTACCATTCGCCGTTTGCGCTATCGGCATACGCCGCATACGAAGCGGCTTCGGCTGCGGGAGCGGGGTTTTCAAGCCAAACGTAGTTCCACATATGGTAGATGCTGGAACCGGAGTTATTGCCGCTTGCGTCCTTTTGGTTGCTGTATCCGTTTACGGTTATGCAGGGAATTTCGAGCTTATCCATAACGGCTTTAAACGCGCGGGAGAAACCGCCGCAAACAGCCTTTTTGACTACAAGACCGCCGTAAGACGTGTTGATATTCGACGAAGCGGTTGCGCTGTTGCTTTCGAGAGCCGCATAATCGTACTTGATGCTTTCGGCAAGATATTTGTTTACGTATTTTACTAAAAATTCGTCTCTCTGATAATATTTGTCGTCTTTCTGCGCGTTGAGAGCTTTGGTTGCAATTTCGTCTATCGTTGCATTGTACTCTTTTATAGCCGCGTTTACTTCCTCAACGGAATTAAAACTGTTGTCGCAGTAGAGGTTGGCTTCTCTTCCGCTGTCGATATATCCGCTGTAAACTCCGCTGCTTCTGCCTACGCTTATGGTCATTTTGTAAAAATCGATATAAAAGAGTTCGGGGTGGTCGGTAAGGAAAGCGTCGCGCGCGGCGCTGAACGCCTTGGGCACGGTAACGTCGCCGCCGACAACCCAAGCTTCTAACTGGGAAGACGTTACTATGTCGTGCTCGGTAACCGAATACTCCACTTCGCCGTCCAAAAAGTCGCCTTGGTTGTACATCTCTTCAAGAGCCTTATAAAACTTCTTTGCGAGAGTATACTCCTGCTCCTTACCGTTTTCGATAACTTTGAGATTATCGTAAAAATAAGTGGAAGCAATAGTCTTGTTCTGCGCATCGTCAGCAACTGCCGTTCTCTTTGTAAGCATATGAACGCCTGCAAAAAGCGATAGCGCACATACGGCGGCAACGCCTGCCGTAGCGATACGTTTTGTTTTAGTTCTCATAAAACCTCCAAAAAAAATTTTATACAAGATAAATAATTCTTACGGCGTTTCCTATGCGGAACGCATAGGAAACGAGGGACGTCCCTCGCAATCGCCTATTTGAATTTACGCTAACATTATATATTATATAACTTGAAAATGGCAACTATTTTACATACAATTTCCATTTTTGGGGTCTATATTAACTATTTTTCGACAAAATTCTAACTAATATTGTATATTTTAACTATTTTGTTAAATTATTTTCTTTGCCACGCCCGATTCAACCGCAGCTTTGGCAACCGCCTCGGCAACGCGTTTATGGGCGTTTTTATCGTATGCGTAGGGCAAAATATAGTCTACGGAAAGTTGGCTTTCGGGCACGCAGGAAGCAATGCCCTCCGCCGCGGCGAGAAGCATTTGGCGGTTGACGGTTTTTGCGCGCACGTCCAACGCGCCGCGGAAAAGTCCGGGAAAAACAAGCACGTTGTTTATTTGGTTGGGGTGCTCGGAAGAGCCCGTACCGACAATGAACGCGCCCGCCTCCAAAGCGTCTTTGCGCTGAATTTCGGGCACGGGATTTGCGCAGGTGAAAACTATGGCTTTTTGCGCCATTGAAGCCACCATTTCCTTGCTTACGCAGTTTGGCGCGGAAACGCCGATAAACACGTCCGCCCCCTTCATAGCATTTGCAAGCCCGCCTTGCAGGCGCGATTTATTTGTTACTTTGGCAATTTCCGCGTGGACGGCGTTCAATTCGGGCGCACCCTGACAGATTATACCGAAGCGGTCGACCATAATAATATCTTTAACGCCGTATTCGAGCAACATTTTGGCAATGGCTATACCCGCCGCGCCCGCGCCGTTTATAACTACCTTTATGTCTTCCTTTTTCTTTCCCGCAAGTTTTAAAGCGTTTGTAAGCGCGGCGGTCATAACGATTGCGGTGCCGTGCTGGTCGTCGTGGAATACGGGAATATCAAGCGCCTCTTTAAGCTTTGTTTCCACCTCGAAACAGCGGGGCGCGGAAATATCCTCTAAATTTATTCCGCCGAAAGAGCCGGAAATAAGCTCGATGGTCTTTATAATTTCCGCAGGCTCCTTTGTATTTAAACATATGGGGAATGCGTCGACGTCGCCGTAAGCCTTGAAAAGAGCGCATTTGCCCTCCATTACGGGCATACCCGCCTCCGGTCCTATATCGCCAAGCCCTAAAATTGCCGTGCCGTCGGTAATTACGGCAACGGTATTCCAGCGGCGGGTAAGCTCGAAGCTCTTTTCCCTGTCGGCGTGAATAGCCATACACGGCTCGGCTACTCCCGGCGTGTACGCAAGCGAAAGCGCTTCTCTGCTGTCGGTGGGAACGCGGCAAACGGTTTCTATTTTACCCTTCCACTCGGCGTGTTTTTTAAGACTTTCCTCTCTGTAATTCATATGTGTTACCTCTGTAAAATGCTTTTCTTATTATATATATTATATCACCGACGTATTTTAAAAGCAATCGCAAGTACGGCGGCGTTAAAAAAATTTATTTATCCGCCGACTGCTCTTCCTCACTCTGCACTCTTTTCATAGCCGACCAATTTATAAAGCCGTAAATATCGAGGGCTAAAAAAGCGGCGAAGCAGATTACCATAGGCAGGTAGGTTAAACTTTGTTTGCAGGCGAGCGACCACATAACTATAAGCACTATATCGTTGAGCGCGTAGCCGACGGCATAAAATCTGCTTCGGCGCAAAGTAAGATACGAAGCGGCGAAAGAAGTAAAGACGGATACTGTGCTTACTATTAAATTTGCCGTGCCGAACGCCTTTAATATAAAGTAAAACGCAACCGTAACGGCTACGGACAGAAGCGCAAACAACGCCAGCTCCTTTTTGGAAAGCGTATTTACCTTTACCTGACTTGCGTCGCCTTTATACGGGTTTTTCAACCACATTACAAGCGCGGCTATTGCTATGGGCGCGGTCATACCGAGGTACGTAAGCATTTCGCCGTAATATTTAAACGAATAGGAAATTATACCGTAAAACACGGCGAACGCCACGGTTAAAACCTGACCTGAGGGATTGCCCTTAGAAACGAAAACAAGCGCGGTAAAACCTATGATTGCGCCCGCAAGATAGTGATAGTTGGTATTTTTGAACGCGAAGAACGAAGCGGTTGCCGCAACGACGCTTATACTCCAAATAAGCCATTCCGCAATTTTTATACTCTTAAAAAATTTTTTCATAACAAGCTTCCCATAAAAAAAGGCACTCCGTCCGCACCTTCAAGGACCTAACGGCGCGGACAAAATGCCTGTGCATCGGCGGGCACTCGGTAGCGCGCGCCTGAAAATATTTGATTTTACTTTAAATTTAAGGGGATACGCGGTTTATGTCGCGGGGGAACATTGCGGCGTTGCGCACGTTTTTAAAGCCCAAAAGGTGCATAGTAAGCCTTTCGAGCCCCAAGCCCAGACCGCCGTGCGGGGGCGCGCCGTACTTATGAAGCATTAAATACGTTTCGAATTCCTCGGGGTTCATACCAAGCTTTTTCATCTTTTCCACCTGCTCGGCATAGTCGTGTATTCTCTGCCCGCCCGAAGTAATTTCTATTCCCCTGAATAAGAGGTCGAACGAAAGAGTAACCTCGGGGTCGGCGGGGTCGTCCTTGGTGTAGAAGGGGCGTTTTTTGGAAAGGTAGTGCGTTACAAACAGAAAATCGGAATTAAACTGCTGCTTTGCCCACTTGCCGAGGAACGCCTCCTCCTCCGGCTCGAAGTCCTTCATATCGGTTATGTTTTTAAGCTTCTTTACGCACAGCTCCTTTGCGTCTTTAAACTTTACGCAGGGTATAGACGTAATTTGGGGTATATCTACTTTAAGCAACTCTACTTCGGGCGCGTACTCGTTTTTCAACAATTCCATAATGTATTTCAAAACGCCCGTTTCCATATTCATTATATCGGTAAAGCTGTCTATAAACCCCATTTCGAAGTCCATAGAGATATACTCGTTTAAATGGCGGGAAGTGTCGTGATGCTCCGCCCTGAATACGGGCGCTATTTCGAACACCCTTTCGTAGACGGGCACAAGCGCCTGTTTGTAGAGCTGGGGGCTTTGGGCAAGATAGACCTGCTTGCCGAAGTAGTCGAGCTTGAATACGTTGGTGCCGCCCTCCGCGCCCGCAAAATTGATTTTGGGCGAATGAATTTCGGTAAAGCCCTGACTTGAAAGATATTCGCGGAAACCGCGCTGAATACCCTCCTGAATTTTGAATATAGCCCTCTCCTTGGGGTTGCGCAAGGTTACGGGGCGGTAGTCGAGATTTACGCTCAAATCGGCGTTGATTTGCTTTTTGGAAATTACCACGGGGGGAATCGCCGCGGGCGTAGACAATATTTCTATGCCGTGAATTTGCAGTTCGTACCTTTCGCTGCCGTCGCGCGTTTCGCTTTTAACAACTTTGCCCTTAACCTTTACCGAACACTGCTCCACAAGCTTTTCGTCGAGCCTGTAATCGGAAAAATCGGGGGAATACACGCACTGTATAAGCTCCCTCGCCGTTCTTATTATAATAAAAGCAAAGTCCGACATATCCCTTATATTGTGAACCGCGCCCTTGATTGTAACTGTTTCGCCCACGTGCGACTTAAATTGTTCGTAAGGCGTTGTGTCGCAGGCGAGTACGCCCGTCATCTCTTCCATAAATTTCTCCTTATATGTCCAAATAGTAATTTCAACAATTAAATAAGTTAAGCGTTCCGCCGCATTTGCCATAAAATACAAGCGCGCACCTTTTTTCCACCGCTTGCAATTTTACTTTACCCGTGCTATAATACTTTTGACAGGTCTGCTGTGTGCGTGATGTGGGAAATTCGTAATCCACATTATTTTTTAGGGAGCGGAACGTTTGCGAAAATAGGCAAGGTCTGTTTTATACGGAAAGTCCGATTAGTTTTTCGCTCCGTCGCACCCACCTGCGAGAAGCGGGTTAATACTTTTTCACACACGGCATAAGCGGACCCGTTATTTTTTTGCCCTTTTTACCAGAATATCTATTTTATAAAATTGGTTTTTACCTTGTCTATTATCAAAGGTCTTTCCAGCTCCGTCCCCTTAACGCTGTGCAAAAGCTTTAAAAGCCACGCCGTGTTCGAAGCTATGGCGCGCATTATCGTCTGCCCTTCCGCGTCCTTTAACGTTTCTTCGGCGTTTGTGCCGAACGTCATATTCCAATAGGTGGACGGCACCTGAATCATACTGTTTATTTGTATGTACTTGTTAAGCACGTCGTACGAAGCAGTAGTACCCGCGCGGCGCGCGACTACGACGCTTGCCGCAGGTTTGAACTTCATATACTTTCCGTACGCGTAAAAAAGCCTGTCCATAAGAGCGACCAACGCGCCCGAGGGCGAAGCGTAATGCACGGGCGCGGCAAAAATATAGCCGTCGGCGTCCTTTACCTTTTCGCCTATCGTATTCAGCGGGTCGTCGTTGAAAATGCATTTACCCAGCTTCTGACAGCAGGAGCAACCCGTACAGGAATGTACCGCCGCCTTGCCGAGGCAAACAATTTCGCTTTCAACCCCCTGCGCTTTAAGCTCGGCGGCTATAACTTTAAGCGCCGCGGAAGTCGTTCCGTTTTCGTGAGTGCTTCCGTTAAGCATTAAAACTTTCATTTTTAACCTCTTTTGCAAAATATCGGCGCGCCAAGCAAAACTATGCGTTTGCCCGCCGCGTTTATTCATTTAAAGCGTCGACAGCTTTGCTTCGATTAGCGGCATATATTTCAGCTCGTACCCAAGCGCGTTGGGGTGGGTGCAGTCGCCCCTGCCCCAGCCGTAACTGTCGCAAGTGAAAATATCGCGGTGTTCGGGTATAAAAGTATTCAGCCCGCATTCGCGGTACAAGTCCACGTACGCAATACCCCATTTTTTGCAGATTTCAACGGCGCGTTCGCCGTATACCCTCTGCAATTTATCGTCCCGCCTGCCCATATTGTGGGGGCGGAAAAACAAAACTTTGGCTTTGGGAAAGTACTTTAAAAACGCGAATACAACTTCTTCGAAGCAACGGCTGAAAGACATAGTTTCGTCCGCCTTGAAAATATCGAAGCCGTCGTAACCCTCGGTTATTTCGCCCAAAGGCACGTCGGGAACGGTCGCCCCCTCGGAAACGTTGCAGTCGTTGGTAAAGCCGTCGAATACTATGTAATCGGGTGAAACGCCGTCCTTTACGGCTTGAATAACCTGCGTAACCACCCAATTTTTATCTGCGCGCAAGCCTACCCGCGCGCCGCCCACCGCGTACTTTACAGACTTTAAGCCGAGGTCTTTTTGCAGGTACTCGCCCACGCCGAAACCGCCGTTGCCCGAACCGTACGCTATGCTGTCGCCGAACACGGCAACCGTTTTACCGCTCAGCTTCATAAAAATTATTCCTTATATAAAATTCTGTGGCAGTTTTCACACTCCACCACCTTGCCCGCGGCAACCTTTTCCTTATCGGCAATGGAAAGCTCTATTCCGCATTTCGAGCACCTGTCCGCCTTGATTTGACAGATTATGGGGAATATGCGCTCCGAACGTTTCGCCTGATATTTGTGCAACACCTCGTCGTCGATACCCTTGGCAAGCGCTTCGAGCTCGGCGTTGATTTTATCCGTTTGCTCCTGCTTGGACTGCTTGAACTGCTTATAAGCCGCCTGCTGTTCGGGATACTGCTTCTGCGCGGCGATTACGTTCTTTTTCATTGCCTGATACTCGTCGCAGGTTTCCTTAGCCTTGCCCGTGAGCGCGGCTATTTCTCCCTTTAAGGTCTTAATTTCGCTTATAACCTGCGCCAGACTGCGCTGATAGAACGAGAGGTCGGCGCCGCCCTCGACAAGCTCGTCGAGATGCTCGAAGTCTTTCAGCGTTTCCGAAATTTCCGCATAGCGACCGTTGAGCGCTTCGAGGCGGGTTATAATCCCCTGCGCCTGCGCTTCGAGCTTGTCGAGCTTATCCGAAGCCTTGTTCAGATAGCTCTTTGTCTGCGCGTACTTTTTACGCTCGTCCGAGTTGGCTATTTCCTGTTCGAGCTTTAAAAGCTCCGCGTCCTTCTGCTGATAGAGTAAAAGCTGTGCAATCTGTGCCATAAAATATCTCCTTCAAATTGTCTTTCCGCAAATGGGTTTTGCGGCTTTCGGGCGAAAGTACCCGAGTTATGCAAACCGTCCGTCGAAAAAGAACGACGACGGCACGTTTAAATATTTTTTTAATTCTTCGTAAATTTTTTCAAAGCCGTAACTTTCCGCGCAATAGTGCGTGAGTTGTAAAACGGCTATTCCGCTTTCAACAAGGTCGGCTATCTGATGGTGCTTCAAGTCGCTCGACACAAACAAGTCCGCGCCCTGCGCCTTGGCGAACGCGACGGTGTCGTCGTCGCAACCCGCACCGCAAAAGGAAGCCGCCTTTTTAATTTGCCTGTCCGCTTCGCCGAAGTAAACGACGCGGGGCGAACGAAAAGTTTCCGCCGCTCTCGCGGCTAACTTAGCAAGCGTAGTCTTTTCTATTTCGTAAACCCTGCCGTACGCGCCGCCCTCGATATTGCACAAAGTTTTGCCGACTTTACCGCCCAGCCCGCGCATAAGGTAATAATCTATTCCCTCCGGCGCGGCGTCGGAATTGAGGTGCATAGATATGACGGAAACGCCGTTTTTTATACAGCCCGCAATTGCCCGCGATTGGGGTACGTTTACCGTATCGATACGGCTTACACCCCCGTATATGGCGGGATGATGGGTTATAATGAGGTTGTATCCCCTTTCCGTTGCAAGCTTTACGGCGGCTTCGGACAAGTCCAGCGTAAACAGAACGCCCGTAACTTCTTTCCCGCAGTCTATTATAACACCGCTGTTGTCGTACATTTTGTATTTTGCACAGAAATCGTCCGAAACCTTTACGGGCGCAACCTTATTTTCGTACAGCGCAAGCGCTTGCCCGACAGTCATTCGAGCACCTCCTTTAAAAGGTTTATTTCATTTGCTGTTTTTTTGCGAGCCGACGAGTCGGCGCAGTCGTCAAAATATCTTTCCCTCTTTATAAGTTCCGCTTGGGCATAGCTTTTAAGCACGGGATTTTTTAAACTGTCCCTGCCGAAAAACAGCTCCGCCGAGGAATACTCCTCCGTTCCGCCCCGCCTTTCGCCCTTGATTACAAAGTAATATTTGCCGTCGTAAAAAATATCGTCGTCAGTTATTTTACAGCCGCGTTCAAGCAAAAATTTTCTCAACCCGACAACGTTTTTCATAGGCTGAAAAACAAACTTTTCGGGCACAAAGCCCCGCGTAAGTATCTTTATTATTTCGTCGCCGCCCATACCTGCTATTAAAACCTGCTCCGTATCCTGCGGAACGCCGCTCAGCCCGTCGCAACAAACGGAGCGGCAAACGCCCTTTTCTATAAATTCGGCAAGCAGAGTTTCGGCTTTGGCAAGGCACTTTGCGCTTATATCGGCGATTACCGCGCTTTTGCATTTGCCGCTTTTAAGCGCGTACTGCGTGCAATAGCCGTGGTCGCACCCAACGTCGGCAAAGCTGTCGCAATTATCGATATAGGAACATAGAATTTCTATTCTTCCCATCAGGTATCAAGGAAATCTTTAAGATGCTTGGAGCGCGACGGGTGGCGCAGTTTTCTCAGCGCCTTGGCTTCAATCTGCCTTATTCTTTCGCGGGTTACGTTAAATTCCTTGCCCACCTCTTCAAGTGTCCTCGGTCTGCCGTCGTCTACGCCGTACCTCAAACGCAAAACCTTTTCTTCGCGCGGGGTAAGGCTGTTTAATACGGATAAGAGCGTTTCTTTGAGCATTGTCGTCGAAACGCTGTCCGACGGAGTTATAGCTCTGTCGTCCTCTATAAAATCGCCGAGGTGGCTGTCCTCTTCCTCGCCAATGGGAGTTTCGAGAGAAACGGGGTCCTGCGCGATTTTCTGAATTTCGCGTACGCGCTCTTCGGAAACGCCCATTTCCCTTGCGATTTCCGCGGGGGTAGGCTCTCTGCCAAGTGTCTGTAAAAGTATGCGCGACACGCGCGTAAGCTTGTTTATGGTTTCCACCATATGCACGGGTATACGAATGGTGCGCGCCTGGTCGGCAATCGCCCTTGTAATAGCCTGCCTTATCCACCAGGTTGCGTACGTTGAAAACTTGAAGCCCTTCTGATAGTCGAATTTTTCAACGGCTTTCATAAGACCTATATTGCCTTCCTGTATCAAATCGAGAAACAGCATACCGCGCCCTACGTAACGCTTTGCTATGGAAACGACCAACCTCAAATTGGCTTCGGAAAGCTTTTTCTTGGCTTCTTCGTCCCCCTCCTGTATTCTGCGGGCGAGGTCGATTTCGTCGTCTGCGGAAAGCAGAGGCACTTCGCCTATATCCTTTAAATACATCTTAACGGGGTCGTCTAAACTTATATCCGAAAGCGCCTGCTCGTAAAGTTCTTTGTCCCTCTCCGCCTCGTCTATAATCTGTATGCCGACCTCGGCTATCGACTTATATACATAGTCGACCTGCGCGGGCGTGGTTTCGTACTTTTCGAGCACGTCGCAAAGAGCGTTTGTCGTAATCGCGCCCTTATACGAATACGTGTCGATAAGCTGTTTCAAAATTTCGTTGAGTTTCTGTTCGGATAAATTCATATATTCACCGTATCCTTTCTTTTCCGAAGACCGCGTTTTACGGTCTGCTGTTTCCGTTGATTATTTGCGCCTTGCGCCTTGTCAGTTGGCTTATGCTTTGGGCGATTTTCGCCTGCTCGGCTAAATCTTCCACGCCGTTGAGTTTTTTTGTCTGCTCGACGATTTTTTCGTCTATGTCCGCAAGCTGCAACTTTTTAAGACAGTCGAAGAAGTACTTTTCCGCAACCGCGTCGGTAAAACCGCCGCCCTCCGAATTGTCTAAAATTCTGTCCAGCTCCTCGTATTCCGCCGTGCCTTTATCGAAAAATTCAAAAATTTCGCTTACACGCACGGCTTCGTTCATAAGCGATTTACTGCGTATGTATCCCGCAATGACGGTATGCACCTCGTCCTTGAAAGAAACGTCCTCGATATGAGTATCCGCAGTATAGTCCGCGCCGAACAGGTACGAAGCGATTACGAAGCGCGAAGCCTTTTTTATGCTGTCAGCGCCGTCCCGCCGTACGGGGGGCGGCGTTTCCGCGCTTTCCTTTGCAATCGGTTTAGACTGCAAATCGCGTTTTAACGCTTCGAAAGATATGCCCGACTGCGTTCTTAACTGCTTTAACAGCTCTTCCCGCTCCGCTTCGCTGTCCGCCGTGCGTATTACGCCCAACGCTTCGGAAACGTATTTGCGCTTATCCTCCGTTTTACTTATATCGTACCCCTTTTTTATTACGGAAAGTTTATAGTCGATTAGCGGCATTGCGGCGTCAAGACAGGCTTGATAGCCCTCCGTTCCCCGCTGTTTTATAACGTCGTCCGGGTCGAGCCCCTCGGGAAGCGGAACGACCTTTACGTTCAGCCCCTCGTCCTTTAAAACGTCAAGACCGCGCAGATTGGCTTTCTGCCCCGCGCCGTCGCCGTCGTAACTGATTAGCACCGTGTCGGCATACCTCTTTACGAGTCGCGCCTGGTCCTGCGTGAGCGAAGTGCCCATACTTGCCACAACGTTTTTAAAGCCCGCCTGATAGAGCGAAAGAGTATCCATATAGCCCTCGACCATAATGACCTCTTTTACGGTTTGGCTTCTTTTCAGCTTTTTGACAAGATTTATGTTGTACAGATTTTTCCGCTTGTTGAATATGAGCGTGTCGCGCGTGTTTACGTACTTGCCGAAGTCGGTTTTTTTAAGCGCCCTGCCGCCGAAGCCGATTACTTCGCCGTAGGAATTTATTATGGGGAAAACAAGCCTGCCCCCCTGCGCGTCGGTCAATCTGCCGTTAGCTTCGTTTACCGTGCCGCTGTCTACGATATCCTTTTGGGTATAACCTTTCGAAAGAAGGTATTTGGGCAAATCGGTAAAATTTAAGCTTGCGCCGAGCCCGAACGCGCGCACCATATTAGAGGGAATTTGCCTCTTTAAAATATAGTCGATATGCGCGTCGGCTTTGCCCGAATTGAGATTGTTTAAATAGAAGTGGGCGCAATCGTTTAATATCTTTAAAAGCGTATCGCGCTTTCTCTTCAACTCCGCCGTCTTTGCATTGTCGTCGCCCGTTTCGGGCATAGGAACGTTAGCCCTTTCGGCAAGCATTTTTACGGCGCCCATAAATTCGAGCGACTCCATTTCCGACACGAAGCGGATAACGTCGCCCGATTCCCCGCACCCAAAACAATGATAGTACTGACCGGCTTCGTTAATGGCGAACGACGGCGTTTTTTCGTGGTGAAACGGACAGCAAGCCCAATAACTCGCCCCCCGCTTTTCCAAAGTAACGTAACTTTCCGCCACTTCGACAATATTGACTTTTTCCTTTAATTCCCTGAGGAATTCTTGGTCAACTCCGCCCATACGTTCTCTTTAAAAATTACCGGGTAAAACTCAATTGAGTTCGTCGATAAAAGTCCAGCCGCGCGGCACGAATATTTTATTGAACACATACACGGCATACCTGTCCGTCATAGAAGAAATATAGTCGCAAACTATCTGTTCTTTCGAATAATCGCCGTTAAGTCCAACATATGTGGGGGGCAATTGCTCGAAATGCCGTATAAAATAATCGTAGAGCGCGGTTATCATACGCTCCGCCTTTTCCTCTTCGCCGCGGGCAAACTCGGTAAAATACACCCGCTCGAACATAAACTTTCTCAACTCGTCGCTGGCTTGCGCCACCTCGCTTCCAAGCTCTACAAAAGGCTTGTCCACGCTGTTTTTATAGGCGGAGGAAACCGCCGTGTTGATTCTCTCGCGCGAGGTGTTGCCAAGCACCCGCCTTATTTCCGCGGGCACGTCGTCAAGCTTTAAAATACCCGCGCGGACTGCGTCGTTGAGGTCGTGGTTTATGTAAGCTATTCTGTCGGCGATGTTTACGCACTTGCCCTCTAACGTAGACGGCGTAAGCTGTTGCTTGTGGTTGAGTATGCCGTCGCGCACCTCGTAAGTGAGATTTAACCCCTTGCCGTCCTTTTCCAGAACGTCGACGACGCGCACCGACTGCTCGTTATGGCGAAAACCCTGCGGTGAAAGTCTGTTTAAAATTCTTTCCCCGCTGTGCCCGAAAGGGGTGTGTCCCAAGTCGTGCCCGAGCGCAATTGCTTCGGTCAAATCTTCGTTGAGCGAAAGGGCACGCGCAAGCGAGCGCGCTATCTGCGACACGTCCAAAGTATGCGTAAGGCGGGTTATATAGTGGTCGCCCTCGGGCGAAAAGAAAACCTGCGTCTTGTTTTTAAGCCTTATAAACGCCTTGGAATATATTATTCTGTCGCGGTCGCGCTGGTATTCGGTGCGCATAGAGCAAGGCTCTTCCTCCCTGCTTCTGCCCCTCGTCTTTTGAGATTTTGCGGCATAGGGCGAGAGAAAACTCTCCTCTATTGCGTACGTCTTTTCCCTTATCGAACCGAATTTTTTCATTTCCACTTATTGTATACGAAAAACCGCCGTCATTTCCTTTATTTTTCGCGTTATTTTTTATAATTTTTTTTAAGCGGCGCAATTTACTTGGCAAAACCGCCGTTTACGGACAGCACTTCGCCCGTGATATAACCGTTTTCGGCAAGGAAAAGGCACGCCTTGGCAACGTCTTCCCCCGTGCCCATTCTGCCGAGAGGGATTTGGTTTATCAAGTCCTCCATTTCCGGCTCTGATAAATGGTTGTTCATATCCGTATCGATTACGCCGGGGGAAACGCAGTTTACGCGGACGAAAGAGGGCGCAAGCTCCTTTGCGAGCGCCTTGGTAAAGGCTATTACCGCGCCCTTGGAAGCCGAATACGCCACCTCGCAACTCGCCCCCACTTCACCCCAAATAGAAGATACGTTTATGATACACCCGCCGCCCGAAAAAATCATATTTTCGGCAACTTCCCTGCTGCACAAAAACGTGCCCGTAACGTTTACGCCGAAAACTTCTTCCCAATCGTAAAGCGTGGTATCCTGTATTACCTGAACCTTAGAAATGCCCGCGTTGTTTACAAGCACGTCTACCTTGCCGTATATGCGGAACACCTCTTTAAACATTTCCTTTACCTGTTCCTCGTCGGAAACGTCGGCGCGCATAAGCACGGGGCAGAAGCCCTGCATATTAAATTCGGACTGCGTTGCAAGCGCCGTTTCCTCGTCGTGAAAGTAATTTAAAATAACTTCGTAACCCTGTTGAAGAAATTCCTGCGCGACGGCTTTGCCTATGCCCTTTGTGCCGCCCGTTATAAGCACGGTTTTCATTTAACTGCTTCCTTTATCCTTTCCGCCACTTCCTGCGGGGTAAGTTTATCCGTATCCACTATAAAATCCGCAACGCTCTCGTAAATTTCGGCGCGCGCGGATAAAATACTTTTTACCTGCTCTTCCAAGCCGCCCTTTAAAAGCGGACGCGTTGCGTCGCCTTTAAGCCTTTCGATAAGCGTTGAAGCTTCGGCTTTAAGGTAAACGATTTTTCCGCCCGCCTTTAAATTGTTGACGTTTTCGGCGCGCAATACGCACCCTCCGCCGAGAGATATTACCGCGTCGGCGTATTTTTTTGCAACTTCCGCGGTAACCTGCGCTTCTATACTGCGGAAACGCTCCTCGCCGAATTTTTCGAATATAACGTCGATTGCGCCGTATCTTTCGACTATTATTTTATCGGTATCGACCACCTCGTAGCCCTGCTCGGCAAACACGTTTGCAACCGTCGTTTTGCCGCAGCCCATCATACCGCAGAGCGCTATGTTCACAGCTTGAAGCTCTCCGCCGCAAGAATATAACTGTTTTTGCCGAAGCCGAGCACAACGCCCTTGCACACCGCGGACAACACCGAGTTGTGCCTGAACTCCTCGCGCGAGTGAACGTTGGACATATGCACTTCGACCACGGGAACGGAGAGCGAGGCAATCGCGTCGCGTATGGCGTAGCTGTAATGAGTGAACGCCCCCGCGTTTAAAATTATTCCGTCGGCTTTTGCGCCGTGGAGCGCCGAACAAATTTCCCCCTCTATGTTGCTTTGGAAAAACTCGCACTCGTCGCCCTTGAAATGCGCGGCGATTTGGCGGTTGATTTCCTCCAACGTTTCCGCGCCGTAAACGCCCTTCTCGCGCACGCCCGTCATATTGAGATTGACCCCGTTGATAAACAGAAATTTCATTTTACCACTTCCTTTAAATAACCTTTAAAAAGTTTTTCAGCCCGTTCTTTATCGGGCGCAAGCCCGAAGTAAATGCAGTCGGAATAATACGCCTGAAAAAAGAGCATCGCCCTGCCGTTAATAATCTTTTTGCCCAAGCTTTCCGCTATGGCAAGAAAGCGGCTTTTAGGCGGCTCGTAAATCAAGTCGACGGCAACGCGGCAGGCGGCAAGCACTTCCCCGGTAACGGGCGAAACGCCCTCCGTTTTATGCATACCCACTCCCGTTGCGTTTACTATTATTGCCCTCTCCTCCGCCGTAACCTCGCTAACTGCTTTTACGCCTTTAAACTCGTTTTCAACGTATTTGGCGGTTGAAAAATTCCTGTCGTAAATTTCCACCTGCGAGCCGCAGTCCAACAGCTTTTTGGCTACGCTTCTGCCCGCGCCGCCCGCGCCGAGGACAAGCGCCCTTTCGCCCGCGGTTTTTACGTTTTGACAATCGAGCATCTGCATAAAGCCCAACCCGTCGGTGTTGTAGCCCGTCAACGAAGCCGTAAGCACGGTATTTACCGCGCCGAACGCAAGCGCGTCCCCCTCGGTTTTTTTAAGGTGAGGAATAACCGACAGCTTGTAAGGTATGGTTACGTTCAAACCGTCGTATTTAGACAGCAACCCGTCTATGCGGCTTTCGAACTCCTCTTCGGGCACGGAAATTTTTTCGTAAGAAATTTCAAGACCGAGTTTTTCGGCTATATAATTATGAATTTCGGGACTTACCGACTTGGAAACGTCCTTACCTATTACGGCAAGTTTTTTCATACTTCCTCCGCTATCGTTCTTGCGCACTCCGCTATCCGCGCAACGTATTCGCCGAGCGGCAAAGTGATTTCCGCGCTTTTGCCCTCGCTTGCGGGAACGACCATTTTTACAAGCGACTGCTCAGCGTTCTTTTTATCGTACTTTGCTTTGCCCGCCGCTTCGCCCGCGTCCTTCCAAGCGGGAATTTTTTTAATTACCCTCTTGATAAGCGAGCGCAACGCATCCGCATATTCTCCGCCGCATACGCCCGCGCGACGGGCGATATACAGCTCGTAATACATTCCGATTAAAACAAACTCGCCGTGAGATTTGCGTTTATAGTACAGCTCGAACGCGTGCCCCGTAGTGTGCCCGAGGTTTAACGTAGCACGCGCGCCAAGCAAATCTTTTTCGTCCTTTATGACAACGTCCGCCTTGTGGCGTATGCAGTCCGCGGTTATGCTTTCGAGAAAATTCAAGTCAAATAAATTATTAGAATTTTTCAAAAGACCCGCATATATGCCGCAATCAAGCGCGCCGTACTTGATAATTTCGCCAAGCCCGCAACGCATTTCCCTTGCGGGAAGCGTGCGCAGAAACATAGGGTCTACTATGACCTGCGAGGGCTGGTAAAAGGTGCCGACAACGTTTTTAACGCCGTTGAAATCTATTGCCGTTTTGCCTCCGACCGAACTGTCTACCTGCGATAAAAGCGTAGTGGGTATTTGCACTGCGTTGACGCCGCGCATATACAGCGAAGCGGCAAGCCCGCCTATATCGCCCACCACCCCGCCGCCGAACGCGACGAGAGTGCTCTTTCTCGTCAACCCGCACTCAATCATTTTGTTGAGTATTTTAATAAGGTTGGTTTGGTTTTTGCTCTTTTCGCCTGCGGGCAATATATATATAGGCGCGTTGCCGAACGTTTCGCCCATCAGTTTGCCGTAAAGCGCGTAAACGTTACTGTCTGTCAATATAAAGAGATTGCCCCCTATCGCGGGAGCATACCTTTCAAACGCGCCCTGCCCGCAATGTATAACGCTGTTTACGGTTGCCGTAGAAATTGATATATCCTGCATAATTTAAGGCAGAAGCGAATACCGCTCCTTTACCTCCTTTAAATTATCGCCGCCAAGCCTTGCGGAAACGACGTCGGCAAGAGCCAGAGCGACAACGCTTTCCAATACTATTTCGCAGGCGCAAATTGCCGCCACGTCGCTGCGCTCGCTTGCCGCCACGCACGCGCCGCCGTTTGCCGTATCCACCGTTTTAAGCCCCTTCATAAGCGTGGGAATGGGTTTCATTGCGGCGCGGAGTACTATTTCTTCCCCGTTGGACATTCCGCCCTCTATTCCGCCCGCGTTGTTGGTATTGCGAGTATACTTGCCGTCCTTTATAAAAATTTCGTCGTGAACGTGGCTTCCCGCAAGGTCGGCGCAGGCAAAACCAAGCCCTACTTCCGCGCCCTTTATAGCCTGAACGCTCAGCATCGCCCCGCACAAAACAGCGTCTAATTTGTCCGCATAGCGCATACAACTGCCAAAGCCGCTCTTTAAGCCGTTTACGCGTATTTCCACCACTCCGCCCGCGGTGTCGCCCTCGGCTTTCAGTTTGTCAATCAGCGCCATAGCCTGCTTTTCTTTATTATCGTCAAGCATAAACAGAGGACGGCTCTTCGCACCGTCGAGCTCGTCAAAAGTATGAAATTTTCCGTCCTTTATTCCGCACACGCTTACAACGTATCCGCTTATCTTAACGCCAAGCTGTTTAAGGTACGCCTTAGCCAATGCGCCGCCCGCAACGCGAACTGCTGTTTCCCTTGCGCTTGCGCGCTCCAAAACGTTGCGCGCGTCGGTGTGTCCGTACTTTAACATTCCCGTCAAATCGGCGTGTCCCGGGCGGACGCGGGTGAGAGTTTTTTGCGTAACGTCCGCTCCCTCCGCCGCCATATACGGGCGCCAATTTTCGTAGTCGGCATTTTTTACGCAGAACGCTACGGGACTGCCGAGCGTAAGCCTGTTGCGCACGCCCGAAAGAATTTCCACCCTGTCCGTTTCAATCTTTTGCCTGCCGCCCCTGCCGTAACCGCTTTGGCGCAGGGCGAGTTGCCCGTCTATTTCCTCGATATTTACGGGCAGATTGGAAGGCAGTCCCTCCAATATACCCACCAGCATTTTACCGTGCGATTCGCCCGCGGTTGTCAGCTTAATCATAGTAATTTTTCCTTTCGCCGCAATTTTCAAGCGGCGCTTTCTATTTTGTAACCGCCCATATCCACGGTTAAAGTTATATCGCCGTTATGCATAGTATACAGCGGCTGACAGTAGTTGCACACGTCGGACAGAGCTTTGAGCGACGGATAGTCGGCAAAGTTTTTGCCCACGCTTATTATTGCCTGTTGCGGCTTGATTAAATCGTACCAGGGCGCGTAAGTGTTCTTCTCCCCGCCGTGAGCGGGTACGGTTACCACCTTACAGTAATTCATATCGACTTCATAACCGCCGACAGGACAATACGGCTGATTCAACTGTTTACACAGCCTGTAATCTTCCACAATCTGCGCAAGCCCCTCGGCGCGCACGTCGGAAGTAAACGCCACTGCCGTTCCGCCGTACTGCACCCAAATTACGGAGGAAGCGTTTTCTATATTAGCCGCCGTGGGATTGGCGTTCAATTGCGCGTACTGCGACTTGGGACTGCGGTAATCGGCTGGCGAAAGAAAGGTTATAAAGTATTCGTAGTCTACGCCGTACACGCCCTCGCCCGCGCACGCGTAAGTTATTTGCGTGCCCGCATTTTTAAGCGCAACAGAAAAGTTATGAAACTCGTCGGTTATACGGCTGTTGAGGCAATATGGAATAAAGGCGTGCGCAACGTTTTTATACTTTACTACTTCGGCAAGTCCGCCGCAGTGTTCCTTTTTTACGGAAGTGCAAAAAAGATAGTCAATCTTGCTTACCTTGCGCTTATTTAACAGTTTTAAAACTTTCAATTCGGTCGGGTACGAGCCGTCGCCGCCGTCGATTAGCGCGGTTTTACCGTCGGGCAACTCAATTAGGGCGCAGTCGCCGAAACCAACCTCGGCAAAAGTTACGCGCAAGGCGCCGCGAGCGTTGCCATTACCTTTGACGGTATAGGCGGTAAGGTACTTTACGGGGATAAAGATATTTGTTATTAAAACGGCGGAAACGAACACTACTGCAAGGGCAAGTGTTACTATTGTCGCTATCACCCCGCGGGAAAGTTTACGCTTCTTTTTGTTCATTTAATCTTCCGTATAATTATTCAGCGCCCGCACATATATGCGAACGTATTATATTACAGAGTACATTATACAATATGCTACCTGTTTTGTAAAATAAAAACGCAAATAAAAAGCGGTTTTTATTCAAAACCGCCGTGCTTTATACACATTTTATTCCTCTTAATCAACCTTTTAAACGGCTATTCAGCCGAGCCGTCCTCCAAAAAGTTTATTGAAAGTTTGGAAAGTTTATGGAACGCCTTTGCAGGTTTGATTTGCTTTTCCAGACGGCGCGGCATATTTACGAGATGCAATGACGAACAGCCTACAAAAGCCTGCCTACCAAGCGTTTTAAGCGATATGGGCAAGTCGAACGCGACAAGCGAACGGCAGTTGATAAACGCCACTTCGGCAATGCTTTGCAAGCCCTGAGGGAAGTTTATTTCCCTAAGCTCATAACATTCGGCAAACGCCCAGGCGCATATTTCCGTTACTCCTGCGGGAAAGGTTACCTTTCTTAAATTTTCGCAGTGGGAAAACACCCCCTCCGGAACTCTGTTAATTTTATCGGGAAGGGAATTTTTCAAGCGAAACGCAGAAGTCGAAGGCGCGGCGGCTGATTGTATGCAACGACTGCGGCAAAGAAATTTCCTTTAAAGACGAACAGGTGCGGAACGCATTTGCGCCGATAAAACGCAACTCGCTTGGCAGAGTAACCGATGTAAGCGCGCCGCAGTTGGAAAACGCGCCGTCGTCAATCATCTGCAAACCGTCGGGCAGTATTATCTCGGTAAGATTTTCGCACCAGGTAAAGGCGTTTTTGCCTATTAACTGCAAGTTTACGGGCAGGTACACCTTTTCCACGTCGCTGTTGGAAAGGCGTTTTCTCCTATCTTAGTTATAAAGTGCGGCACCTGCGTTATCTTGCGCGTGCCTATGTATTTAACCACTTCGTCGTCGACTATGAGATAGTCGGAAAGATTTACAAGCGAGTTGCGCCGCGCGCCCTCCCCCTCTTCCTGCGGCGCGGGCTCGGCGGGGATAATGTCGTCCATACGCTCGCGCAAGGTTCTGTCGTCCAAATCGGCTTCGCCGTCTAACGGCTCCGCCTGCGGCGGAAGCTCCTCTACGACAGTTATAATTTGCTCCGACTGCACCTCGTCGACAAACGCCTGTTCCGCGTCGTTTACGCCCGAAGCCACGTATTCCTCTTCCGAAGCGAATCTATCCGAGTAATCTTCGTCCTCCGCCTCCGCGCCCGCCGATGCGTAAAAACGGAAATAAATATCCGCCTCCGCGGGGAAAACCTTGCCGACGTTTACCCTGCGGAAATGCCGCCCCGGCAAGGTTACTTCCACAAGGTTGTTACAGCCGTAAAAGGCGCCCTTGCCTATCGAAGCGAGCCTTACGGGCGTTATAATTTTTCTTAGCGAAAGGCAATCCGAAAACGCTTACGGCGCAATGCGGACTACCTCCCTCGGCAGTTTAAGTTCTTCGTCGTTGCCGGTATATTTCAACACCGTGCCGCGCTCTATGCGCAACTCTCCCCCTTCCGTTTTCATATCTTCCCCCTTAAATTACGTTTTACCCTAAAATTAAAGCACGGGCGGGTGCAAATGTAAACGGCGCGGCGCAAA
>OFFU01001036.1_pt1 | contig 22141 bp, 27 predicted proteins | sample 1521451 | NCBI WGS metagenome assembly OFFU01 (sample SAMEA3504106, study PRJEB24116) | mouse gut metagenome | biome: mouse gut; feature: mouse-associated habitat; material: faeces | place: Denmark | collected 2011 | reverse complement strand
TCTGCTGTTCAAGAAGTTGGACTCACCCTTTTATGGTTTAGCGGACAGTAAAAATTCTTTTTGCTAATACATGGGGGAGCACACTTAAGAAGCAGACCGAGGTCACGCGGTTTGCCGACCTCCACACACCAGTTGGCAATATCACCCTCGCGGTAAGTTGTGCCCTGTCGCCAGTCGTCGCCCGGATTGCGGACTAATACCCCATATTCAGGCACGACGTGTTTACGCGGCACGAGTTCCACGCCGTCAAAACGCATCGGTCCGTTGTCTCTGATAATGTCGCCCAACTGTATGAGAGTGGGTCCCCAGTAGATTGAATCAAGACACAGCTCGAGGAAGTCAAGGAACCAGCCGGCTTGCAGCAGTTCCGTGGCTGCTGTGTTCTCTTTGCCGGAAGCGTCAACAAGGCGGAAATCCTTTTGCAATACCTTACCTTTGCGCTGGGCTATACAGCCGGAAAGATGAGCATCGAGGACACAATCGGCGTAAATGTCATAAAGCCGGCAACGGTTCGGGCTTTCGTAGTCAATAGCAACCTGATGAGCGGCGCGCCAGTCTGCAACGTCCTTTTTTGTCAGACTGTCGGTCTGCTGCTGGAGCTGTGCTGTGAGCTTCACGCCCTGTTTTGAACTGACGCGGCGTGCGAGTTCTACCAGCTGAGAGCGTGTGGGGCGGCTGAAATAGTCGCGGATATTGGTTATTATATTTGCCATTGCAGTTTATGTTAATGTTTTACTTTTTCATTTTCGTAGTCTGAGCGGTTGAATGGCTGCGCCTGCTGTGCTGTCTGTTCCGTCGGAGATAATACCCCCGGAGCGGTACTTGCCCCGACTGTTGCGGTTGTAATATGGGTGTGGGTGTTATAGGAAGTAATAAGAGCGTTAACGGTCTGTATAAGCTCATTTAATTTGTCGGTCAGGGCTTGCACCTTAACCAATCCTCCGAGGTCGCCACCATTGAAAGTTACGGCGCTTTTACTCAGATTTGCGGAGATGTCGCCCACGTTGATACGCACACCGTCGGCGCTGATGACAGCCGAGGTATCACCGATTACAATTTCGGCGGACTCTATTTTCTCAGTAAGCAGCACCACCCCGGCGGCTCCTTCGGAAACGAAGCCGACAACGACGTAAGAGCCAATTTCGGGGAACAGGCACACCCCACATTCACCCTCCTGGTTGGCTTGAAGATTGACCCCGAGCAATGGCGCACCCTCATTGATAGGCGAACAGTCAACCGTGCGCGATGATTTATCCACAGCGTCAACGGTGCACACAAGAGCGACGGTTTCACCGTCAGGCTGTGCCAGCTGTCTGATAACGTTTCGTAAATTCTGCATAACTCAAAACTATTGCACGCGAAGCCCGAGCGTTATTTCCTGACGGAAGCCGGAATCGCCATATTTTATTACATCCTTTTTTACCTGATATACACCCATTTTAGAGCCGTCAATGATTATGCCGATAGCGTCGAGCGGGTCAACCAGAGAAGCCCCGAACGTAGTAAACGAACCGGTCAGGCCGTCACGTTTAAGCCGTTTAACTTCCTGTTCCGCCCACGCTTTTAACTCACGTTCGGTTTTGTTGTAGGTGTGTAATGTTCGGTGTTCACCGTCAGCGTCGCCGACTTCAACCTTAATTTTTTTATTGTTTGGCATAAGGCTGACAGCCTTAACGCGCAGGCGCATATTTTCCGCCTTTTGCTGCTGGAGGCTGTTGTCTGAAATGATGTTAAGCCCGGAGCGGAACACTTGCGAGGGAGTACTGTCGCGGTCAAAGAGCACGCCACAGTAAAGAACCGGCTCGCCGTTCTCATATCGGAAAAATGAGCGGATGCCCTGTTCTGATAATCTTCCGAGCAAAGCGGCCACAGTGTCAGCGGTGACACGATAAGCACCGAGCGACTGTTCGCCCATAACATTGAGCCGGTAAGTTATGCCCTGATCCTTAAGAAGCGTTTCAATAGTAACAGAGCGGTAGGCTTTTTTCTGTGCCGGCATTTGTTTGAGTTTGAACATATCATCCTCGCAGGTAATGACAACCGGAGTTTTGAAGCCTACGTCACGGACATAACCCACAAAAGCAAGCTGTAAATTACCGTTATATCCCAGATAAATACACACGGAGTCGCCACGATGCACAGGAATTTCAGCCGAGCCGTTCCATTTCATTTTTTTAGGGAGTGTTATTTTGGCTTCGGCTGTGAGCTTCTCAGTGTCGCGTACAATCTCCACCGCCGAGACAAAGCCGATGTCCCAGCAGCGCTCGCCGGTTATCTCAATTTTAGCACACAGCTTAAACATGGGTTAAACGGTATTTAACGGGTGTTTAATAGTCGTATCTGTTTGGTTTCATAGAGCCGTAGCGCACCGGGTTGCGTGCGTCGTCTCCGTCCTCACTCTCATAGAGAGGTAAGTCGGGGGAGGCTTTGCCGGCTTGAATATCGCGAAGCCATTTGATAGCGTCGTTATAGAGACATTCCCGGCGTTCGTGTCCCATATTCTGAGGGAGACGGTGAACCATTAGCCAAAGGGAAATATTTACGGCGCACTGTACGAGCATAGCGTTGCGGTCTGAACCCTCAGAAGCAAATACCCGGGCCATATCGTAGCGATAACGCAGATAAGAACCGATTTGCTCCATTGCGGCAGCTTCGGCGGTCAGGCGTGTTTCTTCGTTCTGTGTTATCTGCTTGAGCTCGTATTCGTCGCACACGCCCCGGTAGTCGTCAAGAGTCAGGAACATAGGCCGGAAGTTTTGGGCATAGCTTCATAAATTGCAATTTCGCGGGCTTTTTCGGTAGTCAGGCCAGGGAGGCGCTTTTGCCGGATCATTTTTTTAACGCCCTGCATAGATACGCAGACCGGGCGCCCATGAAGCACAAGCACCAGGAACTTTTTACGGTGGAGGTCAGCGGAGCGCTGAGCTTCACGGATCGCGCGTTTTTTGCGCCAGTCGAACAGGAGGGCGCGGAAGTATTCAAATATTACCATGATACATTTTTTGCGTTAGGTCGCAACCCTATTGAAGTGGATGAAACAATTTTCTTTTGTCGGGTATCTCTCTGTAAAATCCATATAGCGCCCTCGTCGGCGTCCGGTGCGTCGTCGTGTCCGCGCATACCCTTTTCAAATGCGAGGGTCTGGTCGATGCCGGCGAGCATATCGGGGTCGTCTCGCTGGCTCTCGTCGTAATAGACGAACCCACGCTCCCACAGTGGCGAAACAGCTTCAACGCGCTGGAACTTGTCAGGCTTTTTGCGCTTGTCGCCGGTCATTGGGAGCTGGTAGCCGCGAAGTTCACCCTCTCGCATAAATTCATCGAGGATGGTGTCCTGCATAAAATTCGCCTCCATGTACCAGCGCACGGCGATACCCTGAGCGCGCGCCCATTCGTAAAGGTCGTAACACCAGCGTACCATTTCGGCAACGGAGCACTGACGGACAAAAGCACGGAGGTGCCAGAGCTGAGTCCCGGCTTTCCCCCAGAGTTTCGCCGCCTTAAAGTCATTTTTGTTTGAGCCTTTGAAACTGGGGTCGATATAAAGCACAATTTCCGAGAACTTAGACCAGGCTGGGCGCTTACCCCAGCGGATCCACTCGTTGCGGAACACTGCACCCTCAATTATCGGGTTATTCATGTATTCTTTTTGAAATGCACGATAACCGGCCACGTCTGCAATGGCCTGCACTTCCTCCGGGGTCCATTTGGCAGCCCAGGAAATATCGCCGTTTTTGTCGTAGATGTTTACACGGGTAACGTGTACGCTCTTAATATCGCACCACTTCGCCAGCACTGAATTTTTGGCAATCATATTACCGACCATAAAGAAGCGGCCGCGCCCACCGTCGAGAGTACCGAACAGAGCCGAGCGCACCCAGTCGAACAGCTTAGAGACACGCGCCGGACTTTCCACCAGTTCGTCGTCGTCGAGGTCGTCAATAACGATGTAATCCGGACGGTGTGAGCGGTAACGCAGACCACGCGGAGACTGACCGCGACCGCGGGCAAAAAATGCGACTTCCGTCTGCGTTACAAATTCGCCCTCCTCCCAGGATCCGGCGTTGTACTGTTCCCCGAAATCGGCAATATAACGTTGGTTGTACTGTAACTCTGCCTGAATGTCACCCAACAGAGTTTTAGCGTTATCCTCAGACTTGCCGACGATGACCATAACGTTAATTTGCCTCCCCTGCGGTCGGCCTGCTTCGCGGTCGCGGCCGAGGTCCTGACACATTAGCCACATAGGGACAAATACGTCCATATTGGTAGACTTAGCCGCACCACGATGCCAGACAAAACCGGCTTTGAGGTTTCGGTTGGCTTTAATCTTATTGGCCGCGTCAATGTGGAATTTAGCGCAAGGGGTAGCTTTCCCGGTTTCGGGGTTAATAGTCCAGTGTGGGAAATAGTAATCAACGAAAGCGGCATAATCAGAGCGCAGCCGGGCAATGCGCGCGAGACGCTGTGCCGGCGATTCAATGATGTTAACGGAAGTGGCAGCCTGTACAGTTTCGCAGTGCTGTTTCCATTCCTCAATCGCTTTTTTTAATTCCGCTTTTGTCATACGTTAGAAAGACTCTTTTAATTTTTCAGAGATGAAAAGGTCGTGATAATGGTTAATGGTTTTGAGCAGTTCCGGGGTGACATTCGGGTCGAAGCTCATACGATATTGCAGCCATTTGCTGAAAGCCATAAATACCTCTATAATGTCAACCACGGAAGTTTTTTTGTCGAGGCGTTCAACAGTGGCGGCAAACTTCACAAGTTTGTCAGCGCTGGCGGCTGTTTTCTCCGGGCTGGGGTCATTTGCCAAGTCCTCCAGTAACACATTTATGGAGTTAAGAATTTTATTAACCAGTTCCGGTCTCGTGATGTTGGCGGCGGCTCGTGCCTGTTCCCAGCCACCCTCCGCAACCCATTTTGTGACAGTCTGAGCAGATACGCCGACTTTTTCAGCAATAGACTTCTGGGGCTCCCCCTGCATATATAGGAGGCGCGCGTGTTCGCGTTGCTGTTCGCGTTCCTTTTTGGTTTTAGTTGCCATTCTTTGTAGTAATCAATTTTTAGAGGAGCAAAGCGTGCTTAGCACGGTTGCATAATCAACAGAGAATTTAAGTTAACACCACCACTGAGGAGGTGTTTTTACACTGCAAAGTTGGGGTAAAATAATTTAACGAATAAAAAGTGTTATCAACTTGATAATGCTTTTTGTAACAGCCAAATAATACTATCAACTTTGCACCGCTGAACGACTTAAAAACATTCTTTGCATAGCAAAGCGGCAAGCCGATTAGCGGAGTAGAGCAGCCGGTAGCTCGTTGGGCTCATTCCACAAAGATCGCAGGTTCGAGTCCTGCCTCCGCCACCAAGGTAAAAAAGATTAGGACAACCGCCCCGGGCACAGGGGACACACCCACCACCTCCGGACCAAGCCCCTAAGTGCCCCGGGCATTTTCTTTGCGAGAGTTAATATTTTAAAATACAAAGCGTGGCAAGCACGATAAGTGAAACGAGACAACTACAATGAAAGAAGTAATAATCTCAACTGAGGCAGTAAACAGCTACGGCACGCGTGTGCTGACTTCGGGCATAGACCTGGAGCAGTTCAAGCGCAACCCGGTTTTGCTATGGATGCACCGCCGTGCTTTCGACGGTCAGTCAATGCCTATCGGCAAAATTGACAACCTCAGAGTTGAGGAGGGCAAACTGATAGGCACCCCGGTATTTGACCAAAACGATGATTTTGCCCGGAAGATAGAGAGCAAATGGGAAAGCGGATTTTTGCGCATGGCTTCGGCAGCCCTGGAGCCTACGGAAGTAAACCCCGACCCGGCTTTAGCATTGGAGGGGCAGACACGTGCGACGGTGACGCGGTGCAAACTTATCGAGGTCAGCATTGTGGATATTGGCGGCAATGATGAAGCCCTGCAACTCTGTGGCGCAGACGGCAAGCAGTTGAAGCTCGCAGCCGGAGAGGATGCCCCGGCACTTCCGCTCTTGAAACTGAACGAACCCAAACCCTCGCCGGAGAATGAACCCGGTGAGGGGGAGGAGCCGGAGTCCGGCAGACAAATAAACAATAACAATCTAATTAAAAATCAAAAAACAGCGATGAACAAAGACCAGTTAATCCTCTTAGGACTTCCCGAGGATGCGTCCGACGAGCAGGTAACAGCCGCGCTCCAGCTGATGAAAACCAAGGCGGACAGCGCCGAAACTTTGCAGCTTGCGTCCGTAACTCAGTACGTGGATCAGGCTATTGCCGACAGAAAGATTTTAGCGGCGCAGCGTGAACATTACATTAAGCTCGGTAAAGCCGCCGGCGCAGAAATGCTCGCAGACACATTCAAGGCTATGCCCGGACAGCAGAAGCCCACCGACACACTGAACCTGAACAAACAGAGTGCCCCCGGTGCAGGTGAACAGCCTAAGAAATACACCAAGTTAAGCGAAGTGCCGCAGAGCGAACTCATTGCACTCCGCAAAGACCAGCCCGCGGAATATATGCGCCTGTATAAAGAAGAGTACGGCGTAGACTGCCCGCCCCTAAGCGAATAAATAAACCCTATAAACACAATCAACAACAGCAATGAAATCGAAAAGCAATTTTTTTAAGAAGCTGCTCGGCATAGTCAGCTGCATGATTATGGCCGTTGCGTTCAATGCCGCCGCCGGCGCTACCTGTGCTGTGGCAATCGGCTGCGCCCCTGAAACCGGAGCAATCGCCGGCAATGTTCTGGCACTTGCATTAGGTCAGGCAGCCCCCGCGGGTTCATTCCGTGCCGGTGTCCTCAAAGAGATATGGACCGGTGAGCAGATCAAACAGTTCCGCACCGCCCTGGAGTCGTGGGGCTGGCTTGCAAGAATCCGCAGTTATAACCAGTATGTAAATAACGACGTTATCCACTTCGTTGAAATCGGCGGTGACCCCACGGTGCTTGTAAATAATACCACCTACCCAATTCCTGTTACTGCTCTGGAGGATGCGGACAAGCCTGTGAGTCTTGACAAGTTCACAACCGAGGCAACCCCTGTGACCAATGATGAGCTGCACGCTATCAGTTACGACAAAATGGCAAGCGTTCAGGAACGCCACCGCGATGTATTGGTCGAGGCGTTCGGTCAGCGTGCAATACACGCCATTGCCCCGGATGAGAATAAAACCGGCGTGCCTGTGCTTTTCACTACCGGCGAAGCTGTAGAGGGTCGCAAGCTCATGACTTCGGCTGACCTTTTGGCAGTCAAAAGGAGCTTTGACAAAATGGGTATACCCAAGCAGGATCGCGTGCTGGTGCTCTGTTCCGACCATGTGAACGACCTGCTCCAGACAGAGCAGCGTTTCAAAGACCATTACAACATTAACCAGACCGAGGGCAAAATCGGCCGCCTGTATGGTTTTGACATTTACGAATATGACGGCACACCCTATTACAACTCGGCAGGTAAAAAACTTGCATGGGGTGCTGTTCCCGGTGCGACCGACTCGCAGAGCTCCGTTGCGTTCTATGCCGGCAGAATGATGAAAGCCGCAGGCTCAACAACATTCTACTGGAGTAAAGCCGAGAACGACCCTCAGAACCACCGCAACCTCGTTAACTTTGACCAGTACGGCATTTGTCTGCCTTTGTCTGAGACCAATTGTCGTATGGCAATAGTCAGCGCAAAAGCGTAAAAAACCTATGGCTACACTGAAACAAGGAAGCAGAGGCGCGGAGGTAAAAGCCCTGCAACAGCGGTTAAACCTCATACCTGACGGTATTTTCGGACCGTTGACCGAGGAAGCCGTCAAAGAGTTTCAGAAGCGTAAGGGGTTAACGGCTGACGGAATAGCCGGAGCGCAGACACTTGCAGCTATGGGCGCGACACCCGGAAAGCGCAAGGTCGATGAAATCATTCTGCACTATACGGCAACGCCGGAGGGTGAGGAGTTTTCAAATACCCGGATAAAAGCAAGCCATTTGGCGCGTGGCTTTTCTGATATAGGCTACCACTATGTTATCGGACTAAACGGGGAAATCCGCCCCGGGCGGTCCGAGGCAGTGGCCGGAGCGCATTGCACCGGACATAATACGCGGTCAATCGGTGTGTGTTACGTTGGCGGATGTCCGCCACGTAAGACCCCGAATTGGCAAAATATCGGGAAGGACACACGAACCCCGGCACAAGAGGCTACGCTTGTAAAGTTGGTTAAAGAACTTCTCAAGAAATACCCCGGCGCTACTGTTCACGGTCATAACGAATTTGCTAATAAACCGTGCCCCGGCTTCGATGTAAAAAAATGGCTCACAAAAGTGGGTATTAAACAGTAACAATATGAATTGTCGTGCCAGTGAGAGCAGAGCGGAGCTTGCTCCGGCTATGCCGAGCGCAGCCGACAAAGCATTGGAACAATGAATGAGCGGCGAAATAATAACAATCATAGTATCGGCGCTTGTTGCGGCGGTATCTGGTCCCGTAGGGGCATGGGTTGGCCGCAAACTGGAGCGCACTAAATACCGCATTGAACTTAAGACGCTGAGGGCTGAAATGAATAATAAGCTCGCAGAGGTCAAAAGCAATGAGCTTGAAAACGTGCGAAAGGCTGCGGACATACTGATGGAAAGTATTGTGCCGCCGCTCAAAGCCGAAATAACTAACTTACGCAATGATGTGCAAAGACTCAACAACGCACTGGAGCGCATTTGGGGCTGTCGTCATATTGATAGCTGCCCTGTCAAATTCGAGCTGCTGCTCACACCGAAAGGTCGCGGAGCACACCAGGACGGAAACAACGGAGCATGTGACGACGAGCGCCAAAGGTTGCGAGGTGCACACCCAACACCAAGAGGCGACCCTGACGAGGGAGACCCAAACCCGGGGGCTGACGGTTACGGAGATTGAGGTCTACGACACTGAAAAGCAACCCGACCCGGACACCGGACAAAGACCGTTAAAAGCCAAGATCCGGCAGACCCACGGCGAGGAGCAGCAGAGTAATGAGGCGGCAGATATTACCGCCGAGGAGAAAGCCGAGACCGAAACCGAAGCGGTGCAGACCATTGACGGCGGCACGCTTGACGAAGTGACGGTAACAGCTACCAAAGCCCCGAGCCTGTGGGAACGGTTGAAAGTCGCCACCCTGATATTGGCTGCAGTTCTGATCCTGTCAGTAGCAGGGTGGAAAATATATAATCTAAAACGTAAAAAGATATGAGCAACGAAACAAAAGAAAAGACAACAGCCGAAATCGCAGCGGAAAATCTGGCAACGATTAATGAAGCCGGCGCCGTCACTGCGGAGGAGATGGCACACGTCGCGGCAACCTTAGAGACAGATTCGGCGAAAAAGTCAGGCAAAGGCAAGAACCAGCCCGAGCCGGAACTGGTCGCAAAACTGAAAGCAGCCCGCGCCAAAGCAAAGGCGGAAACTGACGCCCTTACTGCTGTGGGTAAAGCAGCGTGCCGGCGTCACAGTCTCCCGGCAGTATGGGTGACAGCCGACGGCCAGTGTTTCAAACAGGAAAATGACGCCCGAAACCATGGCAAAAGTCTGGGATTTTCGGCAGTACCCTTAAAAGTGGAAGCGTAATGGCAACAAGTCTGAATATACAGAGACAGAACGGCAATGTCCCCAAGTCTCTGCCCGGTGAGGACCATATAACCGGTTTTGTGGTCTATCTTCCGGCGGCAGATATTCCGGCCGCGTTCAAAACCGACCACGTGCAGCCACTCAGCACCATTGACGCGGCGGAGGCTGCGGGTATTAAGGAGGATGCAGCAAGCTGGGGCGTGCGTGTGCTTCACTATCAGCTCAGCGAACTTTACCGAATTAACCCGGCTGTAAGCCTGTATGTGGCGATCTTCGAGAAGCCGCAGGGTGAGTCCCAGACATTCGCCGAGCTTAAGACAGTGCAGAACTTTGCGGCCGGCCGTATCCGTCAGATCGGCGTATGGTGTGGCGACCGCACCCTTAGCGGTGACGACCTCACGGCCCTGCAGGGTGTCGCGGACGCACTTGCCGGGGAGGAGGCGGAACTGTCTGTCGTGTACGCCCCGAAAGTGGGCACGCTCAACACAATGCCGGTTAACCTTGCGGGTGAGAATAAAAGCCGCGTCAGCGTGGTGATAGGTCAGGCAGGAAGCGGTAAAGGCGCTGAACTGTATGACGACAAGACCAACACGGGGAAAGCGAGCGTCAGCGGTCTGGGTGTCGTTATGGGCTTACTGAGCAGCGCTAAAGTTCACCAGTGTATTGCGTGGATCAAAGAGTTCCCCACCGGTGTAAGTCTCCCGGCTTTCGGTGACGGTACACTGTTGCGCGATGTGGATAAAGCATTGCTCGAGACACTTGACACGGCGCGTTATCTGTTCTTTATCACTCATACCGGGCAAGCCGGAAGCTATATGAATGACAGCCACACAATGGACTCCGCAATCAGCGACTACGCAGCCATTGAGAGCGTGCGAACTATGGATAAGGCTGTGCGCGGCATACGTACATACGTGAAGCCGGAACTCGGCGGCAACGTATATGTGGACGCTTCCACCGGACAGTTGGCAAGCTATACTGTGGCGCATTTGGAAACTGTGGCAAACCAAGCCCTCGAGGCTATGGAACGAGCCGGGGAACTTAGCGGCTACAAAGTTGAGATAGACCCGGAGCAGGATGTCGCAAGCACCAGCCTGGTAGAGTTCGTAATCAAGAATGTTGCAGTCCCGGTTATGCGACATATAAGAATAAAAATCGGGTTCGCTAAATCCGTATAACCTAAACACAAAAGGCAAAAGCAATGAACGTAAGCATTAAAAACGGCGTGCCTATGGTTAACGGCATGTTAGTTGCGTGGGCTGATATTGTCGTACTTGTCGGCGGTGTGCCTGTTACCGGCATTACAGGTGTGGAGTATGGCGATGAGCAGGAAATCGTTAACAAGTGGGGCGCAGGGCGTCACCCGGTGGGACGTGCAAAAGGACGTATAACCCCCTCCGCTAAAATTACCCTCTACCACGAGGAAGTTGTGGCGCTTCAATCCCAGAGCGTGAACGGACGACTGCAAGACCTCCCACCCATTGAAATACAGGTGAGTTATTTGCCTGAAAATGGGGTCGTGGTAACTGACAAGATCCGCAACTGCCATATTTCAAGCAATACCCGCAAGTGGAAAGAGGGAGACACCGGGCAGGAGGTAGAACTTCCGCTCGTTCCCTCACATATCGAATGAGGCAAAGCTGCATAATCCCCATTTCGCACCCTTTTAAGGCCGTTAAGGGTTGACCCCCTTAACGGTCAATAATAATCAAACTTAAACAGTTATTCTCTGTTTTAGGCAGAGCGATTAAAATCGATTAAAAAAACATTTAACCCCCGATTAAAAAGCATGGAAAAGGTTAACAACACCCCTAAAGTATTTAACGGCGATTTGACCGAAGCACAGGTTGACGCTTTCAAGGCTCAGCACCGCAAAAGTTTCGCAGTTGAAATTCAGGACGGCGACGAGGTGCATATCGGCTATTTCAAGCGTCCCACTCTGGAGACTCTCAAGGCTGTAACCAAGGTTGCAAAAAGCGACGAAGTGGAAGCCGGTAAAGTGATGTTCGACAACTGCTGGCTGGGCGGTAGTAAGGAACTGCGCACCGATGCGCTGCTCTTCATGGCTGTTCAAAAGAAGTTGGGTGAAGTGCTCAACGGCTTCCAGGGTCTAATAAAAAACTTGTAGAGGCGCACACACTGGCGGAGTCTGACGAGGAGGACGGCTTCGCCAAGGGGTGCGCCCTGATCCGCGCTAATCTAAACGTCGATATTGCTAAAATAGAGACGGAGGAAGAATGGGCACAGCTCTATTGCGAGGCTATATGGCTGGAGCGTTGGAGAAACCGAAACCGGGCGGAGCTTATCGCGTCACTGTTCGGCGAGGGTAAGAGTTAGCCCCACATTGAGGAGTCGCCGGGGTTATTAGACGAACCATTACCACGCCCCTTAAACATAACACGGAAAAAGCCGACTACCATAAAAATCAGGGTAATCATAACAAACAATGCGCCCAACTTTGCAATAAGTGAAAAAATTAAGTCGAACATAATAAACCGTGTTAATTGTAATACACCACAAATATAATAAAAATCACCGATATGGCAAGCGTTTTTGACTATATTTTTAATATAGGCGGCAACTTTACCAACAATATAAACGGCATGACGGATGCGACCGGCCGTTTTACGGGTCAAGTTGAAGGAGCACGGGACAGAATGACCGGGCTTGCTTCCGTATTGGGTAGTTTTGATTATGCCAAAAATATAGCCCAGAGCATTGCAGACGGATTTAATCAGCTCAGTAGTGCAGGTGTAACACTGGACAGCCAAATGCACGACCTCAGCGCGGTTGCAGGTGTTACAGGTGACGGACTGAAACAGATTGAGAACTTTGCACGACAGAGTGCAAAGGCTTTCGGTACTGATGCCAGCGTAGCCGTCGAGGGTTATAAACTACTGCTCTCACAGCTTAGCCCGGAACTGGGTAAATATCCCGAAGCACTCAGCGCAATGGGCGGCTGCATACAGACGACCAGCAAGCTGATGAGTGGTGACGGTGTGGCGGCTGCACAGGTACTGACTACGGCGATGAACCAGTACGGCGTAAGTATGGAGGACCCAATGGCCGCCAGCGAGGAAATGGCGCGTATGATGAACGTAATGGCGGCAGCAGGTCAGGCAGGATCCGCAGAGCTTCCGGCAATAAGTGCGGCCCTCCAGCAGTGCGGTATGGCAGCAAAAGCGGCTAACGTCAGCTTTGAGGAAACAAACGCCGCAATACAGGTGCTTGACAAAGCCGGTAAAAAAGCGAGTGAAGGTGGTGTTGCACTCCGTAACGTGTTGGGTCAGCTCAGCAAAGGGCGATTTGTTGAAAAGCAGGCACGCGAGGAACTGGAAAAGGCAGGTATTGACGTTGTGGCATTAGGCGACAACTCCAAGAGCCTAAAAGAGCGTTTGGAAATGCTTAAACCAATGCTCAACGACTCCGCTTTGTTATCTAAATTCTTCGGGGTTGAGAACGCCAACGCCGCGCGAGCTCTTATTCAAGGCACGGATGCCCTGCGAGGTTTTACGGAAGCAGTGACCGGGACTAATAGCGCCACAGAGCAGGCGGCTATTGTTATGGATAGTTACGCCGAGCGTCAGGCACGAGTAAACCAACAATTTGAGGACTTCAAAATTACCATATTCCAAGCCACCGGCGATTTTTCGTTATGGTGCGGTGTCCTGACTTCTGCACTTGTGCCGATTGCTCAACTTGCCCCATTACTTACAGCAGGCTGGAGACTAATGCTGTTAATTAAAAATCTCAAATGGGCAAGTATGTGGAGCAGTGTTGTGGGTTGGGTTCGTGCAGCCGGCGTTAACTTCGCGCTGATGAACGGCACACTCTCAACTACCAACATGGTATCACTGGGCTTTATCGGTAATATGGGACGCGCAACAATAGGGTTAATTCGATTTGCCACCGTAGGAGTTTTTAACGCTCTGAAAGGTCTGGGCGCACTCATATTGTCACTTGTGACGAGTGGCACAGCGTCCGCCACATTCTCCGGCATTGCTTCAACAGCTTTCGGAACTTTTGCCACTACTGCCTCGGCAGCTTGTCGCGCCGTTTCGGTCGCAATTAGCAGTATTCCGATAGTTGGTTGGATAGCGGCAGCCATTGCCGCCCTCATCGCAATAGGCGTTTACTTCTGGAACACGTCGGCAAAGTTCCGCGCGGTTCTCAAAGGCACATGGGCGGCGTTCAAGGCTTGTTTTACCGGTATCGGCGAACTTGCTAAAAACACTTTTGGAGCAATCGGCGACCTGATAAAAGCAGCGTTCAATTTATCCCCCTCCGGAATAGATGCAGCCCTGAAAAAGTTAAAAGCCGGTTTCAGTGACTACGGCAAACAGGTGGGTCAGGCGTTTAATGAGGCTTACAATGCCGAAATGGCAGAGTCCGCCCAAAAAGAGGGCAAAAAGAGTCCCAAAGGAAACAAGCCAACAACCAACGGAAGCGGTGCGACGGTTCCGGGGGTGACGGTTCCGGAAGTCAACCCGACCGGCAACACTCTGAGCGGTGCGAGTGGAACAGGCGGCAAAGGATCCGGCAGTGACGGAGGCGGAAAAATAAGAAACATAACTGTAAATATTGACAAACTTGTCGAGCGCTTCGAGATACACACCGCGACCGTCGGCGAAAGTACCGAAAAGGTCAAGGCTGTTATTTTGGAGACCCTTATGGGAGCGCTAAACGACACACAATTAGCAATGTCATGAGCCTAATTCCACAACCGAGCTTAGGAGGTAAAAAATTACCTGTCAGCATAGATCTTGCAGCTATGAGCTGGGGGCAGCACATGGCTAAAAAACTTATACGCTTCAAGGAACTGGGCGGAAGTCCTGAGCGTGACGGCATAACCGTGCACGAGATTGGGCAGCCTATCACCGACCCGGAATATTGGGAGGGGCGCTGGGTACTCTGCCCCCTCAGACTGGAGCGAGAAAACGGCGTGGGGCTGACATTTGCCGATGCAGTGGCAGCAGCCAGCCGAGAACATAGGATTATAAGCACGGCTCTGACCGGTAGAGACGGCACGGTGAAAGAGTATATAAACGCCGACGATTGGGCGGTTAATATCGTGCTGGGCTTGCAATGTGTCGAGGGTGGAGAGATAGCCGATAAATGGCCGACCAATGAGGTGCGGGAAGTTCGCAAGCTGTTGGAAGCAAATGAGGCTCTGAGAGTTCACAGCGAATTTTTAGACGCTTTGAATATCGGGCGGCTTGTGATTAGAAGTTATTCCCTCAGCCAAATGACAGAAGCCAATTATCAGGTAGTTGAAATCAGCGCGGTCAGCGATGAAGATTACGAGATATTCAGCACCGATTATGAGCAACCGAAAAAATAACAACAGCGATGAAAGGCATGTTAATTGACAGTATCACCGGCGACCTGCTGACCGAACACGGCCGCATAGCGATTGGAGACACCGAGGGGCAAACCGCCGAGGCGGTTGTCACCACCATGCGCGGAGACATTAAGGAGCACCCCCTTTTAGGCGGTGAAGCCGGCAGACTTCGCGCCGGTCAGCCCGATGTAATGTGGCCCGGTGAGGTTCGCCAGATGTTACGCGGTTGCGGGGTCGATTGTGAGCGTGTAGTAATGGAGACTGACGGAACTATCAGCATAGAACGATGAGAACGACAGCGAAAGAGAGGCAAACACTGCTTGATATTGCCCTGCAAACGGGCGGACACATTGAAACGGTGCTCGCACTGGCAGAGGCTAACGGTATGAGCATAACCGACCGGCTGGAGGATGGGAGTGTGCTGATAGTTCCGGTACCGGTGGAGGGTGGAGACACCCGAACCGTTGAACTTTACAAGGCGCACAAGGTGGAGCCGGCAACCGAAATAAGCCCGGAAGATATGGCGGCTTGCCCTTACGGCGGTATTGGCTTTATGGGCATTGAAATAGATTTTATCGTGAGTTAAACAGCATTTCTCTGCTTAGGCAGAGCGATTAAAAATCGATTAAACAGCTATTAAATGAGTAGTAAAATGGCACGCAATATTAACGAAATTAAAACAGAGATCGCACGCGAGTTTATGCGCAATGAGTCTGCGGCGGAACTGTACGGGTTTACCCCGGGCTCAGAGTTCGGCGACATATTCGGTGCGGCAAGTGTTGAAAATATTTTGCTTTATGTCTGGGCGGTCTGTGCCTGGAGCGTCGAGCGGCTTGTAAGCAGGCACAAAGCGGAGGTAACGGCGGAACTGGAGGAACTTATAGCCCACCGCCCGAAATGGTACCGCGATAAGGTGCTCCGCTTCATGGCAGGCCACGAGCTTGAACAGGACAGCGACACATACGACACTACCGGAATGACTGAGGGGGATATAGCGGCGGCGTGTGTCGTAAAACATGCGGTCGCTATGGAGAGCAAGGATGCCAGTCTGCTGACAATAAAAGTAGCCGGAGAGAGTGGCGGAGTGCGCAAACCGATAACAGCGGAACAGGAAAAGCAGCTGAAAGCCTATATAAACGAGATTAAGGATGCCGGCGTGCGCACCGCACTTGTGAATATGGAGGCGGACACATTCGACTGTACTGTGGATATCTACTACAATGCTATGCTGGATCCTGCCGTTGTTCAAACCGCATGCCGTGATGTGATCTGCGATTATATTGAGAATTTGCCTTTTAACGGCGAATATACGAATATGGCCCTCGTTGACCGCCTGCAAGAGGTAGAGGGGGTGAAAATAGTGGAGTTGCGGGGTAGCACCGCGCAGGCCGTAAACGAGAGTACAACGACACAGATTAACGCGCGTCTGACCCCCGCAGCGGGCTATTTCAGACCAGGGGCGATAACTGTAAACATGAAAGCGTATGACGAACAAGGCTGACAGAACCTATAATGTAAATATCAAGCGGCTGGCGCTGCTGACATTGCCGACGTGGCTACGGCGCCCGCTTTCCGGGGCTCTGATATATGCCGGGGTCAGCCCGCTGGGGCGTTTGCTCCAGGAGCTGCGCGCATACAGGAGCGCAACAAGTTACCGGCTGAGACATAACGGGCAGGTGTGCAAGCTGTGCGGGGCACTTAATGATGAGTTTGACCCGGGACTGCGCCGCATAGAGATAGAGGACAGCGACAGTGTCGGAAACCGGGAAGCTGCGGCGGTATGGCTTCGCGATATGGACCGGTGGGTGATGGTGCCGCGGCGAGGCGCGGGCGCGGTGAGCATACACCGGGAGGGATTCAACGGCACGAGCGGTTATGACTTCTGGGTGACGGTGCCGGAGGAACTGTGGACGGCCGAGACGGAAACGAGACTACGGGCAATATTGAACATGTATAAACTGGCGGGCAAACGCTACGCTATAAACCATAAATGACAATGGACAAAATATTAGGTAATTTTCTGACACAGGCAAACAAAGATTTTCCTCTGGACTGCGAGACGCTGGACTATCTGCAAAAACTGGTGGCACTTGCAGCCATTGCCGGCAACATAGGAGGCGACCGTGTGGTTCTCTGGGGTTGCGAGCCCAACAGCGAGGGGACCCGCAGGGGGGCTGGCTATGTATTCGTAAGGACCAAGAACGCGCCGGAGGGTGAGGTTCTGCCCTGGGATGGCGGACCGACCACAAGCGGCATGTATGTGAAACAAGAAGCAATCCCGGTAAGTGCCAATAATACGGACTACCCGAAAGCCTACACGCGCCGGAGTCTTGCGCCCGGCATAGGAGAGGAAAACTACACCTGGGAGAGCTTCACAGACATTAAGAGCATAAAGGGACTGATGGACGAGAACCGGTCGCTCCGCAATGAGCTGGCGACCGTTCAGCCGGCACCGTTGGGGATAGTCCAGATGTGGGCCGGTTCCCGGGTGCCACAAGGCTATGTGCTATGTGACGGACAGCCATTAAGGAAGTCCGATCATCCGGAGCTGTTCAATGCCATTGGCTCGACATTCAACACTGCGGTAAACGCGAACGGCGTAAGGTACACGACCCAGGATGGTTATTTCAGGGTACCTGACCTGAGGGGACGTTTCGTTGTCGGTCTCCATGACAGTGACCGGGACTATGAGAGCCCCGGGACCGGCGGCGGACTGAAGAAAGTGACGCTCACGGAGGAGACAATACCCCGTCACAGCCATGAGGAGATGCTGTGGAAAGGGGGAAGCGGAGACTGGAAAGGGCACGGCAGCAATTCCTGGCCTAATGCCACAACAATATTCGAGTGTTCACCTCATGGGATAAACACACTGGACTATGGCAAGGGTGAAGCTCACGAGAACCGCCCCCCATATTATGTGCTGGCATACATAATGCGCGTTAAGTAGACATAAATAAATACCCGAGATTATGGCAATAAGGACAATAGCACAGCTAAAAGCGTGGTTCCGTCGTGGGAAGTACCCGACGGAGGAGCAGTTCGCCGACTGGCTCGATAGCTACGTGCACAAGGAGGAAAGCATTATCCCCGTAATACAGGTGGAGGGGCTAGCGGAGCAGCTCAACAGCAAGTATGTCGCTTCGGAAGGGCATGAGCTGGAACGGCAACACATTGAACTAAAGGGAGATTATGAGACGCACAAGAAGACATCGGATGAGCGTTTTGACAATATATCCGGGTGTATCGAGGATCTGGAGACCGAGAATGAGAGGCAACAAACGGAGATTGATTCACTGAATGCCGAAGTTGAGGTCATCCATACGAAGGACTCGTCACAGGACAAAGAGATCTCAGCACTGCATGATACGGACAGGGACCAGCAGATGAGCATTGACTCGCTCGATGGAAGGGCAGACACTTTGGAGCTGGGTATACGTATGCATGTCTCGGACACCGATAATCCACACCGTGTCAACAAATCGCAAGTCGGGCTCGGCAATGTCCCGAATGTTGCGACAAATGACCAGACCCCCACCTACACGATGGCACCGTCTCTGACAGACCTGTCAAGCGGAGAGAAGCTGTCATCTGCTTTCGGTAAACTCATGAAGGCGGTGTCATCGCTAATCTCACATATCAGCAGCAGGGACAATCCGCATCAGGTGACTGCCACACAGGTAGGAGCATCGCCATCTGGACATAACCATGACTCCACCTACCAGCCTAAAGGTAATTACGCGCCGGCAACGCACACGCATACGGCGGCACAGGTGAATGAGGACGCGTCACACAGGTTTGTGACGGATGCCGAGAAGTCTGCATGGAACAGCAAGGCAGGAGGCAGCCACAACCATGATTCTGTCTATCAGCCTAAGGGGGACTATCTGCTCTCATCCCAGCTCCAGGACCTCAAAGGAGACAAGGGGGATAAAGGAGACAAGGGGGCTGTGTTCACACCTGTGGTGGACTCGTCCGGCAATCTGACATGGAGCAACAACGGCGGGCTCACAAACCCCGCGGCTGTTAATATAAGGGCGCCCAAAGGTAGTGACGCCACAGTGACAAAGGCGGCAATTGAGGCGGTCCTGACGGGAGTGATAAACAGCCATAAACACGAGGCTCTATCAAAACGGCTTGTTGAAAACGGCTATTACAGATTTCATGACGGATTTTTAATACAGTGGGGGCACCCGTCTGATAATCAGGATACCTATGGTGTACAGACCATATATTTCCCACACTCATTTGTCGACACCTCTTATTCAATACTGACCACTGCTGACAGTTCATATCAGACATATTATGTCGGCAGAACCATATGCAACAAATCAGCAGGCAGTTTTAAAGTGTCAGCCAACCAAAAAAACAAGGAAAGGTTCTTTTGGATAGCTGTCGGCAAAGGTTAATAACAGACATATTACAAAAAATGGAAGGCGACAATATGTATTGGAGGGATGGCTTCTATAGCAAACCGGTTGATGGAGGTGTAGAGATCTCCATGGAGTATTACAAAGAATTGTTGGAAGGGCAGGATGGAGGGCTGTTAATTTTGGAGGATGAGACAGGGATCCCTGTCCTCAGGATGTATGAGCCGTCTATCGAAGAACTCAGGATTATCAAACTCCAAGAGCTAGAGGAGTACGACCGCTCTTCGGCTGTAAACACGATCAGCATCGGAGGTGTCTCCGGATGGCTTGACAAGGCTACGCGTGTGGGGCTGATGAACTCCATATCGGTGGAGCAGGCAAGCGGCAGGACAGAGACGAGCATATGGCTCGGCGATCATCGTTTTATCATGCCGATTACAGAGGCTGTAGGAATCCTGAGACAGATTGAGATCTATACTGTAGACTGCAACAATGCCACACGTGAGCATGCAGCAGCGATAAGGGGGCTCCGGTCCAAGGAGGATATAGAGGCGTACGATTTCAAGACCGGCTATCCTGATAGGCCATGTTTCACTGTATGAAAACTTAATATGGTCAAACAGATTTTGTAAATGGATAGGATCTACAAATGCGCGCCGCTTCCCTTCATGGGGCAGAAGCGCTATTTCCTCCGGACCTTTATCGAGGTGCTGGAGCAGGCAGTAGGTGAGATTGATACGGTGGTGGACCTTTTCGGCGGTTCCGGGCTGCTGTCGCACACGGCAAAAAGGGTGCTCCCGGGGTGCCGGGTGGTGTACAACGACTTCGACCGCTATGTCGACAGACTGGCGGCCGTGGAGCAGACCAATGGAATTTTAAGGGCAATTAAAGAGTGTTTAACTGGTGTTGAACCCAACAAGCGCCTCTCAGACCGGCAGTGCGCCGACGTCCTGGATATAGTGCACGACTATGAGAAACAAAATGGCTATGCCGATATTCTTACAATAGGTCGCTCCGTGCTTTTCTCCGGCAAGTGGGCCAAGAGCCTGGACGAACTGCGCAGACACACGATGTATAACCGCGTCCACAGCGGTGACTACCGCACCGACGGCTATCTGGACGGACTGGAAGTCGTGCATCTTGATTACCAGGATCTGTTTGACCTGCACCGTGACAATCCACGTGTGTTGTTCCTCATGGACCCGCCGTATCTTACGACAGAGTGCGGAATGTATGAGAATTATTGGAAGCTGACCGACTATCTGAACGTGTTGCGGCTGCTTAAAGGTACGAAATACGTTTATTTCACAAGCGACAAGTCGCAGATTGTCGAGCTCTGCCAGTGGCTCGCTGATGAGTACCGGGAAGCGGCACCAATGTGGGGCGCGGAAATACGCCAGCGCACAAACACGCTGAACTATCAAGCTAAATTTAACGATATGATGATAACGCGACTCTGACTCGCCTACAAAGCGGAGGCATAGAAAAAGCCCCCGGCTTAGTTTGCAGTATCCTACCACATACAAACACAATGCACCGAAGCACATAAGCCGGGGGCTAAAAGCCTTTGACTCGTGCTTCGGTGCTTCTGCTGATATGTGGTAGGAGTTGCAAAATTACGAAAAAATGCTGAATGACAGTGTACGAAGCATTAAAATTATGCGGTGGAGTAATTGAAAAGCTGGAGGACGCCGGAGCAAAGCCGAGCGATCACAAATATGTAAGACTGTTTGAGGACTACCAGAATGCGCGGAAACGAGGCGAAAAGGTCAGTTATATTGTCGCAATCTTGGCCGAGCGTTACAACGTCAGCGAGCGCAATATTTATGACATAGTGAAGCGTCTGGGGGCGACTGCAAAAGCGTTTCACTACGAACGGCCGAAGATATGCCACAGAACTCACAGAAATGGACTATATTCGCATTGAATGACACCAAACAAGTATTACGCCATGCTCGGCAAGATATTGCAGCACGGCAAACGACAGAGCAATAAAAAAGGTGACATAATGTATTTGCTCAATGAGCAGCTGCATTTAACGCCTTGTGACCTGCTGGAGATTTTCGAGGGACACAACATCGCGCGCAAGAAGCTGCGCAATGAATTAACCCTGTTTATGGCTGGAGAAAGAGACCTGACCAAGTACAGAGAAGCCGGGATAAACTGGTGGGATTATTGCGGGCAAATCCTCATTAACAGTTATCCGACCTATTTTGAGAAACTGCCGGCTTTGATTGAGCAAATCAACCGGGAAAAACGGAGCAGCAAAAACTATGTGCTGTTCCTAGGAGCAACAGGAGCGGAAACCAACCAAGCTCCTTGCTTAAGCCTCATTCAATTCCAGCTCGATGATGGAGAACTCGTTTTGTCAGCCTATCAGAGAAGCAGTGACGCAAACTTAGGTTTGCCAGCTGACATTTACCATTTATATTTGATAGCGCGACAAATCGAAGCGCCGTTAAAGTCTATAACGCTGAATCTGGGAAATGTTCACATTTATGCCAACAACATAGAAAGAACGCGCGAACTTCTGGCCGGAAATGAAACTGTAAGGTTTGATCTGAACGTGTGAAAGCAAGTGCAAACGAGATCAATTTAACTACTTCAAAGTTACAAAAATCTGCTGACTTGACCAAATAAAAGGCATGAAAATAACGCTGATTTTAAGCCAATTTCAAAGGCTTTTAATCAGCGTTTAATTGGTGTTTAAGCGGTCGAATGAGTCAGAGAAAAAAGGAAGCGAAAAAAGAGAAGTTTTGCTCGTTTCGTTTTAGAAAGTTGCACGTTTCGTTTTGGCGATTATAGATGCCCGAAGAAATTCTCCATAACTGCGTTGTCAAGGCAATTTCCCTTTCGCGACATAC
>OFFU01001014.1_pt1 | contig 22579 bp, 20 predicted proteins | sample 1521451 | NCBI WGS metagenome assembly OFFU01 (sample SAMEA3504106, study PRJEB24116) | mouse gut metagenome | biome: mouse gut; feature: mouse-associated habitat; material: faeces | place: Denmark | collected 2011 | reverse complement strand
GATACCATAAAACCATATGGAAGGGTTATTTTTTTATTGATAACTTACAACTCACAAGATTATTACAATTCTGTCTTTTAACTGCATATGACTATTCGTTCCTTCTTTCCTTGATTCTGTCTGCAAGTCCTTCACTTGCAACAAATTTTATCTTTTCATGTTCTGGTATGATACATTGCTGCCCGGTTTGTGGGTTCCTGCCTATTTTCTCTTTCACTGTTTTCATATGAAAGCCGTCAAAATTTAAGAGTTTTACTTTCTCATTCCCACTCATACAATCCATAAGTGTCTCAATAAATAGATTCAATCCCTTCATAGCGTCTTTCTTTTTTATGCCGCCTTTTGCAGCCATTCTATCTGCAAATTCCTTTTTATTTACTGACATATATATGTACCTCCTTAATTTCGTACTGAAAATCCTTTACTTTTTAAATAATCTATTGCCAAATTTAAAAGCTCACCATTTTCTATGGTTGTTTTCATAGTATCGTTCCAGACATGAGGCGTATTGCTGCCCGTATTTAATCCACCATGTAAGCCCTGATTAGCCCATTGTGCCACTTGTGAACCTGTCGCATTGTAATAGTTGTCCATGTAATCCGTGTCGATAAATACTGATGTTGTTACTTTGTTTCCTTTTATTTTAGGTTCGACTTTCACCGCTGACCGAAGAAAATCATATTGCCGCCTATACGATTTTGGATTGTAACTGTTATAGTACTCTTGTAGAAAATTCAAGATCTTTCATGTTTCGTATTGACATTGCTAACTGTCTCCTTTTCTTCCATAAATTTTCTTATGAACTTCTTAAACTCTTTGTCTGAACTAATTATTTTGTCTGCGTTACATGATTTATGTTTCGATGATTTAGATGAAATACGATTTTTGGTCTTTTTCTTTTTGATTGTACTATTTGATTGTTTGTCAGGTGTTTCAATCACAGAAATGTTACCTGCATTAAAATCACTCCTGTCAGTTTTGTATGGTTTAAAGAATATATAATATCCTCTCTCGATGTGCTCATCGTTTAACTGTGAATGATGTACAAAGTATGAATTGTTATCTTCGCCACGTATGAAGCCATATCCTCTATCTGTAAAATATTTGCTTACTCTACCGTACATGTATTTGTTCTCCTTGAAATTGGTTGGGTGGGTTAATTTGAATTGATTGGTTCCTGTGTCAATGAAATGCCGTTTTTATGTCTGTGTGTTAGCTGGTTGATACAAGCTTGTACTATGTAATTTTATTAATCTTTAAATATCCAGCTCCCATCTTTATCCTGCCCGATCACATGCTCGTCATACCACTGGTTACAAAATTCGGCATACTCCCGATATTGCCTTTGTAGTTCTAAGATGCCTTTGTCTGTCTCTGATGAAGGTTTTGTAATTGTTTGCTTTGATTGGTTTCTCACTTTTGACTGTTTTCTTATTTTTGATTGCTTCCTTGCGTTTGACTGTTTTCTTGCTTTTGCATCTTCAAAATTGATTATCTCCATTGATATCCTTTCTCGTTTTTTCGTATGATTGTTTTAGATTATCGTGATATTTTAAGGCATCAAAATAAGCCCTCTATCAATTATATTTCTACAACTGATAAAGGACTTATGCTGATGTCCTAATTATTTAATTCATATCATATTAAGGCTCTTTAATAATTGGTGTATAAATGGTGTAAATTCAGTTAATCCAACCTTTAAAAACCGCATAAAACAAGGCTTTTACGTACTTTGATTTCTTACATTGTTGTAAGGAACATGTTATAAAAGCTGTTCCAAAAGGCTTCACACGTCTCTCATGCCCCCTATCACAATCTCAGCCTTCGTCCCTTTTCCCTGTGCTGAGGTAATGTGAAACGAATGCCCCAGTTTTTCCAAGATGGACTGGCACAGATACAGCCCGATTCCCGTGGAATATTGGTCAGCATGTCCGTTGTAGCCGGTATAGCCTTTCTCGCAGACCCTTGGAAGGTCCTCGGCGCGGATACCGATTCCCGTATCTTCTATAATAATCCGCACTCCTTCATCATAAGCATCACAGAAAGCTTGTGCTGCTTCATCGCAATGCCCGTGCCCCGCCTTTTTTTCATCAGGCTCAGAAACTGCGCCGCCACATGGCTGTCCGGCGCAGCATACCCGTATCGTGACGCCGCCCTGTCTGGTGTATTTGACGGCGTTTGACAAAAGCTGGTCCAGCACAAACCCCAGCCATTTTTTGTCCGTGACTGCCATGAGCTGCTGCGGCGTGTATGACAGACGAAGCTGTTTCTGGATAAACTGTCTTGCATACTTGTGAATCGACAGTTTTATCACCTCGTCCAGCATCACATTCTCAAACACGAAATCGTTTGTCTCCGCGCCAAGCCGCGTGTACTGCAATGCCATATCGGCATACTGCTCTATCCGGAAAAGTTCGTTCTGCATCTGGCGGCATTTTATGACACACATGTCATCTTGCAGAGCCTCCTCCAATTCAAGAAATGTACTGATCTCCTCATCAATCAGCAGCCTGAGCGCGGCAATCGGTGTCTTAATCTGGTGCACCCACATGGAATAATATGCGGTCAAATCCTGCTGGCGGCTGATTAATTCGTTCTGAATCCGGTCCTTCTCCTTCACCAGCACGTTGATACAGTCCTGATAATACGTTTCGTATAAGTATTCTGGCACCTTCATCTCATTTTGCACCACCGCAATATTTTTGCGCATCTCCTTTAGCTGCCGAAGGCTTTCACAGTGCCTGCCAAATCCCAGAACTGCCGCTGCCACAGTGACAAAGACGCACAAAAGCATTCCATAGCCGATTTCATGCGCGGGGATTCCATTTAGCAGCATCGTCGCGGTCATCACCAGCGCAAGAAACAAATTTACTGTAAGCCATCCGCTGTTTTCCCTGAGATATATACGAAAATCAATCATTCCAATCCTCCCTGTCCATGCCGATTACCCTATGCGGTAGCCAATCCCTTTCTTGGTCTGTATAAAGTCCGAAAGCCCTGCGCTCTCGAGCTTCTTCCGCAGACGGTTCACATTTACTGACAGTGTATTTTCATCCACATAGCTGTCACTCTCCCACAGCTTTGTCATGAGCGTGTCTCTCGCCACGACCTTTTCCTTATTTTCCATCAGCACCTGCAAAATACGCAGCTCGTTTTTGGTCAGCTCCAGCTTCTCGCTGCCGTACACCAGCACCGCCTCGGTGAGATTCAGCATCGCGCCCCGGTGCTCGAGCACCACACTCTGACTCACAAAATCATAACTCCTGCGCAGCATCGCCTGTATTTTCACCGTGAGGACGTCCAAGTCAAAGGGCTTTGCGATAAAATCATCTCCGCCCATATTCACCGCCATGACGATATTCATATTGTCGGCTGCGGAGGACAAAAAGATGACTGGTACCTTGGAAATCTTGCGAATCTCACTGCACCAGTGATATCCGTTGTAAAATGGCAGTTTAATATCCATCAAGACTAGCTGCGGCGCCGCCCGCACGAACTCCGGCATGACATTTCCCAAATCCTGCGCACATTCGACGGCATACCCCCAGTTTTCCAGATGGCGTTTTAATCCCGCCGCAATCATCTCGTCATCTTCGACTATGAAAATTTTATACATTGCTGATTCCCCCCATTTTTAATAAAAGAATAGCATCTCAATCCTGCAAATTCAAGCATTGTTTTATCATTTTCCGCATTTCATATCAAGAAAAAATCCTTCCTCCAATGTATTCTATTATTCGGTACCAAATTCTCCCGCTTTCTGTTATAATAACTCCAGACCAACCAAGCAAATCACACTTCAAAGGAGTTTTATATGCGTACATACACCCCCGGCAAAGTATTGTTAATCGGAATCAACGCCAAATACATTCACTCGAATCCTGCACTCTACAGCCTGAAAGCCTACGCGGACAAGTATTATCCAGACCGTCCAGACGGCTGTGTCCTCGAGATTGCAGAATATACCATCAACCAGCCCGCGGAGACCATTCTCGCCGAAATCTATCGGCAAAAGCCACAGCTTGCGGCTTTTTCGTGCTATATCTGGAACTGGACGGTTGTGCAAGAGCTCTTACAAGAGCTGCCAAAGGTTCTGCCTGACACTGCACTCTGGCTTGGCGGGCCGGAGGTTTCTTATCATGCTGCGCGTTTGTTGCAGACCTATCCCCAGCTTGCAGGCATCATGGTCGGTGAGGGCGAGGAGACATTTCTCGAACTGCTGCACGCTTACTGGGAGAACAAGCCCGCACTGTCTGATATAAAGGGAATTGCGTGCAAAGAAGGCTTTACCGGCGAGCGCGGATTAGTAGATCTCAACCGCCTGCCCTTCCTGTACACGCCGTCTGCCGGTTTTCCCGCCGCCTTCCAGAACCGCATTGTCTACTACGAGTCCCAGCGCGGCTGTCCCTTCCAGTGCGCCTACTGCCTCTCCTCCATCGACAAGAAGGTGCGTCTGCGCAGTATGGACACTGTAAAATCAGAGTTGCGCTATTTTCTGGACAATCAGGTGCCGCAGGTAAAGTTTATCGATCGCACGTTCAACTGCAATCCAGCACATGCACTTGAAATTTGGACATACTTGGCAGAAAATGACAATGGTGTCACTAATTTTCACTTTGAAATCGCGGCGGATTTGCTGACAGCAGAACACCTTGAGGTGATGCGCAGTATGCGCCCCGGCCTGCTTCAACTTGAAATCGGCGTGCAGTCTGCAAATGAACAGACCTTAAAAGCGATTCACCGCCACATGGACCTGAACGCACTTGCCAAAACGGTTGCTGTCCTCCACAGCTTCCAGAATATCCACCAGCATCTTGACCTGATTGCCGGACTTCCCTATGAGGACTATGACAGCTTCGCGGCTTCGTTCAACACGGTATACGCCATGATGCCCGACCAGCTACAGCTCGGCTTTCTGAAAGTGCTAAAGGGTTCCCCGATGGAAGCGCTCGCCAGTGAATATGGCATTGTATACAACAGTAAACCGCCCTATGAAGTGCTGTACACCAAGTGGCTTTCCTATGACGATTTACTGAAATTAAAGGGTATTGAAGAAATGGTAGAGCTGTATTATAATTCCAGCCAGTTTTCACACACACTCCCCGTACTGGCACAGTACTTCGCCTCACCGTTTCACATGTATGAGGCGCTCGCAGACTACTACCGCACCAATGGATTTTTTACCAGCACCCCCTCTAGGAGTTACCGCTACCAAGTACTGCTGGATTTTGCATGTACTGTCGCCGCAGGCAAGCGTACACTGTTTGCCGAGCTGCTTACTTTTGACTTGTATCTGCGTGAAAACTTAAAAAGCAGACCCAGCTTTGCCCCTGATTGCAAACCCGCGCGGGACAAAGTGCGCAGTTTTTATGAAAAGGAGGCGCAGGCACCGCAATTTTTAAACGGATATGGGGGGTACACCTCTGTACAGCTTTTGCGAATGACCCACATTGAGCAATTTTCCTATCCCGTCTGGAAAAAATGCCCTGCCGACCAGATCAAGGAACTGGAAACCCCCGCTTATCTCCTCTTTGACTATAAAAAGCGCAGTGCATTGACACATGATGCAGTGTACTATAATGTTATCTTGTAATTACAATCGAGCAGGGAAGCCCCTACTTGCGCGCTGAACGCGTCTGCGTATAAAAAGTAAAAGAACCCCTGTGCACAAATTCAATGTCTGTGCACAGGGGCTTCTATTTTACTTTATTCTTTACTTTATTCTGTTATTATGGATTCACGCCAAGCGCTGCCCAGCTTGATGCGCCGATTAGCGGCAGTGCAAACTGTGTGTAAGCTGCTGACTGCGGTGTGTCAATGTACTTAAATACATCGTACATCATCTTGGGTGTGGTCGCAAGACCATTTGCATCACAGTTGTACAGTCCGCAGGCAATCTTGTCTGAATTTTTCTCATAGAGATTATCTATAGTCCTGTGTACGATAAAGCCCTTAATCAGCGGATTCTTCTCTGCAAGCTTGTATGCGTAAGCAAAGGACGCCGCCTGTGTCGCCTCGTCAGAGGTCATAGAGTTAAACAAAATCTCTGAGATAATGATGTAGCGAACCTGTCCATTCGGTGCAAGGAACGCCGGCTGGCTCATATAGCTCGTGAATACTTCCATGTTCTGAGGATTGATCATTCTGGTGTTCGGTGTGTGGTCAATCAGGTTCATTCTCTTGTAGTTTGCTGGCATATCCCAGAATTTGGCAGCAGTCAGTGGTACCGGATGCGGATGCCATGCCACGCCCCAGTCAATATTTCCGTGGGAAACCACATCAATATTAAAGGCATCAATGAATTTCTTCGCGCCATACTGGTTTGCCGTGCCGTCCTCCCAGTTCCAGCGCTGGTCAATACAGGTGAGCACTCGCGCGTTGGCATTTTCACTCTTGATGGCATTGTAGCACATGCGGAATGCCTTCTCATACTCAAGTGCAAAGTTTGACGCATTAAAGTTTCCTGCAAAATACCATGGGTTATTATTGTTGACCTCATTGCCGATAATCCAGTTTGTGATCAGTCCTGTCGCCGGATTGCTATAGCGCGATGCGAGGAAGGACATCAGTGCCGCGATCGACTCTGCACCCTGCTGCTCGTCGGTGTTGAACGCATAATGCCTGTAACCCGGCACACGTCCAGACGGTTTTACGGTGAGCGCTGTCGCTGCATTGTAGTAGTTGACAAGGTTCATGGTCACTTCTACTTTCTGTGAAGCAAAAATGGTCATAACCATGTCATACTCTGCCACGATTCCCTGATTAAAATTATATGTTTTTCCATTGTAATTGTATGGAAGCGCAGGTCCCGGCTGAAAGAATCGGTCGATTGCCATCTCATAGCTTGCATGCTGTACGCCAAGGTCTGGCATAGATACCATCGCCGCATTGTCTGCTGTGATTCCCTTGATGGAAAGCGGAACGGGATTCACTGCGGTGTGTGTGGCAAGTACCTCTGGATTGGTGATATAAAATTCTTGGCTGACCGGTACAAATGCACCGCCCTGTACTGCTGCCACTACAAATTTTGAATAAAGCTTGGAATTGGCTGTTCCCTGATCCAACGCTGTCACGAAAGTCACTGTAGGCGCATTCGGTGTCACCGCACAGAAATCAGATCTTCCGCTAATAGAATTTTGATATGGTTTCATCTCAAACAAATACAGGTTTCCGTCATCACTTGGCACGCCGTCCGCAGCCGCAACGACTGTAATCTGGTTGCCGCCGCTGATAATGCATTGGCTGATGGTTGCTGTCCCCGCAGCGGCAGCGGTCATCGACATAAAGCACACAAATACCATGCACAGCGCTGCCCAGAGCGTCAATTTCTTCTTCATGAATCTAACTACCTCCTATGTGCGGAATCCCCTCAAAATAACATAGATTCCTAAGAAAATGAATTAAAATAGTTAACAGTTATAAAGAGTATAGCATCTCCCCCGCCGTTTGACAAGGGTATTGAGCGTTTTATTGCAGCCCGACCTGCGCCCAGCTCGTGATGCCGAGTACCGGCAGGGCAAAATCCGTGTACTCCGGCGAATTTCCCTTATCCATATTTGCAAACACGCCAAATGCATACTTGACGCCTGTTTCTGTGCGGATACCAAGCGCCATGCCGTCGCCCTTGATCTCCGCCGCATGGTCTACCTGCCTGTGGAACACAATTCCCTCAATGAGCGGATTGGCGTCAGTCAGTTTGTAGGCAAAGACAATAGACGCCGCCTGCGTCAGCTCGTCGGTCGGTATGCTGGTGCTGTAAGAGGTAAAACCCATCTCCGTGATCAAAATGTGCCGCACACCGCCGTTTGGCGCAAGCATCGCAGGCTGCATCATATGGTTTGTCACCACATCTGTGTTTGCAGGATTGACAAACTTGGAGTCGTCTGTATGGTCAATCAAATTCAGTCTGGCATACTCCGACGGAAAACTCCAAAAACGGCAGTTATGCATTGGCGCCGGATAAGGATGAAACGACAATCCCCAGTCAATATTCCCGCTGGCGCTGATATATGCTGCAAAGGTGTCCAAAATCTCCTTCGCCGCAAACTGCCCTCTCGTGCCATCTTTGTAGTTCCAGCGCTGGTCAAAGCTCGTAAACACCCGCGCACCGCTGTTCTGGCTCTTGATGGCATTATAGCACACACGAAATTCTTTGGCGTAATGCGCGGCGAGCGTGTCCGCCGACACATTGCCCATATAATGCCACGGATTACTGGAATTGACCTCGTTGCCAATCACCCATGTATGAATCGTGCCCATCGAGCCGGAATAACGGTTTGCCAGAAAGGACATCAGCGCCGCTAATTTCTCCGTCGGAACCTGTTCATCGACGTTAAATGCATAACAGTTCTTTCCAGCCAAACGCCCCGATGGAACCACCAGATCAGATGCCGCCGGGATATATGAATTTTTGATAACCATGACCACATTGCAGCCTGCCCCCGCAAGTCTGGTGCAGACGACATCATACTCGCGCACTACCGACGCATTAAAACTATACGTCTTTCCATTATAAGTGTATGGTATCCCGCCCGCCGTGAAGAAACGGCTCACGTCCAGCTCATAAGAGGCAAAGCCCACGCCCAGACTGGCAAGCTCATCACTGTAGCGCCAGTCGGCAGTCAGCCCCTTTTTGCTCCTCGCCGGATAAGCGGTTGACTTTGCCGCCACCGCCTCCGGATTGGTGATGTACATCTCATTGCTCACCGGCACAAAGCTGCCATTTTGCTGCACTGTTACCACAAAGCGCGAATACAGCTTTGACGAAGCACTGTTGAGATGAAGCGGAACGGAAAAAACTGCCGACGCTGCCGCAGGCGCCTTTGCGCAGTAGTCTTTCCGCGCGCCAACCTCAAGCTCATAGGGTTTTAATTCAAAAAGGTAATACGTCTCATCTGCCGACGCTGGCACTGCTATGCTAGAGGCTGTCACTGTGACATTTTTCCCGGAAATCACACACTGCTCTACCGTGACCGCGGCCTCCGCAGCATGTACTACATCTATGCCGCAAATGCCAAGCTGCAATACAACTGCGAGAAACAGCGCAAGCACAACCGCCAGTCCTGCTCTTTTGTTTTCCTTCATTCTTCCAACTCTCCCTTATTTTTTCTTTAAATAGGTAATAAACGCATTGCCATTCTGCCGGAACAACTCCGTGGCATCATTCATTCCCACCTTGTACACCGTTCCTGACTGCGGATTCATCACCACGACATTCAGTTCGTTAAATCCAATCACCAGCATCGCACTGTCATTTTCAAGCGAGACGAGCACCGGAATGTCTTGATTGACATAGTACAGTATCGCGTCCAAGCTCACGCCCCTCAAATCAAGCGCTGTCGCGCCGTTGATGTTCTCCTCCAGAATCTGCCGCACGGTCTTTCCTTGGTCAAGCATGGGCTGCACATTCTTAATACTCCCGCAAAACTCTAGGATTGTCTCAAGGCAGACCGCCAAATCAGAGTTATCTTCTCCCCGCTGTTTCCCTGTGATTGCCATAATCTGATTCCGGGTGCTGCGCGAAGAGCGTTTCCAGATATAGTCGCCGTTCTGGTTGACTACAGTCCCGCTGATGCTGTAGGCGAGGTTAATCGCCTCCGACTCGTGGGTGAACGTGCCGTCAATCCCATATTTTCCATAGACATAATAACGGCTTACAGGCTGCTTGATCTCCACCGCAAGCTCTCTTGCGCCCTCAAATAACACCTGTAACGGTTTCGTGTTTTTCGGTTTTTTAATCTCCATGCCATTTTTGAGGACAAGCTGGACAATCTTCTCATACGTCTGGGTCACAACCACCTCCGACGAGTTGTATCCAAGCTCGTCTACCAAGTTGTTGACAATCTGGTCGTCCGCCGTGCTGGTGTAGCTGCCATCTTCCTGCTTCACAACCCGCATGAGCGAGATTAAGTTCTCCTCGATTACTGCCTCTGTCACATAAATGCCCTCTTGGGAGTACGTCTTTAGCACCTCACCGCGCTCGTTTTGAATATAGACCGTGTTCATCGGAAAGGTCACAGAGCCTGAAAAGTCAATACGGATATCGTCAAACTCCGCGACACCGTAAATCAGATCCTCCTCTATAAAACCAAGCGGCAGCATACGGCTGGTGCCTGATGTCTCGATTTCCTGCGTCTCCCCGGTGTTGAGGTTCATCAAAATCAGCTTCGTACAGTCATACGCGTCGGCTGAGTTCTGCCACACCAGCATTTTGTTGGTATGGGACACCTGAAAACTGCCCTGCTGCAAATTCTGGGCAATCTCCTCACACGTGAGCTTCATCAAGTCAACCGCCAGAATCGAACCGTCCAGATACATATAAAATATTCCATTCTTATTAATATAAGAAAGCTGCTCCATATCCGTTTTGAGTGTCGCATATGCCTTGTTATATGGAATAAAGATTAACTCCTCGACGGTGTTGAGCATGCCATTGTACTCATAGACCTGCACGCCGATGCTGCCCTCATGCCGCCCGCGGTTCATATAGCCGTACACCATAAAGCGCACATTCTCTGTCTCGTCCACATTCAGAATCTTGATATCATGGTTGTCGTAATTGCTTCGGGGGTCGTCGCCGTCATAAAAACTAAACAGATACGCGATTTTCTTGTCCGCTGCATGATAACAAAACAACTGGTTTTCATTGACAAAGGCAAGATTTGAGCCGCCGTCGCTCTCCATCATCTGCACATTGCTGTCGCGGATACCCAGCATAATTTTGCTGCCCCCGTACACATCTGCCGCGGGGTCAAAGATTTGGTTCATACTGCGCTCATAGTCGAGCAGATACGTCCTGTCCGGCGTGTGGCGGATTCTGAAAAACTCCACCACATTGTACTGGTCTGTCTTTTTCCCTTCTTTTGTCTGCACTCTGTAGTGCATTCGGATAGACGCATTCTGTGACTCAATCTCGCTAATCACAATCTGCGGCTTTGAGATTTGGGACACATTTAAATCTGCCCATGTAATCTGCTTGAGGCTGCTATGAATATCGACATGGCTCAGCGTCGTGTTATCGCCCTTTGAATTGGGCTCAAGATAGGTCACAAGGTCCTTTGCGCGCTCCTTGTCAAAAGTCTTGTCATGAAACTCTCTGACAAAGAGCAGCTTCTCATAGGTGTTGTATCCCTCACTGTCAATAATGCGCGTGTAGTACCGCACCGTCTCATTCTGGATTTTCACCATCAGTATCCAGTTGTACTCAACCCCCGTCTCAATCAAATCCTTGATGGTCACTGTCGCCTGAATCCTGTCATCGGTTTCCTTGTAATCGCTGACCTTTGTTTTTTCAACAAGGCGCGCACCGTCTATGCTTCTCACCTCAAAGGTGATGTCGCTGATTTCATTGTCGTATTTGTCGATCACAAATCCAAGTGTCCGCCCGTCTCCAAGCGGTGTGATCGTATCCCTGAAAAAACTGCCGTCCATCTCCTGCCGCAGTCCGTGCAAATAATTGTACGCAATCCCCTTCGTGGTGATGTGCACCAGCGGCAGCGTTGCCTGTGCCATGTTCGTCGTCAGTTCCTTGTTTCCCTGATTATAGATACTGCTGCTCACAAAAAGCGTGATGACAAAAACCACAATGCAGACTGCCAGTTTGCTGATAACCTTCTTCATATACTCAACTCCGTCTATTCAACCTGTTCCAATAATGTCTGAAGTGTGGGGCTGATATGCAGAAATTCCTCCAGCAGCGCAAGCTCCTCTTGCATCTTTGCCCCTGCATGGTATTTCATGTGATTTTTCCGTACTGCCCGTATCAGAATATTTTTGGGCGTGTGTTCCATATCAATAAATTCAAGTATCTGCGTGTCATATCCGTACTGTTCTAACAAGTTTGCCCGCACCGCGTCTGTCATAAGCGCCGCCATGCGCTCTTTCACCAGCCCGTACCGCAGAACCAGCGCGAGCGCGTCACACGCAAGCTGGCGGTTCATCTCATGCTGGCAGCAGGGAACCGATAAAATAACGCGTGCATTCCACTGTACTGCCCTCGCGAGTGCATAATCTGTCGCCGTATCGCAGGCATGAAGTGTCACCACCATATCAACACACCCGTTATTTTTATACGAGCCAATCTCTCCTACTTCAAATTTTAACCCATTATATCCCAATTTATCCGCCAGTGCCTGACAGTCTGCAATAACATCTGTTTTTAAATCAAGCCCAACAACCGCAATATCGTAACCGTTCATGATTTTCAGATAATAATACAGTGCAAACGTCAGATACGACTTCCCACAGCCAAAGTCTATGATTTTAAGCTGCCCCTCCCCTTTGGGAAGATTGGGCAGGATATCGCGCACAAATTCAAGATAACGGTTGATCTGGCGGAACTTATCGTACTTTGCCTTGAGCACCTTTCCCTCTGCATTCTGCACGCCGAGCGCCACCAAAAACGGCACAGGCTTGTCCTGCGGTAAAATATACTGCTTCTGTTTATTGTGTGATAAGTCCAAGTCCTTCGTTTGCGCCAAAACCTCCTGTTCCTTGATGGTCAGTTTTCCCTTCCTGCTCACAAGCACCGTCAGTTTATGGCGCTCTGCAGAGAGCTCAAGCTGCCTGAAATCGGCTGCCAGCGCTTCTGTAATCAATGGCGGAAGCTCGTCTGGGCTAAGATTCTGGTGATATGCCTTGGTTCCCACAAACCTCTCCGCCTGATAGGACAGCGCCTCCTTTCTAAGCACTGGACGTATGCGGAGTTTCTGAATCCGTTCCCGGTCGCGGGGATTACTCAGCGTTGCACCAAGAATAAGCTCATTTTGTTCAATATACTTCATTAACACTTGTCTTAATTTTTCCATAAGCTTCATTGTAGCATGATTTTTTCTGCATTGAAACCCTAAAACGGAAATTTATGGTTATTTAAAAATTTGCAAAAATATATTGACATTCTTTTCCAAATGTATTATTGTATTAGTGTATTAACCAAATGATACACAAGGAGGTAAACAAATGGCATGGCAAATGAATTCTGACCGTCCGATCTATTCACAGTTATATGATAAAATTCTCATTCGCATTGTGTGCGGAATCTACAAGGCTGGAAACCGCCTTCCAAGCGTGCGCGAGCTGGCTGCGGAGGCAAGCGTCAATCCCAACACGATGCAGCGGGCTTTCTCTGAGCTTGAACACAGCGGGCTCATCGTGACGCAGCGAAACAGCGGCCGCGTTGTGACTGAGGATCTTACGAAAATAGAAGAAGCCAAACACCAGCTTGCACTGGCGCAGGTAAACAGCTTCTTTGCCAACATGCGTGAGCTTGGCTACAATGACCACGAAATCTTAGAGCTGGTCAAAAGCATTATCCAATAAATTGATCTGAGGAGGGAATCACTATGGATACCAATCAAACCAACAACATTCCAAAAGATGCTGTATATGCAGAGTCCAATATACCGCTTTTGCAGTTAAATGATCTGTGCAAGTGCTATCCGGGCATGGGAACCTATATGTCTGTCTTTCACATGAACCTTATTATTCCAAGGGGGCGCATCATCGGGCTTCTGGGGCCAAACGGCTGCGGCAAGACGACACTCATCAAGATGATCAACGGGCTTCTTGCGCCGACAAGCGGCAATGTGCTGATCAATGGCATGTCACCGTGCCCTGCGACCAAGAAGGTCATCTCTTACCTGCCAGAGCGCACGTATCTGGACAATGGCATGAAAGTCTCGCAGATGGTCGAATATTTCGCTGATTTTTATGAGGATTTTTCGACAGAAAAAGCTTATGGAATGCTGGGCGCGCTTGGAATCAGCTCAGACGCGCGCTTAAAGACGCTCTCCAAGGGCACGAAAGAGAAAGTACAGTTAATTCTCGTGATGAGCAGGCAGGCGGGTCTCTACATTCTCGACGAGCCAATCGCCGGCGTGGACCCCGCAGCGAGGGATTATATTCTGCGCACGATCATCACCAACTACAATCCGGGTTCAACCATTATCTTGTCAACGCATCTGATATCCGACATTGAAAATGTGCTAGATGACGTGATTTTTATGAAAAACGGCTCTCTGATGCTGTACACATCGGTTGATTCAATCAGAAGCCAGATGGGCAAATCCGTAGATACGTACTTCAGGGAGGTATATGCATGTTAGGAAAACTTATAAAATACGAATGGAAGGGACTGCGTTTCCCTCTCATGATCATGATGATCGTGCTGGCAGGCACCATGATTCTGACCTGCGGCGTCATTCTCACCATCAACCCCAAACTTGACGAGACACTTGCATGGTATTCTGTGATGGCACTGATGCTTTCTATCTTTTTATATTACTTTGGCATCATAGGCTGTACGCTGGGAACGACGCTCATCGTCGTCGTGCGTTTTTACAAAACCTGCTACACAGACCAAGGCTATCTGACCCACACGCTGCCTGTGACGCCACACCAACTGTTAAACAGCAAGATTCTTACTGCCATTTTCACGCATCTTTTGATGATATTTGCCATCATACTAAGTATTTTCATCATTTTGCAGGTTGGTATACACCATGTATTTTCTTTTATCCCGGATTACAGCTATGCGGAACTGCGCCATGAATTTTCAATCGTGTTTGCGGATATTCTCGACAGCTTCGAGGACGAATTTGGCCTCCGCCTTGGCTTATATATCGCCTACCTTTTATTTTATTGTATCGTTGGCGTCATCTCCAATGTCATCACGCTGTTTGGCTGTGTATCGCTGGGACAGCTCTATGCAAAACACCGCATTGTCGGTGCGATTGCCGCATACTTTCTCTTGCAGTTTGTCATGATGATCATAGGATATATCACAGCCATTCCTATGTACACCAGAATGCTCGCGGGAACCTACTATGACAATGCCACCGTCTTTGGCATCATGTCGCCGACCATGAATATGTCGCTGCTCACTACAGTGCTGCTGGCCGTCGCCATGTACTTCGTTAATCTGCACATGATGACCAAAAAACTGAATCTGGAATAAAAAAACGCGCAGGCTCAACAGTCTGCGCAATTTTTTATCACAAAGCTCTCATCTGCTCTAACCGCTCATGCAGCTTACGGATTCTTTCCAGCCTGTCAGCTTCGAGAATCTCCCGCCCGGACGCAAAATACCGTACCTGCCCTCCTGCGGCTTCCTCCGCGGGTTGCGGCGCAAGCGCCCCTTTGGCTGCAAGCACGCGCATCAACTGCCTCACCGTGCCAAAGCTCCCGTCAATAATGTGGATTCCCTGCGGCAGCAGCGCCCGGAAGGTATCTTTAAAGTAATTAAAATGCGTGCAGCCCAGCACCAGCTCGCCATACTGTTCGAGCGCATATCCCGCAAATTTTTCTTGCAGATAGGCTGTCACGCGGGCTGACACAAACTCTCCCTGCTCCGCAAATTCCACCAGCCCCGGAAGCTCCAGCATATCGACCAGATGTTCATCATCCACACGCTCGACCAGCTTTTGCAGCCGTTTCTCATGAACCGTAAGCGGCGTCGCCACCACCATCACGCGCTTTCCATCGCTCTCCGCCACCGCCGGCTTGACTGCCGGCTCTATGCCGATGATTGGCAGCTCACAATATTTGCTGCGCATCTGCTCTGCTGCCACCGCCGTCGCCGTATTGCACGCAATCACCACCGCCTTGCACTCCTTTGCCAGCATAAAACGAATGACTTCATCCACGTAGGAGACTACCTGCTCTCTGCTCTTGGTCCCATACGGGACATGATCTGTGTCCGCATAAAAGATAAAATTTTCCTGCGGCATCAGCAGCAATGCCTGATGCAGCAGCGTCATGCCGCCAATCCCCGAATCAAATATCCCGATACACATAACTCCTTAATATTTTCTCCTTCTTCATTGCTTTCACTGCTCGTTCGCCGCTCTAGCAGCCTTTTCCTCTGCACGGGTCTGTGCATAAAAAACCCGCAAATCCATGTAGATCTGCGGGCGTTATTGAGAGAGCGAATAGCGAGTCTAGCTCGCTTACGATGTAAGCTAAATCATTTTCTGTGCCAAATGTCCCAATACCCATCATTTTACAGAGAGCTACCAAAACATTTTACATGCACGTTTCTATATTTAAGTTCATTTTACTTTAATTGTGTCTTAACTTTAAGTACTCAATGATTATATAACATAAATCTTCATTTGAAAAGCATTTTTTAGACGAAATTTACTTTTCATTAGAATTTGCTATGTTTTGCCCATCATATTTATTCAATTCTATGAGCGCATCTCTATCTGCTCAAAATAAATGCATACTTTTTACATAATTTTGCACACATTTGCACACTAATTTTATCCTGATGTACTGTTTATTCTTTCTCATGCCCGCGTTCTTTTTCCTCCTGCCGCCTCTCGCCCTCCGCGTCAAGCAGCCCAAGCTCCAGCTTTTTCACTCGAAACTGAACGTCCTCGAGCAGTTTGCGGTTTGCGGAGATGATATCTGCCTGCATTCCTGTCACCAGTGTCTGAAAACCAATAATAATCATCATCGCCGCCAGAATCAGTGACTGCGTATGGCCTGAGCCGTCCCCGCTGAAAAAGAACAGCAAAAACCGCACGCCGATCGCTGTGCCAAACAGAATAAACACAGCGCTGATCAGCGTAAAAATTTTCATCGGCTTGTACATCAAAACGGCGCGCAGTATCGTCAGCACGGATTTCTTGATGTAGCCCCCCATGGAATTCATCAGCCTGGATTTGCGCAGCTCAGGATTCGTATGTACAGGCACCGAGGTGATCGCCATCTTGTTTCTGCCCGCCTGCACGATGGTCTCCAATGTATATGTATACTCATTGTGCACGTTGACGCGCATCGCCGCCTTCTTGCTGTAGGCGCGAAATCCGCTGGGCGCATCGGGGATATCCGTCTTGGACGCCGCGCGCACCACCCAGCTTCCCAATCGCTGCAATTTCTTCTTGACAAACGAAAATTCTTCAATCTCGTCAATCGGACGCTCACCGATCACGATATCCGCCTTTTTCTCCAGGATGGGCTGCACCAGCTTCCCGATATCCGCACCGCTGTACTGGTTGTCCGCATCTGTGTTGACGATAATGTCCGCGCCATTGCGCAGTGCCAAGTCAATCCCCGCAAGAAATCCCTTCGCAAGCCCCAGATTCCGCTTAAAGTGCACAACGTAATGCACGCCCCACTCCAAGGCAATGCGCTCTGTGTCGTCGTCGCTTCCGTCATTTATGATCAGGTATTCGATCTCGTCAATCCCGTCGATGTGGCGCGGCAGATCGTTCAACGCGATCTCTAATGTCTCCGCCTCATTGTAACAAGGGATTTGTATGATTAATTTCATTTTAATCTCCATTCCGCCGCTCAGACAAAAATGAACTGCGCTTTTTCACACGATTTACTTTAAATTTTATATACAAAACAATTTTATATCGCATTGCGGCATGTGTCAAGGTTATAAAAATTGGCAGGGCTGCTTAGATTTTGAAACCCGCCTCTGCCCTGTAGACGAGAAGCGGAACCAGACTGCACAGAAGGAAGATCATCGCCAGTGAAAACCCTACAGAGACAAACGGATACGTAAATACTGCATAGGCCGCCTGCACTTTGATCAACTGAAAGCTTCCATATAAGACAGCGCTGCCCAGCGTCAGCACCAAGACTGCGGTGAGGAGAGCATACGTGCTGCCCTCAATCAGCAGCATGTGCCTCAGCTGCCTTCTCGTCATGCCGATGCTCTCGAGCACAGCCAGTTCCCTGCTTCTGCTATGGACACTCACATACATCATATTTATAAAATTCATCAAGCCGATTCCCAGCAAGATTACACTGATTGCATTTCCTAAGAACGTGATGCCGCGAAAACTGGCTTTCAGTTCTTTGGTTTTCTCCAGTTTTGAGGTCACTGTGACGCCGCTGTAATCTGCCAAGACCGCATTGACAGCCGCCAGCGCCCGCTCTGAGGAATCAGTCTGCAACGCAATCCTGTTGATCTCTGCCGCGGCACCAATCCGCTCCAGCCATTCCCGGCTGGCATAAATATTGGGGGCAATGAGCGTCTTGCCGTCCTCCCTGAACTTCGCAGACAGATAATACGGCGCTACTGTTACAGTATAATTTTCTCCATTCAATAACAGCTCAATCGTTCCATTGATGGCAGTCCCCTCATAGGGCACAATCGTTGCTGATGCACAAAAAACGAGGTTTCCATTACAAAATTGGTCATAAGAAAAATCATCATAAGAAAAATCATCTGAATTCCCCATCAGTTCAACTGCTTTATAAAAATCCTGCTCACCAATTCCGTATAGATACGTCTGGTATGTATTTCCCTGAACATACTGCTCCGCTGTGCTCTGCGGAACCGTCCCGGCACTGCAAAAGTCAGCACAGTACTGTTCAAAAATATGGTCTGTGTCAAGTATCCACTGCCCATCAAGTTTTGTGGTATAAGATACCTCCTGCACACCCCAAGCAGCCTTTAAATCAGCCAGCACGCGGCCGCTGAGCGCTGTCTGCGCGCCCGCTGTAATCACTACGTCGTCCTCCATGTATTCGTCAGCCAGATAAGAGACGTCTAAGCCTGCCAAAATGCCATTCACAACGACAAACAGGCTGATTCCCAAAAATAAAGACGCAAGTACCAGTACCGTTCCTTTTTTGTCGCGAAAAACATTTCGTACAGCCATTTGGACTACTTTATTCCCGCGCGCCGTTCTGCTGCTCTTTTTTCCCGGCGCATCTGCCGCCGTGTAGCGCTGGGCCTCAATCGGGGATACCATGCTCGCAATTCTGGCTGGCTTCCTGCTGCTCGCCAGCGCTGTGATAAATGAAAACACTGCCGCCCCTGCATATACAAACGGAGAATACGACGGCGAGATGGCATAGTCCATAATCAGCTCGCCCGCCAGTGTCCGTATGCCAAAAGGAACGATAACAAAGACGGTGGCGGCACTGAATGCCAAGCCTGAAAGAATCCCCCAAAAGCTCAGTATCCTGACTTGGCGGTCAATCATTTTCCGCATCTGCCGTTTGGTCATTCCCAGTGTTTTGAGCTGCCCATACATCTGAATATCCTTTGTCACCGAAATATAAAAGACATTGTATATCAGCAAAGAGCCGCACACCATAATGGTGACAATCATTCCAATCGCTGCGGCAATCGGGCCTGCACTGTGTTTGCTGCTTCCGACTTTTGACAAGTCCGTCACCTCCTGCAGCGCATTGAGGGGCTCGAGACCTGCGCATAGCTGATCAATGCCCTCCGCAGAAACGGTGAGCGACAACGCGCTTTTGGTATTGGTTTCATTGGCAACAGAAGTTTGCCAAAAGTCTGCTGCAATATAGGCAACAGCGTTATCATACAGTTTGTTGCTGCTGTAATCCTCATACCAGCCGCACAGTGAAAATGTAAAATCCTCCGCTTCTGACAGCGGCTGCCAGTGAATATCCGTATAGCCATAACGGAATGAAACGGTGATTGCCTGCCCCAGAACTGGCTCCAAAATCCCCATGCGCTCCAGAACCCATGACGGCAGCATGATTTCATTACCAGAAGCCGGATACTGTCCGTTTATCGTTCCAACGGCGGGAGCAATATGCTGTTCCCACTCAGCCGTATCGCACCAGCGCAGCAAGATACTATTGATGCGGGGATACGCTGTGGTGTCAATAAAACCAATCTGGCGGCTGATTCCGATCGACTTTACATTGTTGTCCTGCTGTAATGCCAAAAGCTGCTGCTTAGACGGGTTTGTCAAAATAATGTCTGCTGTGGTGCCATTGAGCATTTGCTGCTGCCTGCGCTTTTGAGATATCCGCTGCCAATGCTGATAATCGAGGAAATCAGAAACATTGTCATTGCAATCGCAATAATGACAAAAATGTTGCGGCAGCGGTTTCCCTTCATCATTTTCTCTGCGAGCACGTTGATTTGTCTGCGCGTATCGTTATAAAACATAAGCCTGCCTCCCTCCTACTTGTCATCATTTCGGAGGAGTTTTCCATCCTCTATGCGGATAATGCGGTCCGCAAGCTGGGCAATCGCATCATTATGGGTAATCATGACCACCGTCTGATGAAATTTCATGCTGGTAAGTTTCAGCAGTGAAAGCACGTCCTGACTGGTTTTGCTGTCGAGATTTCCCGTTGGTTCATCGGCAAGAATGATTTCTGGTTTGGCCAACAGTGCGCGGGCAATCGAAACGCGCTGCTGCTGTCCGCCCGAAAGAGTGTTTGGCAGATTTTCAAGCTTATCGCTTAACCCCAGCAGCTCTACAATCTTTGCCATCAGTCTCTCGTCTACCTTTTTTCCGTCTAATTGAACTGGAAGTACAATATTTTCATAGGCATTCAGAACAGGCACTAAGTTATAATTCTGAAATACAAATCCAATATGGCGGCGCCGAAACACCGTGAGCTGTTCTGCGCTTTTCTCGGAAATGTCCCTGCCATTGATCAGTACCTTGCCAGATGTGGGCGTGTCCAGCGCGCCCATCATGTGTAAAAGTGTTGACTTGCCAGAGCCGGAAGTGCCGACAATCGCAACAAATTCTCCCGCGCTGATTTCAAGGCTCACGCCGTCGAGCGCCTTGACCACGTTCCCGCCCTGCTGGTAATACTTTTTCAAATTCACCGTTTGTACAATTGGCATCATACATACCACCTTTCTTGTTTTCATACTTCCATCATAAAACAAAAAGGTCACGAGAATGTCGCCGTCTGTCAATTTTCCGCCGAAAAATCATTTGGCAGATATACCGTAAATGCCGAACCCTTTCCGACCGCAGATTTTACTTCAATGTGCCCGCCCTGTTTGGCAATAATCTCTCTGGTAAGATACAGACCAATCCCAATCCCCTCTGTATTGTGCACTTCCGGCGCTCTGTAAAACCGCCTAAAGACTGCCCCTTGCGCGCTCTCCGGAATACCGCGGCCTGTATCTGTGATACTGATTTTCGTATACGCTTCCCAGCGCACAGCGCTCACCCGAATGCTTCCCCCCGGCGGCGTGTACTTTACTGCATTATCCAAAATATTAAACAGCGCTTCCGCGGTCCATTTGGAATCATGCGGAACACTCAGATCACTCGGACAGTTTACAATGACCTGTAACTGCTTTTCCTCCGCCTTCAGAAAAATACTGCCCAGGGCGCGCGCCAGCGTCTCATATACAGATAACATCTGCTTTTCCAAGGCAATAACTCCTGTTTCCAAACGGGAGGACTGAATCATGGTACGCATCAGAAAGTCCAGCTTGTCAAGCTGAATATTCATGGCTTGCAAATATTCTATTTGCTCACAGCGGGGAAACTCCTGTTCTATGAGCGTCTCCGCCGCCATTTTCAAATTTGTCATCGGCGTTTTGACCTGATGGGATATGTCGGAAACCATGCCCTGCAAGTCAGCTTGCTGCTCCTCAATTCTTTGCTGGTGGCTGCGCAGCATCTGGTACAAACGGCTTAGCTGGTGGCTGATGCGGTCAAACATGGTATCGTCATCAAAAATCAGCCGCGGCACCGCGCGCTCCTGCATCATCTCATCAATAGTCTGGCAGACCTCCTCCGTAAAAGACGCCATTCTGTTATGCACAACACGGACAAAAATAAATCCCCATACGCCCAAGCCCGCCGCCGTTATCACGCAGCCTAAAACGGCGTCGATACTTTGCGTGAGGAAAAAAAGACCACTGCACAGGACAAGCATTGTGCTCAAAACACCTGCGCCAATCAGCCAAAAAGCTCTTTTCATATTGTATTTCCACCTGTAAACATATACCCCATGCCGTATACTGTTTGAATATATTTCCTGCCGCCCTTTTCAATTTTGCCCCGAATGCGGCTGACCGCTGCCGTCAGGGTATGCTCATCCACGTAATTTTCCTGACTGTCCCACAAAGATTCTAACAGCTTTTGGCGGGTCAGCAATATTTTCTGATTCCTCGTAAAGACTTCAAGCATTCTGTATTCGAGCGGGGCAAACACAATTTCCTCCCCATTGAACGTGGCTCTCACCGAAGAAAAATCAATCATGAGCTGCCCATCATCATAAATTTTGTGCGGCGGTTCTTTCTGTGCGCTCTCCAGCATCGCAAAAATCGCTTTGACCTTATGGCGCAAGACACTGTTCGGAAACGGCTTGGTAATATAGTCGGCAGCCCCCAGCTCGTAGCCTTTTATCATATCCTGTTCTAAATCATTTGCAGTCAAAAAAATCACGGGCGTCTGTGCCTTTTCCTTGATTATTTTGCAAACCTCATAACCCGAACCGTCTGGCAAGTTTATATCCAGAACCACCAAATCATAAATTGCCTGCTGAAAGCATTGGCATGCCTCTGCGACTGTGCAGGCAGAAGTAACCTTGTACCCTTCAGCAAGCAATATATTGGACAACATTTTGTTCAGGGTTGTGTCATCTTCAACCATTAAAATCTGCTTCATATGAATCCCCATGCCGCCGTCGGCGGGTTGAATCGTGATGAAACTTTTTTCTTGCGATTTCGTTGCAGCACTGTGATCATTTATACTGGCTGCAAATCGTTTGCCAAAGTCTCTACTATGTGTAATGGCAAATCCAGATACTCTGAAATTTCTTAGGAATTGTAGGAAAATAAGTGATGCAGATTGCGTAGGATATTTCTTCGAGGATG
>OFFU01000989.1_pt1 | contig 23005 bp, 10 predicted proteins | sample 1521451 | NCBI WGS metagenome assembly OFFU01 (sample SAMEA3504106, study PRJEB24116) | mouse gut metagenome | biome: mouse gut; feature: mouse-associated habitat; material: faeces | place: Denmark | collected 2011 | reverse complement strand
TGTAACTATAAATTCCTTGATTTTTTAAGGAAAATCACTTGACAATATAGGGAGGTACATAAAAATCAGATACGGTCTGGGGATGTGATGGATAAAGAAACAAAAGATAAATTTCTCAGGGAATTGGTAGAAGAGGGCTATGAAAAACTTTATATTTTTATAAGCAGAGGGAATGGTGATAAAGATCTGGTGGATGATGTGGTACAGGAAACTTTTCTGGAAGCATACAGAAAAGCGGAGATTCTGATGGATCATGAGAATCCAATGGGATGGTTATATCTTACAGCTAAGAATAAGCTGATGAAACTACAATCCAGGAAGAAGAGTATGTATTCTCTGGATGACACAAAATATTTTCATTTCAAGGCAAGAGAGATAAAAGAATTTAAATACGGAGAAATTGAATTGGCGGAGACGATCAGGAATTCTGTCAGCGAAAAGGAATATGAGATGCTGCGTGATTATTATCTGAACGGATACTCCTCAGAGGAGGTGGCAGAAAAATACGGTGTGGATAAAGGCAGCATCAGGATGAGAATGAGCAGATTGAAAAAGAGATTGCGGGAGGAGCTTATCGTAGGCTGGCTGATTTTCTTTGTACTCTGTTTCAGAGCGGTACTGTGAAAGAAAACCGGAATTCTGATCCGTTATGTAAGAGTGAGGAATTTTTATGGTTGGCAATAAAAGAGTTTTAATAGATGAGCTGGAAAAACAACTTTTATGGTATAGAGAAGAAGCAACTGAAGAGGAGTTTGATCCGGATGCGGTGGATGCGATCTGTACCATGCTGCAAAAACTTTCACCGACAGGAGAACCTCATAAGAAAAAGGAGGAAGTTTTTGAAAATATAATGAATCGGGTTCGTCTGGAAGAGCGAAAAACGGCTAAGTTCGGGGAGGTAAGGCGTTTTGAGGAGAATCCGAAGGAAAGCAGCGTAGGCGGTGAAAGAAGATTGAATGGGAAGAAAATGTATTATTTCCTTCTCAGAAAGAGAGGACTGCGGGCAGCAATGGTTTTTATTGCAGTTGCCGGAATTTTCTTTTCTTTGGATAGAGTAATTTATGCAAGAGAGAACAAGTCACTGTTTACGATGATTTTGGAACAGGTCGGATGGTTGGAGATTGAGAAGGAAGAGGGAATGGAAAGGCTGGGAATGGATGCGGGGGGGGAAGCAAGAGGATTTCTTTAACTCTTGGGCAGATTTATCCAGTGATTTGAAAAAGAAAATTGTCGTGCCACAATATATACCAGAGGGTTATTCACTTTATGGAATAAGATTGTGGAATTTTGATAACCGAAAAAATATTCAAACTAATTATTATGATCGGGGAAATGGTCATATACTGGTTGAAATTACTTTATGGGAAGATGGAGTAGACCACTACAGAGAAAATGTGTCAGATGAAAATATATATGCGTTGCTTCCTGAGTATTCTGATGAAAATACATTATATTATAAGTACGAGGATGAATATATTTGTATGGTGTTTATGGAAAACAGTTTTTATAGAATCAGCGGAAATATTTCGTTGGCGGAGATTGTTAAAATGAGAGAGGGATTAGGAGATGTAAAATAAATGCAAGAAAAATGTTACATTTAGTAATAAAATGCAATAACATAAATCAAGATAAAAATAGTTACACAAGGTGATGAATTAATTCACTTATAGGTACAAAAGAAAAGAGGTTAGAAAATGAAGGTAAGAGTAAAAAGATTAGTTGCTATTTTATGTGGTATTGTAATGCTGTTTAATAGTGGTATAGGACTGGTTTCTCATGCGGAGGAGATACTTAAGGCGTGGGAGGTTAATGAATATCAGGAACCTGTCGGGGATAATGTGGAACATGGTATCTATGATATTCCTGATTTTAGTGGAGCAAAGGCAGCAACACTGACCGGCTGCTCGATTGGTATCTCGGTAAATGCAGAGGGGGTGAGAGGATCAATTAAAACCGGTTCCACAGTACAGGCCAGTGAGATTGGTATCAGAGATATCAGGCTGGAAAAATATGTAGATGGTAAGTGGGTTTTAGTTGGATCACATCCTGGTGGGTTCAGAAATAATAATGATGTATATGCTATGGAGGTTTCAACCAGTTCCGCAGAAAAAGGGGTGGAGTATCGTCTCAGTTGTTATCATTATGCTTACCTGGAGGGTGAAAAACATGAGGTGTTTAATCAGACAAAAGGGGTAAGTTATAATCATTAAGGGATACTGTAAAACAGGCCAAAAATAAGTGGCAGGAAGTATAAACAGGTAACGAAAGTATAAATTAAGTAACAGTAGGAAGTAAGACTATAAGCAGAATGATTGATCACGTTTATGTATATTGTAATAAGTATTCTATGCGGCGCCTTCCGGCGCCGTTTTAAGATAGGGCAGTCCACTGGCAGATATAGTATTCTGCACAAAAATATTAGAATATGAAAATTGTTTTTGCACAAATACACCAAAAACAACATTGGAAAGAAAAGATAGATGAAATTCACACCATAATAGGATAAACTATAAAGAAGCGAGTGTTTGTCAGAAAGATACGAAAGGATGGAATCAACATGTCAGAAGTGAAGATCATGCTTGGGAATGAAGCGATCGCCCGGGGCGCTTACGAGGCGGGAGTAAAGGTATCCGCGGCTTATCCGGGGACGCCCAGTACGGAGATCAGTGAGAATATTGTGAAATATAAGGAAGATATTTACGCGGAGTGGTCGCCCAATGAAAAGGTGGCGGCGGAAGTTGCCATCGGGGCTTCGATCAGCGGGGTGCGCGCCATGTGTTCCATGAAACATGTGGGGGTGAACGTGGCCAGCGATCCGCTCTATACGGCCTCCTACGCGGGAGTGAACGGCGGACTTGTGCTGGTGGCGGCGGACGATCCGGGGTTATACAGCTCCCAGAATGAACAGGATACGAGGTGCGTGGCAAGAGCGGCGCAGGTGCCGGTTTTGGAGCCCTCGGATTCCCAGGAGGCGAAGGATTTTACAAAACTTGCCTTTACGCTGAGCGAAGAATATGACACACCTGTCATTGTCAGGACGACGACCCGTCTGTCGCACTCTCAGGGGGCGGTGACAATAGAAGAGAGAGCGGAGCCGGAAGATAAACCCTATGAAAAAAATCCGGCAAAATATGTGATGATGCCGGCCAATGCGAAAGGGCGCCATGTGTATGTGGAAGAGCGCATGAACAGGATGGCGCAGGATGGCTGTCAGATGGAGATCAACCGGGCGGAGTACCGCGATACGGCCATCGGCTTTGTGGCCAGCGGCATCGCGTACCAGTATGTCAGAGAGGCCTGCCCGGAGGCGTCTGTATTAAAGCTGGGGCTGGTGTATCCGCTGCCACGGAAGCTGATCGAGGAGTTTGCCGGCAAAGTGGACCGCCTGATCATCTTTGAAGAGCTGGAGCCTGTCTATGAGGAACAGATCAGATCCTGGGGGATCCCCTGCGAGGGAAAGGAACTGTTTACAAGGCAGGGGGAATACAGCGCGAACATGCTGCGGGAGGTGATCCTTCATGAGAAGCAGGAAAGAAGGGAGGCGGCGAAGGTGCCGAACCGTCCGCCGATTTTGTGCCCGGGCTGTCCTCACAGGAGTACCTTCTGGATCTTAAATAAACTGAAAATTCATGCGGCCGGGGATATTGGCTGCTACACCTTAGGGGCGGTGCCGCCGCTTCATGTGATCGAAACGACGATCTGTATGGGGGCAAGTATCTCCACGCTCCATGGGATGGAAAAGGCGAAAGGAAAGGATTACATAAAAAACTGGGTAGCCGTGATCGGGGATTCCACATTTATGCATACGGGCGTCAACTCCCTGATGAATATGGTCTACAATCAGGGGACGGGAACAGTGCTGATTCTGGACAATTCCACCACCGGCATGACCGGTCATCAGGACCATGCGGCCACAGGAAAAACGCTGCAGGGCGATGTGGTGCCTGCCATCAGTATTTATCATCTCTGTAAATCCATGGGCATTGAGCATGTGACGGAGGTGAACGCCTTTGATGTGGACATGCTGGAAAGGACTATCAAAGAGGAAGTGGCTAGGGACGCAGTATCCGTGATTATCGTGACAGCGCCCTGCGCCCTGTTAAAAGGACAGAAGTTCCCGAATAAATGCGTGGCGATTTCGGAGAAATGTAAAAAGTGCGGCGCATGCCTTAAGCCCGGCTGTCCTGCCCTGACAAAGAAGGAAGACGGCACGGTACAGATCGACGCTTCCATGTGCAACGGATGCGGACTGTGCGCACAGCTTTGTAAATTCGGGGCGATTGAAGTGAGAGAAAAGTAACGATATATAGAATGAAAGCGGGAGAATATTATGACGAAAAATATTATGATCGTCGGCGTGGGCGGGCAGGGAACGCTGCTCACCAGCCGGATATTAGGCGGTATTATGGTGGAAGGCGGTTATCAGGTAAAGCTTTCCGAGGTACACGGCATGGCTCAGCGGGGCGGTAGCGTGGTGACCTTTGTGCGCTATGGCGAGGAGGTGGCGGAGCCCATCGTGGAGGAAGGACAGGCAGATATTCTGATCGCCTTTGAGAGACTGGAAGCTCTGCGCTATGCCCATTTTCTGAAAAAAGACGGCGTGATCATCGCGAATGATCAGCGGATCGATCCCATGCCCGTGGTGATGGGAGCCGCGGAATATCCCGAAAACATTCTGGAGGATCTGGGGAAAACGTACAGGATCTATCGGATCGATGCACAGAAGAAAGCGCTGGAGCTGGGAAACAGCAGAGTGTTTAACATTATCGTGCTGGGACTTGCGGCAAGGCATATGAACTTTACGAAAAAGCAGTGGCTTACTGTGATAGAAAAGACCGTGCCGCCGAAAACAGTGGAGATTAACCGGAAGGCGTTTCTGGTTGGATACGGAGAGTAGAATACCTGTACAGATCAGAAAATTTGCAGTATGAGTACTGCAGAGCGGACAAAAAAGCCTGCATGGAACAGAGTGCGGTTGGGCATACAGGAAGCCTGTGCAGAATATACAGATGACGGAAAGGATAATTGACATAAATGATCATAGATTTTCACACCCACACATTTCCGGAAAAGATTGCGAAGGCAAGCATCGAAAGCCTGTCGAAATGTTCGGGAATCACGCCCCATACGGACGGCACGGCGGATGGCCTGCGGCGGAGCATGGAGGAGGCCTGTGTGGATCTGTCCGTGATCCTGCCTGTGGTGACAAGACCGGCACAGTTTGAGACGGTAAATAGAGTGGCGGCAAGGATCTGTGAGGCAGGAGGCGGCCTGCTCTCCTTCGGCGGCATTCACCCGGACTGTTCGGATATCAGACAGAAAATACGGGAGATCAAAGCCCTCGGCTTAAAGGGGATCAAGATCCATCCGGCCTATCAGGAAGTTTACATGGATGACATCCGTTATCTGCGGATTTTGGATGCGGCCACGGAACAGGGGCTGATTATCTCGGTGCATGCCGGGGTGGACATCGGACTGCCGGAGCCGGTTTATGCGGCGGTGGAGAAGATACTGTATGCGGTCAGAGAGACAAAACCGGAAAAACTGGTGTTGGCGCATCTCGGCGGCTGGAAAGAATGGGATGCGGTGGAGGAGCTGATCGCAGGGGAAAAGGTTTATCTCGACACGGCGTTTCTGGAGGACTATATCAGTGACGAACAGCTTTTGCGCATTATCCGCAGACACGGCGCGGAAAGGATCCTGTTCGGTACGGACTGTCCCTGGTCGGGACAGCGGGAGAGCATCGAGAGGTTTAAAAAGCTGTCCCTCACGGAGGAGGAGCGGACACTGATCTTTTCGGGGAACGCAGAGAGACTGTTTGGACTGAAATGAGAATGGACAGGAAGGAAACGCCAATGGTCCGGGAGGTTGAAAAGGAAAGATACGTATCTGGATTACCAGGAACGCAGGAAGCATGCAGAGGTATAAAATGATGGTCTGCCCGGATGGTAATAATAAAATATGAATGAATGGATGATTTTCCTTGGGATCGCCCTGTGCGCCGTTTTCCTTGTGGGACTGCAGGGGCGGCGGGAAGCAAAAAGGCAGAGAGCATATGCGCAAAAACTGATCAGAGAAGAATATGGGACTGCCCCGATGAAGAACAGCGCCAGGGATGAGGCCGCTGTGGAGGGCAGTTATCTCCATGCACAAAAAGAGTTCTTTCTGGACGATATCACCTGGAACGATCTGGATATGGACCGTGTGTTCCGACGGGTAAATTACGCCAGATGTTCCGCCGGGGCGGGGGAACTCTACAGGATCCTGCGCTGTCCGGTGATGGAGGAGGAGACGTTAAAGGAGCGGGATATTCTGGCGCAGAGCATGGCAGAGATAAGTTCGCTCAGAGAACAGCTTTCCATGGCGCTCCATGAGATCGGTTTTACCGGAAAGTATGCGCTGGAAGAATATCTGGATTATCTGGACAATCTGGGGGAGAGAAACAACTATAGACATATTCTGTTTGATCTTCTGTATGTTCCGGCTGTCGGCCTTCTGTTTTTGCAGCCGGCATTTGGCATAACGCTGTTGTTTCTGGCCCTGATCGTCAATATTACAACCTATTATAAGGAGAAGGCGGAGATTACTCCCTATCTGATCAGTTTTGCCTATATTCTGCGCATGATACGGGGTGCGGAGAACATAGGCGGAATCTTAACCAGAGCCGGGCGGAGCGGCGTTTTAAAAACAGGTGTGCCCGGAACAGAGGAGGTTTTTGCAAATTATCAGAAGATCCTGGATCAGGGGATCAGGGAGTTGGGGAGTTTTAAGAGATTTTCCGGGGCGGCCATGTCCATGTCCAATCCTGCGGGCGGATCAGGGCCTCTTGATATCCTGTTTGATTATCTGAAGATGGCGCTGCATCTGGATCTGATGAAATTCAATCAGATGTTACAGGTCGTCAGACAGAAGGACGCCGTGATAAGGAAGTTTGTTTCTGCGGTGGGAACGTTGGATGCCTGCATCTGTATCGCCTATTTCAGAGCCTCTCTGGAACAGTATTGCAGGCCGGAGAGGGACAGAGCGTATGGAATTTTGGCGGAGGAACTGTACCATCCTCTGTTGGAAGCGCCTGTCAAAAACAGTATTGACACGGGAAAAGGGGTGCTGATCACAGGTTCCAATGCCTCGGGAAAGTCCACGTTTTTAAAGACGGTAGCGCTTGGCGCGGTACTTGCACAGACGCTTTATACAGTGCCGGGGAGGAGGTTTTCGGCGCCTTTTTACCGGGTGATGAGTTCCATGGCGCTGCGGGATGATCTGATCGGCGGCGACAGTTACTTTATGGTGGAGATCAAGTCGTTAAAGCGGATTCTGGATGCCCGCGAGGAGATGGCCGGGGAGGAAAAGGGCAGTTTTTCGACCGGTATGCGGGAGGAAGGAAGCGGTGGGATGGAGAGGGCTGTCAGAGAAAACGCCGCGCCGCCGGTGTTATGTTTTGTGGATGAAGTGCTGCGGGGCACGAACACCGTGGAGCGGATCGCAGCATCCAGCAGAATTTTGCAGTCGCTGACCGGAAAAGGGGTGTTGTGCTTTGCGGCCACGCATGATATAGAACTGACGCATTTGCTGGAAAATACTTTTGAGAATTATCATTTTGAGGAGACCATAGAAGAGGGCGACATCAACTTTAATTATCTGCTGAAAAAGGGCAGAGCGCAGTCGAGGAATGCCATCAGACTGCTTCAGGTGATGGGATATGACAGTAATGTCATAAAAGAGGCAGAAGATATGGCGGGACGGTTTCTGGAAACCGGGAAGTGGGAAATGTAAGGAAGTACGGACAGGAAAGTATAAAACGGAATAACCTGCGCAGAAAATGTGAGACGCGTACAGAGAATGCAGGAATTGTTGTGAAAGATATGGGAGCAGTGAGATGAAAGTAACAATTTATACGGACGGTGCGGCCAGAGGAAATCCGGACGGACCGGGCGGGTACGGTGCGGTGGTGCAATTCGTGGACACGAAGGGGACGCTGCATGAAAGAGAGTACAGTGCCGGCTATAAAAAAACAACGAACAACCGCATGGAACTGATGGCGGCTATCGCAGGGCTGGAAGCGTTAATAAAGCCCTGTCAGGTGGAGCTTGTTTCGGATTCCAAATATCTGGTGGACGCATTTCAGAAAGACTGGATAAACGGCTGGCAGAAGAAAAACTGGAAAAAAGCGGATGGCGGCGCTGTGAAAAATGTGGATCTGTGGAAGCGGCTGTTGGCGGCCATGAAACCCCACCAGGTACAGTTTGTCTGGGTGAAGGGGCATGACGGCCATCCGGAGAATGAGCGCTGTGACCGGCTGGCCACTGCCGCGGCGGACGGTGAGGATCTGCTTGAAGATACAGGGGCCTTTTCCACACAGGAGGAAACAGTGGAAAAAAAGTGAGAGGATAATTGGAATAAAGAGTACAAACGGAAATAATTTAAAACTGAAAAAGATCCCGGTGTAAGAGGAGAACCTCTTATGCCGGGATCTTTGTATGTCCGGAAATTGATTCACAGGAATGCAGCGTTGTACGGTTGACTTGTGGAGGGATATATAATAAAAATATCATCAACAGGCAGAAATATCAGACCTGGGAAGAAGAAACAGACACAGACAGTAAAGGACAGGATGAAGGAGGAACAGGATATGGCATACCGGATCACAGACGAAGCGGTGGACAGCTACCGGGAGCATTTGGAGCGGGAGGAGTATGAGAGGGGAACGATAGAAAAGTATCTGCGGGATATCAGGACTTTCAGGGTATGGCTGGAAAAAGAGAGAAGTGCTGGGGAGGCCCCCGTGGAGAAAGCGGCGGCATCGGGCTGGAAGGGCAGCCTTGTGGAAAAGGGGTATGCGCCGGTGACGATCAACGCGATGCTTTCGTCCCTGAACGGATTTTTCGGGTATCAGGGGTGGCAGGAGTGCCGGGTAAAGTTTTTAAAGATCCAGAGACGTATCTTCCGGGATGAGGAGAGGGAACTGACCAGGGCTGAATATGCCCGTCTGCTGGAAACAGCCGCAAAAGAGGGAAATCCGCGTCTTGCGCTGCTGCTGGAGACGATCTGCGGGACGGGGATCCGGGTGTCTGAGGTCCGCTACATTACGGTGGAGGCGGTGAAAAGGAGGAGAGCGGATATCTCCTTAAAGGGAAAGATCCGTACGATCCTGCTGACGGGGAAGCTGTGTAAAAAACTGATGGACTATGCCAAGAAGCAGAAGATCCGGTCGGGAGAGATCTTCATTACAAGGAGTGGAAAGAGTCTGGAAAGACGTCAGATCTGGGGAGAGATGAAGAAACTGTGTGAGAAGGCCGGGGTTTCACCGGGGAAGGTATTTCCGCACAATCTGCGGCATCTGTTTGCGCGGACGTTTTATAAAATATGTAAGGACATCGTGGAGCTTGCAGATGTACTGGGACACAGCAGTATAGAGACAACGAGGATCTATCTGATCTCGACGGGGGAATCCCATGCGAGGACGCTGGAGAGGCTGAGGCTGGTCAGCTGAGAGGGAGGAAAGGTTATGGATATGACAAAATCATCATTTTGTCATATGCAAAAGGCGGAAAAACGTTTTCCAGACTGAGTTTCCACCCAATTGTTACATTTTAATAGATATTTTAATAATATTTTATGACTCGGACAGAAAAAAATCAACCGTAAATTTTGTATTTTTTTATTACAATTCTGTTCCGTTTTCAGGTAAAGTGCATTCTCCTATCCCACAAAATCAATAAAATGATGATTTTGTTGATAACAGGGATAAATAAGAGAGGGAATGTGTTATGAGAAAACAGTTGAAACGGCAGTGGAAGAAGTTGGCGAAGCGGAGTACAGCATACTTTTTGGTATTTGCGATGGTGGTTTCGGTGTTTTCAGTGAACATGGAAACGGGGCATGCGAAAGAGTATCCGGAGGTAAAGAGCGCGGGCACGGAGGATAGTTCCCAGGTATTTATTGAGGGCGGAGTCGTCATGGAGGAAGCAGGGAAGGGAACCGATGCGGATGGAAGCGGCAGTACGGGAACCGGAGCAGCCAGTGGGGATGTGACGTCAGAAACGGCTGCAGGTACAGGGGGAAGTGGCGGTGAAGAAAGCGGTGCGGCCGGAAGTGATGGTACAGAAACCGGTACAGAGGGAAGCAACGGCCAGGGAACGGACGGGGCAGGAAACGCTGCGGAAGGAACGGGAAGTGACGGTGAAGGTACTGATGCAGGCGGAAACGGCGGAGAAAGTACAGGAACCGGCACGGATGGAAGCGGGACCGGCAGCGACGATACAGAACCGGGAGAGAACGGCAGCGGAACTGATGAGGGTAATAGCACAGGAGGAACCGAAAACGGGGAACCTGCAGATGGCAGCAGCGATTCGGAAGCCCCGGATGACAGCGCTATACAGAATCCGGATGAAATAACTCAGGAGACGCCCCTGGACGTGTCGGCTAATGATCTGCTGGAAGAGGAGATTCCGCCCTTCGAGATCATGGATCTGGATGCATATGGCTCTATGAGAAATATGCTTTACGCCTATGCCCTGACATATGCAGAAAAGGGAAGCTTACAGGATCAGATCAACCAGGCGGTGAAGGACGGCCAGTCGGAGTGCACCCTTGATCTGACAGAGGATACAGCGGAAAACCTTGTGATTCTGGACGATATCAAAGTGACTCTGAATCTGAATGGGTATACCTTATATCCGTCTGTTCGCATCTATAATGGAAGCATGAGCCTGATCACAGTCTACGGTGAACTGGTGTTAAACGGAGATGGCGGTCTTGCTCCCGGCGGCATGGAGGATGTGCGCGGCATCACGGTGGGTGATGGCGGCCACCTTACCATGAATGGCAGTACCATAAAAGATTTTAATGTGGAACGCAATGGTGCAGGTGTTCTTGTGGAGAACAAGGGAACCTGTGTAATAAATGGTGGTTCTTTTACAGGTAATACGGCAAAATATTACGGCGGCGGTCTGTTTGCCTATGATGCGGCAGGCACCACGCTTGCAGGCGGTACATGGGAGAATAACCATGCGGAGTGCGGCGGCGGTATCGCTTTCAATAAGGCATCTGATGATCATTTCAGTTATAGAAATCTGACAGTAAGGAACAATACCGCCAGTGAAAAAGGCGGCGGTATTTATACGGAGAACGCCGCAAAGGGAGTCACACTGGAAAATGTAACAGTAGAAGGAAATACGGCGAAGATCGGCGGCGGCATGTATTTTGTAAACAGTGCAGAGATGAACATGCCTGAGAATGGCAATGCAGTAATAAAGGGAAACCATGCTACTGCAGGAAGCGGCGGCGGTATCTGGCTGGGACAGGGTTCCCGGTTTACCATGACTGCCGGCAATAAAATCACGGGAAACACTGCGGACAGCGTGAAGGGAGCAGCCGGCGGCGGTATCTATCTGTATCGAAGCAGCATATTTACCATGACCGGCGGCGAGATCAGCGGAAACCATGCGCTGACAAGCGGCGGCGGTGTTGCGGTTGCCAGTGAGAACAATTACCGAAGCAGTTTTACTATGAGCGGCGGTACTGTGAAGGAAAACAGCCTGGGACAGGAAGATATTGTGCAGACCGGACTTTACGGCGGCGGTATTTATGTTGGCAGCTATTCGGAGGAGGTCAGGATTTCCGGGGAGGCGGAGATTACAGCGAACAGTGGCGCCAGTCAGGGCGGCGGCGTCCATATTGCAGGAAGCGGGAAAGGATTTTTCCTGGAGGGAGGCAGGATCTTTGAGAACAGTGTGGATGTAAATAATCTGGAATCTCACGGCGGTGGTATTTACTGCAGCACGGTCACTACCATATCTGACGGCGAGATCTATGGAAATACAGCCAAATATGACGGCGGTGGTGCGAAACTGGGGACTGTTACCATGACCGGTGGTAAGATATATGGTAATACGTGCGGGCGTGATGGCGGCGGCGTAAGGAGCGGGGCCTTTACGATGTCTGATGCGGCAGTGATCTGTGAAAATACCAGCAGTAATAGCGGCGGCGGTATTTATTCATCAGCTTTTACCATGGAAGAAGGAGCTGAGATATACGGAAATAAAAGCAGAAGCAATGGCGGTGGCATTGCGGTGGATGGGTTTGTGACAATAAACGGTGGAGTTATATATGATAATACTGCCAGTCAGGGCGGCGGTATCTTTAACTGGAGAGGTTTTCGGATCACAGGCGGCAGTATCCATGGTAATACGGCATCCGGGCGTGGCGGTGGTATTGCCACGGACTATGGTTACAGATGTTATATGACAGGCGGTTCGATCCGGGATAACAGATCTGCGGCAAGTGGCGGCGGTATCTCTATTTACCGTGGCTGCCTGGAGATGAGCGGTGGAGAGGTCACCGGAAATAAAAGTACCGCAGGCAGCGGCGGCGGTATCTATGCTTACAGTATATGGAATGTATGGAGAGGCGAATGCGGCGGTGAGCGCCTGAAAATATCCGGGACTGCAAAAATCACCGGCAATACGGCCGGGAATAGCGGCGGCGGCGTCGGTGCGGAATGGGGAAGCGTGACTATTTCCGGTGGTGAGATTACCGGCAATACAGCCCTGGGTACAGGGACTAATACGGGCTATGGCGGCGGCGTCTGTGCATTCTCCTCCGTCACAAAGTTTGAAGTGATGGGCGGTATTATCAAAGATAACACGGCGAGACGAAAAGGAACGGATATTTACGGGACTTGCGCTTACCGCTATGATGGCAATGTTTATAAAGAAAGAATGGAGATTGCAGTCTGTGCGGCAAATGAGATGGGAGGAGGCTCTTCGGACAGTTATTGGATGGATGAAAATGGGACAGGAGCTGATAGGGTGCTGACGGGTTCCATTGACAATGGGGAATTCCTCAAAGAGATTCATGTGATAACGAAGGAAGATGGAACAAAGGGCGAGGATGGGGCCAGCCAGAAATTGAGCGAGACCTATGCCTATACTTTCTATGAGAAACAGGAGGGGATCGCGCAGGTTGACGAGGTGCTCTATCCTTCCGTGCAGGCGGCGGTAACTGCCCTTGAAAACAGCGAAGAGAAAGCGGCGGATAAAGTGATAACCATGCTGAAAGATAACCGCGAGACCGTGGTGATCCCGGCGGGTGTTACGGTAACGCTGGAATTAGACGGGCATGCACTGAAGGGAGAACTTGGCAGTGTTATTGAAGTGCAGGAAGGCGCAAAGCTGACGGTTCGGGACAGCAGTGAAGAGGGAACCGGTGCGATCCGGGAGGGAAAAGGAAAGTCAATTCTCTGCTATGACGGGAAGACTACCAGCACTTTTGGCGGTGGCATGTACATAGCCGGGGAAGTGATCCTTGAAAACGGCGCGGTAAAGAATAATGAGGCAACCTACGGTGGTGGTATCTATCTGAGCAAACATGGTGCCCTGACGATGAAGGACGGCCTTGTGACGGAAAACACAGGGCGTGGGGTGACGGTATACGATTACCGTGAGCTTGGTGGCTCAAAGGATGCGGATGCCAGGTTTGTGCTGCTGGGCGGACAGATCAGCAAAAACAACGGAGGTATATCTACATATAATAATACTGCTTCAAACATTGAGATTCTTATGGAAGGTGGAGTGATCTCAGATCACAATAACTCAGGAGCAGATGGAGCAGGTATCTGGATGAGCAGAGGTCTGTTCAGAATGACCGGTGGTGAGATCCGGGATAATACAGCGAACAGAGGGGCTATTTATGGAAATGCCGCAACGATTGAGATAACGGATGGAAAGATTATCAGGAATAGGGCTACCCATGGAAGCTGGGGCGGCGGTGCTCTCTGCTTTGAGAATTATTGTACCTGTAAGATTTCGGGAGATACGGTTATCGAAGAAAACACGGGTGTGAATGGCGGTGCACTTTATCTGTCAAACACTGCTTTTACGATGGAATCCGGCAAAATACAGGGCAATACGGCCACCGGTAACGGCGGTGCGCTCTGGGCAAATGGGTACAGCAAGATCACGCTGGCAGGAACAGCTGTGATTACAGACAACCATGCTTACGGTTTTGGCGGCGGCGTTTACTATAATACGACTGCGGGTGATAAGAATGCCTGGTTTAAACTGTCAGAGGATGCGGCTGTCTATGGAAATGAGACGGATATTCATCCAAGCGACCTCTATTTTGTGGCAAACAGCAATATTACAGAGCTTCCCGAGGTAGAAGATATGAGGACAGAAGGGGAAGATTATGTCTGCTGGTTTGATTACAGGTCCTATGAGCCCAAAAAGGCTGCCGATATCGTGGGGAAAAAGAACAGTGTTTATGATCTGGCGGCTTCTGCAGAGATACTGGAGACCGGAGAGATCTGGCAGATCCGGACCGGTGAGACAGATGAGGACGGAGAGGAGATCATAAAGAAATATTCATCTTTCGCGGCGGCAATCGCGGATGTGAGAACGATGACGCCTGTCAGTGGAAGAGATATTGTCATTGAACTGCTTGCAGAGGGCCACAGGGAAAGCGTTGAAATTCCTTATGGTTTAAAAGTCACGGTGGATCTGGGCGGTCATACGTTGATGCCTGTGAAATCAGACTATACTTTTTATGTGCGGAATGGGGCAGGCCTGACCGTGAAAAACGGGACGATCATGCCCGGTGAAGATATGGACATTTCCAGAGGTATCCGTGTGGCTGGCGGCGGTGATGAAAAGAATGTGTCTCTGCTGGCGGTGGAACATGTTACACTGGACGGTTTTCAGGGTAGTACCTACGGTGGCGGTATCTATGCAACCGGTTATTGGGGAATCGATCTGGATCATGTTACGATTAAGAACTGCTCTGTCACGGAGAGAGGCGGCGGCATTTATGCGAAACGTTCCGGGCAGAGATACGCATACGATTTTACGATGAAGAACAGCACAGTGACCGGGTGCAGTGCAAAAGAATATGGCGGCGGCGTTTCCGTGTATATTGAGAACAGTTATGACAATAAAAATTATGGTATTCGCCAGATCACCATGGAAAACTGTAAGATCACGGATAACAGGACAGGCGGCATCTATGGCGGCGGCGTATGTATTGAGACGCCAAACGGCGGATATATGCCTCTGAAAGTCACCATAACAGGAACGGAAATAAGCGGAAACCGTGCGAAATCCGGCGGTGGTCTGTTTATTAAAGATGTCCGTGAAACCGAGCTGGAAGATATGGAGATCAGCTATAATCAGACGTTTGGCGGTGGCGGCGGCGGCCTTTATATCTATGACAGCAGTATCAATATTCCGAAAAAAGCGTCGTTGACGAAGGTGAATATTCACCACAATACCACAAACGGCGGCGGCAGCGGGGGAGCCAGCATCGCCAGTGATAAAGTCACCATCAGAAATTCAGAATTTAATGATAACCAGGTATTAAGCTATAACGATGCAGGCGGCCTTTGGATAAATGGCGGGATTGAAATGTATGACAGCGAGATCTGCAGAAACAGTGCCAAAGATGTGGGCGGCTTCAGTATTTCGGAACAGAATTCGGGCAGGCCTGTGCATCTTAAGAATGTGCAGGTGCGGGATAACCATGCCCGCAATAATTACGGCGGAATTTATATGTATCAGCCGAACAATTATAACAGAGAATTTACCTTTGATCATTGTGAGATTACGGGAAATACAAGCAGCAATGGTAATGGCGGCGGTATTAACCTGAGATATATGGTGAAAAATAAAGTGAATCTGATCGGCACGGTAGTGTCCGGCAACAGTACTACCGGTCATGGTGGCGGTATCTACATGGATAACTGGGGGGCAAACGGGACGAATCTGGTGCTGGGACAGGATACCGTTATTGAGAATAATACGGCAGGCGGCAGCGGCGGCGGTATCTTTGCAGATGGAGCCTACAGCAACAGGCATACCGTATCGATCAGTGAGGGAGTATCTGTGCGGGGCAATACGGCAGGCGGCAGTGGCGGCGGCCTCTGGGCAAAGGTTGCGGATATTGAAATGACCGGCGGTGAAATTACGGGAAATACTGCGAACTATGGCGGCGGTATCTCTCTCAATTACTCTGGCTGGTGGACTGAAAACAATACGGTGTGGAATCACCGCAACGCCAGTCTTGAAATGACCGGTGGTAAGATCACCGGTAACGAAGCGCTCACAGACGGCGGTGGCCTGCATGTGGGTGCAGGCTGTGATGAAGGTATAGAAATATCCGGTGGTGAGATCACTGGAAACCATGCGGTGCGCTGGGGCGGTGGTGTGGCTCAGTCGTTAGACGCAACGCATTTCCAGCTGCTTCCGGGGGGGAAGATCTATGATAATTCGGCAGGTCTTGGTCAGGACGTGTACGGAAACTATGCGAATGGCAAAACTTCCAGACTGAGTCTGTTACCGGCGGCAGATATGTTTGATGCGACGGACGAAAGCCACAGAGGCATCGGCTGGTTCGATGAAAAGACCAGTGAGACGATCACCACGGAGATCAAGGGGAAACTTGCAAGATATTATGCCCTGACCCTGCTCTATGATAACGGTGAGACAGTCTGCATGATCGGCGAAACACCGTTTACTTCCGTACAGGCAGCGGTGAATGCCATTCAAAGTGGTGCGGTCACCCTGGAAGAAGGGGAGACTGCGGAGATCAGAATGGTAAAGGATTCCGTGGAGAATGTGGCGATTCCGGGAGAGATGACGGTGGTGCTTAACTTAAACGGTAAAACGTTGAGAGGACATTCCACGGCCATCTCCTGTCAGGGAAATCTGACCATTGTGGATGAAAAAGACCCGGGTGTCACAACTACAGGTACGATCACCGGTTTCGGTGTGGAGGCCGGCGGCGGTGTCCGTGTTCTTTCCGGCGGCCATGTGACGATGAAGAGCGGGCAGATCTCTGACTGTTATGGATCCACCGCAAATACCGGAGACAACAGCGGAGAAAAAGGCGGCGCGGCAGTCTGTGTGGAAGCAGGTACTTTTGTGCTGGAAGGAGGTTCACTGAACCATAACAGCGCGCCTTGCGGTTCTGCGGTGTTAGTGAGAAATGGTGCCGGCAGGTTCCAGATGCTGGGCGGTGTGATTGAAGAAAACACGGGAAATTACGGTGCGGTCTTTGTGAAGAGAGGTACGGCTCAGATCGCAGGCGGAAAGATCATAAAAAATACGGCGAAGAATAATGGCGGCGGCGTCTATATCAGCAGCGGCACATTGAATATTATCGGAAAGAAAGATAATACGGTTGAGATAAGTGACAACAGCGCCGGAGAACGGGGCGGTGGCATTTACATCAATGACGGCCGAGTAAGCCTGAAAAATGTGGATATTACAAGTAACAGGACAACAAATGCAAAGACCACGGATGTGACCATGTCTGCCGGCGGCGGTATTTACGCTAACGTGGGCAGACTGGATATCGGTGAAGGTACGACCATAATGAATAACAGTGCGGTGCGCGGCGGCGGCATCTACCAGCGAAGCACCAGCACGATCCATATGATTGACGGCGTGATCAGCAAGAACACCGCGCAGATGGGCGGCGGCGTAGCCCAGTATCCGAATGCGATATGTAAATTTCTGCTGATGGGAGGCGGCGTTTACGACAATCTTTCCAAACTGAGCGCTTCGGGTAATGATTTTTATTCCCGCTATGAGGGCACGGATCCTAATTATGGAAAGAACAGCGTGGTACCACAGCTGACTCTGATCAATGCAGCATCCATGGGGAATGAAAATTACAATGCATGGAAAGATGATGCCTATATCAAACAGAAAGGCGAGGAAGGCTATCAGAGATTAGGAGAGCTGATCGGGGAAGGACAGTATATTATAGCAGATATCACCATGTCCTACAATGTGGATCTTACGGCCGCTCACTATGAGACAGAGATCGCAAAAACAAATCTGCTGACGGATCTGGAAGTGGGCAGCGTGACGCTGACGAGGAGCACGAATAAAGGAACAGAGAAGACGGTTACGGGCGAGCGTTTTTGGGACAGTGACAGTGCTACGAAAGAGAGCGAGAAAACGGCAGGCAGGATGCATGAACTGTACCCGGATCTCTGGGTACTGTCGGAGGAGACCTATGGAGAAGATGATCTTGCCTATATCAGATATACAGGGGACGATGCAAAGTATGCAGGGGATCACGGAAACGGTTTGGGACTGTATGAGCAGAACCAGATAGCGGACTGGACTGCAGGCAATGACTCCTGTGGAGAGAATACGCTGGTAAGAACCTTTGATAAAGTGACTTATCCGTTTACGGTCACCATGCAGAAGAAGAAAGAGGCGATCGGAAATATAGATGTCTCCGGGAATGATTTCCATGAAGAAGAGGAAATGTCTCCGGATGATTACTATAGACTGTGGCTGGAAGTACGTCTGCCGGCAGATACGGACAAAGCGGATTTCTGGACAGGTGGAAAAGATGCCTTCTCCAGCATGACCCACTATATTATGGAAACGGAACTGGATGAACAGGGGAACAGCATCCGGGTAATGCGGGGCTACTGGGATCTGGATGCCCTGAAACAGGATCTGACGCCGAACTTTGCGGAGGGAGGTATCTGGGGTGACTCTATCACGATCCAGATCTACGGTATGCAGGATGGAGACACCATTAAGCCGGAATTCAGATGCTGGATGGAAGGCAGCGAAGAGGTGGAAAAAGGCTGTGAGAGCGACAGGCTCACGGTATCTGCCGCAGCAAAATACAATGTGACAGTGGACTATAATTCTGCGCTTTCCTACACCAGTTACTTTGATACGCAAAAAGGGCTTGAGGTCTCCGAAAAAGAGATGGAGACAAATCCGGATGTGGTGTACGGCACGATGCTGGGGTATGGCGTTACTTTAGAACTGTACAATGACAACACAGAGAAAGGTCTGAAAGGAATTGAGCTGCCGGCGGACGGCGTGGAGTTTGACCTGCGCTTTAAGGGGGGCCTGTATATGGACGGTGAGCCGATCCTGGATGAGAACAAAAACCCTGTTGTGGAGGCTCCTTATATCTGGGCCTATAAGGAGAATGAGAATGGCGATCTGGGTAAGACCCTGGATGGCACTACATACAGTCGGAACATGAACTGGAACGACGAGGACGATATAACGATCACCACCAATTATGCATACAATGCGGCTCCCTATAATAGCAGAGGGGGAAACACTGGCTGTTATAACGGCGGAAGCTGGATAATGGAAGAAGGGGTAAGCAGAGAAGGGATAACGGAGAGTGTGGTGCACGCAAGAATTGCGGGCTACAGCGTGAACTTTGGGGATGCCAATCCCAGCCATGCGGCAAACGGCACCCAGACCGGTGTGATCGGAAGCGTGTTAAAGAATTCCTATGTGAAGGCTTTTTCGGCGGGTTATGTGCAGATACTTTTCCCCATCGATGAGGAAAAAGTCACGGAAAACGGTTATCTTTCCATTATGATGGAGGCGGCCGTAACAGGAACAAAGGCAGAGAGCATCTCCCATAATCCTGCGGTAAGCGGTAGTAGGAAGGACGATTTGGATAACCTGAAAAAGTACTTTGGCGTAGATAGCCTGGATGAGCTGGAGGAAGGTCTGGCCACAGGAGAAGTATTCTACAAGGATAATTACTCGGATAACCAGTTTGGCACCTACGTGATGAGCGGGGCGGGTAATGCGGACAACGTCATCAAGAACAATTATTTCATGACTTCCACCCAGGGAGTTTTATCCGGGCAGGAGGGCAATGCCTCCACGCCGCTTATGTCCACTGTTTATATCGGCGGGGATATGCGCTTTGGCAGCAAGGCGATCAGGACGGATGATGAGGAAGATAAAGAGCATTACATCAGACCGGAGGATTTCAATACGCAGACGGATAACAAGGTGGAGTATAACTACCTGACGGCATTGAATATCCTGCAGAAGTTTGATGCGGACGCCTATACTCCTCTTGGAGGTACAGCTTCTGTCATAAATAAGAACTATAATTTTGACAGCAAAGGGATCGGAAATTTTGTGATCTCCACCACGGAGACGGCGACTTCCTGGTCTAACACCAAGACAAAGAATGCAAAACTGAGCATTCTGTATGCGGCAAAGCCAAACGGTGAAAACTGGGAGAAGAAGTCTGTGGAAATGAAAGACGGCGATGTGGATAAGGTCTATGACGATGGCGGTGTGGCGGATATGGATAGCTGCCGTGAGGAAAATCTGATCTATTTTGCAACGCTGCAGGATCTTTACGACTATTTCGGCGGGCCGGAAAACGGAAAGTGCGTGGCGATCCTGTATGAGCTGCGGGACTGCTGTATCCGTAACGGGCGCAGTGTGACAGTAAGGGCGGGAATGCAGGTGAGCAGCGACTTTGAGCTGACCGGCAATACCTACTGTACTACCAATGATGTACGATTCTGGAGCAACTACAGACCGGTATACAAGGATTACTTTACAAAGTACTATAACAGCAAGAATGAGGAGGAGAGAGCGAAGTTCGATGCATTGCGCTATACCAGTACCTGGGAAAATGTTTCCTATGGTGTGAAAGATGGTGTGACGGCTTACGGCAAAGGACTGACAGATGCCTGCTATCACGGAGGCGTAAACGGAAAAGGGCAGGTTACGAGCACAGATCCGGGCTACCAGGCTTACTTTGAGGTGGAAAAGAAGGCGCCGGAGGGAACCGAAAAGGCGACCACACTGCGGCCGGCATTCGGAGGAATTTATGGGGACGGCTACATCAAATCCCAGTATGTGGGAGGCGCAAAGAAAGCAGGAACTCATAATGGCTGGCTGAGCGGCAATACGCTGTTGATCAATACGTTGGAACCGGATATCAATATTTATGTGGCAGATTTCATAGAAGGCTCCGGCGGAGCTTCTGGTATGGCGCGTAAGAACAGTTATAATGTGAGCAATGGCGAAAGAGTGGCGAAATTTGAAGTAGAGCCTTCCATGGGCATAGCGGCCGGGCTGGGGGATCACTATCTGGTTTCCACCGGTTCCCTTTCCACGGGAATCTCCATCGAGCTGAAGCTGCCGAAGAAACTGGCCTATCAGAAGGGCAGCGTTCGGATCGACTACAGTGACAAAAACTGCGGTTACAGAGAAGGGGAACTGGAATGGTCCTTTGAGGAAAAGAAAAATGCGGACGGCACGACATCACTGTATTTGTATACGGATATCACGGATATCCATAAAAAACTTCCGGAGATCTTTTTTGAGACCTTTATCGGTGATCTGAATCCGTTATCGGATGACGGGGAAGTAAAAAATGGTGAAACACTGGAAGTAAAGGCATTTATCACGCCGATCTACGGAAAAGAAAACCAGATGGCGGCAAAGAGCAGTTTCGACGCCTGCAAGTTCAAAATAGTTAAAACAACAGAGAGCGGCGGCTATATTACCACCGATACACCTTTAGGAGAACTGGGCAGCGATATGATCTACAATCTGCATTACAGTGCAAAGAATGAGGCGGTCAATGTGGAACTTGTGGATATTCTGCCTTACAATGGAGATGGCCGGGAGACGAATTTCCAGGGCGGATACCGGGTATCCAGGCTTGAGATCACTTTCACAAGTGAAGAGGATTATCTGGATTACATAGCTGAGAATGGAGGAGAATTACGGTATAAGGCAGAGCAGCGGGTACCTGCCGGAAGCGATGAGCTGAAAGTGAGAAACGAGATGCGGGCTGATATGAGAGATGAAGCGCTGCTCTCAGAATACAGGTCTGACGATTCAGGATACACAGTTGTGTACGATATTGAGAAACTGGCAGAAAGTGATCCTGTACTGTATAAGGCGATGCTTCAGACAGATGAGAAAAACAGTGCCGGCGCTCTCTATATAAGAGTACCTCATGTATCTGTGAAGAGCGGATTTACAGTAAAGGCCGTACTGACACCAAGAGACAGGGATGGCGGGATGATCGTCGGGAAAAATGAAGAGATACAGCGCGGAAACAATGTATACGGCGACAGTTTCTTCTACAGTGTCGGCGGTGACGGCAATACGATCCCTACAGGCAATGCATTCATTAGAATGATAGGACGTTACATATCCGGTATTGTGTGGATGGATCAGGACAATGACGGTAAGTATGTGGCGGGGACAACGACAAATCCCAGCAATGACAGAGTGATGGCAGGGGTTGACGTAGAATTATATGAGGTGACAGGCGAAGGCGATAGCAGGAAATATGAACCTGCGACAGATGCATATGGAAATAAGGTTGCACCGGTAAAGACAGACAAAAACGGGAGATACCAGTTTGAAAACCTTACACCGGGAACGTATACAGCAGTATTTAAAAACGATGCCAGCAATGACGGGGTGAAGGATGACAGGGACTATTATGTGAAAAAGGGAACAGCGAATGTAACGCCGATCTCTTTTGAGAGACTGAGTCTCACAAGCCTGGACAGTTCTTCTGTCAGGAGCAGCAATTACAACTATGCAGAACCTTACTATGGAACGGGAAAGGACAGCACAGACGGACCGGCCAGGCTGGAAGCAGCTTGTCTGTATAAGGAGATTTCACTTCCGGAAGCGAAGAACATACAGACAACACCGTATGTATCCGGCAACTGGAATGCGGGTCTGTACTATATTGACCAGAGCATTGTGAAAAACTGGAATAACATGACGATATACGATCAGGATAAGGAATACGGCGTCGCTTTTGCAGTGACCGGAACCTACCGGAACAACGCAAAAGATCCGGGGAATGAACCGGAAGGCGGCGCGGAGACCTTCAACCTGGACTATACGATGACCGGAAAGGGAGCAAAGCCGGAAACCGTGAAGGTAACAGGCGGAAAAGGCGTTGCAGAGGATATCCTGAAAGAGGGAACGGACAAAAAGTTCACAACATTTACTGCGACGGCAACACCCGCATCCTTAAGTGGGAAGGCGGAGACGCAGACCTGCACCTGGAGCCTGAACAATCTGGCGCTGCAGGCGGAGGGTAGAAGCGGAAAGATCCACTATACGGTGGAGGAGGCGAAAGCCTACGAAAAGACAGGCGTACTGCTCTGGATGAATATTATCCCCCTTGGGAGCCACCAGTTTCCCGCTTCAGAGCCACCCGGAAA
>OFFU01000966.1_pt1 | contig 23325 bp, 19 predicted proteins | sample 1521451 | NCBI WGS metagenome assembly OFFU01 (sample SAMEA3504106, study PRJEB24116) | mouse gut metagenome | biome: mouse gut; feature: mouse-associated habitat; material: faeces | place: Denmark | collected 2011 | reverse complement strand
AGGACATCTGGCCCGACTACCCCTCCAAAGAAGACTTCTTCTTCAACGAGGAGGAGTATTGATATAAAATCTGCCCGATTTTAAGACATAAATAACTAATAAGCAAGCGATTGACAAGTGACAAAATAACCTTGCCAATCGCTTTTTGTATTCTTTTAGCGCAAAGTAAACATGTTATTTTTAGGCATTTAGCGCGATATGTTTTGCCGTACTTGCTATCAATGATGGGGTGACCATGACGGTTGTAAGCCGTCTTCTCGGACACGGTTCAACCGATATCATCGAGAAGGCATATTAGGTTTTATGTCTCATACACTCACCGCCGAAGTATAAAAACTCAACTATACCTTTTTGCCGGACGAATTGTCATAATTATTTTATACTTTTGCATATGGAAACCAACGAAATAATACTCTATCAGCCCGATGAGACAATGAAGCTTGATGTTAGAGTGCAGCAAGAAACCGTTTGGCTAACGCAGCAACAGATTGCTCAATTGTTTGGGGTAAAACAACCTGCAATATCCAAGCATCTAAAGAACATATTTGAGAGTGGAGAGCTTGATGAAAATTCAGTTCATTCCATTTTGGAATATACTGCCGCAGACGGTAAGTCTTATCAGACAAAATTCTATAACTTGGACGCCATTCTATCAGTCGGTTATAGAGTTAACAGCCGAAATGCTACCTTGTTCCGTCAATGGGCAAACAAGGTTTTGAAAGAATACCTCTTACGAGGATATTCTGTTAATCAGAGGCTTATGCTAATGGAGGATAGAATTGACCGAAGACTTTCTGAGCACGATCACCAACTGTTACAACTCACGGAGAAGGTCGATTTCTTTGTCCGCAGTTCGCTTCAACCTACGGAGGGCATCTTCTTCGATGGCCAGATTTTTGACGCATACGCCTTTGTCGCCGATTTGATTCGCAAAGCCAAACATAGAATCGTGGTTATCGACAGCTATATCGACGATTCTGTGTTGGTGCAACTCTCAAAACGAAATCCCGCTGTGACTGTTGATATTTACGACGGCAGAATTTCACAACAGCTTCGTCAGGATGTCGATAGGCACAACCGACAATATCCGGGCGTGACTTTACATGCTTATAACAAGGCTCATGACCGTTTTCTTATAATAGACGAGGAGGTCTATCATATCGGACACTCGCTCAAAGACCTCGGAAAGAAACTGTTTGCATTCTCCAAAATGGATGTCATAACCGGAACAGAGCTTATTTCGCAACTTTGATGGATATTAAGGATGTGTACGGTTTTGTGTGCCGTGAATTCGGAGAAGAAAACGTAGTATTGTTCATCGTTCATCGTCCATTTTGACGAAACCAGACCTCACACGCATTGTGTTTTCGTGTCGTAGTTCTGCTCAAAGGAGGTACTCGGAGGCAAAAACAAGGCCGAAGTGCGGCAATACATGAGGGACCTGCACACCCGACTTGCCGAAGTAAACCGCAAATACGTTCTTGGCCGTGGCGATGACATCCACGAGACAGGCGCACGGTTGACTACAATCGTGACCTCCACCGAGAAAACACCAAATTCGAAACTCTTATAGACGATAACCGCGAACAGTTGCGACAGCATGAAGACCAAATTCGAAAAGCTGAGCGGCGAGTTAAAGGTCTTACGACCTAATAATCAGCCATACAAATACAGTTTATTTGTATGGCTGATATTTTTATGCTTTTTGATAGCGTCTATGGTCTCAGGGATTGTATAAAAGTGCTGAAATCCGAATCTTTAGGAGGAATCTACGTTTTTGGTTGTATAATGTGTTAATTGTGCTAAAATTACGAATAATGTCTGACATTTTTAGGCTGTGTCAAAACCCCCTTTTTGAAGAAATTACCCTTGCCACAGGTAGCTGTAGCAGGGGTAAATCTTTATAATTGTGCATTATGACACACCATCAAATGATGCATTAGCCATTTATCTATAATCATTCTCCGGAAGAGCAGTATGATTTGAGGTCGGTAGTTTTGCCTATGGCTGTGTACATCGGCTTTCTGCATATTTGGGCTAAACATCGACGCGCGAATATTACGGATTGGTGTTTTATCATCTCATATGGCGTAGTTTGTTAGGCTAAAATGCGTTGATTACCGGGTGTATCAATTAAAAGTAGGCAAAATTCTAAGCCTAAATATATTAAATGTGTAGAAGGATGGTGATTTATTGTCCAGTTACATATTATCGGGTTCTGACCGGTAAAATTAATTGCCCCTGGAGCAGCAACGCGCGCTCCCGGGGCGATTATCTTCTGTGGGATGTTGTGATGAATGTCGTTTAAGCTTCTGCGAGGGCCTGGGCAAGCGATGAGAGAGATGCAAGATCGCTGTCGTGGAGGCGGCTGCGTATGGTGACTGTGGAGCCTACCACGGTCATGTCCTTCATTTCCGACAGGGTGTTGCACATGAGCTTTCCTGCTGTGGGTGCCCAGCTGCCGTTCTCAAGTATGCCTACATGGCGTCCGCTGAAATTCTTGGCTGCGAGATGGTGCAGGAAGTTGTGCATAGCGGGAAACATGGCACCGTCGTAGGTGACGGAGCAGAGCGCGAGGCTACTTAGCCGGAATGCCTCGGCAACGGCGTAGGATACGTCGTGGCGGCATAGGTCGATGAGGACCACATCGCCGGCTCCTCGGCTGCGTAGCATATCAGCGAGGCGGCGTGCCGCTTCGGCTGTGCCTCCGTATATCGAAGCGTATGCCACGAGTACGCCTTCGGTTTCGGGGATATATCGGCTCCACTTGTCGTAGAGGTTCCAGTAGTGTGCGAGATTCTCTTTCAGGATAGGTCCGTGAAGCGGGGCTATTATGCCGAACGGCAATCCTGTGAGCTTCTTCATCACAGCCTGTACGCACGACCCATATTTTCCTACAATGTTGCAGTAGTATCGGCGAGCCTCATTGTCCCATCCTTCGGTGGCGTTCGATGTGGCGAATGTCCCGAAAGCGTCGGCAGAGAAAAGTACACCGTCGGTCTCGTCGAGAGTCATCATCACCTCGGGCCAGTGTACCATGGGGGCTGTGATGAAGCGGAGGGTGGTGTGTCCGAGCGAGAGTGTGTCGCCATCTTTTACGGATATGGAGCGTTCGCTGAATCCCATGCCGTCAAAGAAGTTGTCGAGCATCGCTATCGCCTTGGCGGTGGCTACCACTTTCATTTCCGGGTACTTCTCAAGCACTGCACGTATGCTCCCGGAATGGTCCGGCTCCATGTGCTGGACTATCAGGTAGGCGGGGTGCCGTCCGTCGAGAGTGGAGTCGAGAAGGGCGAGCCATTCGCTGCACCGGCGTATGTCGACTGCATCTACCACAGCGATATTTTCATCATCAATAAGATAGGAATTATATGATATCCCATTAGGGACTGGGTATTGTCCTTCGAAAAGGTCAAGGTTGTCATCATCGACACCTATAAATTTCACATGAGGTGTAACCGGTAGCATGGTGGTAGAAATAACGTTATGATTAGTGTGCAAAATTAGTAATAAAACTCCAAAAACTAACCTGAGATAACATATTTTATACACAAGTCGCCTTGAGGCAATCACATCGAACCGCCGGACACTTAGGCTCTGAAAGCCTTAAGTGTCCGGCGGTGTAGGGTGCTCTCCGTGAGGCGGGGAGCAGTGTTGTCGGTGATGTTATTTCCTGCGAGGCTTCTGCTTCAGCAGGGGATGACGGTTGGAGTACTCCTGTTTACCGAACTTGGGGGTGTCGAAGAAGTCGGCAGGGAGCTGTTTACCCTCTTTCTGAGCGCGTGCCCACAGGTATTCAAGTGCAAGCGCATAGTTGTAGTGGGGCTGTGCGTCATCGCGGTCGTAATTGTTGTATGCCACATAGCGTGTGTAGCGTATCTTCCTTACGAGCTGCTCGAATGTCAGGTCAGGATCGCGGTAGGTGGGGTTGAATCGGGTGTAGAATGCAAGACGGCTCACGAGGTCGTTCTGATCGATCGTGGTGTCGGCGAGCAGCTGGTCCACATAGTCCCATGCCTCGTCGGTCTTGTTCTCGGCGAATAGCCGTGACATCCTGGCAACCTTGATGTTGTAGTCCTTGCCTTGGAAGTCGCAGAGAGCGGCAATGTATTCGGGAGAGGCATACTGTGTCTCTTTCGCGAGCTTCGAGTCGACTGCTTCCTTGCCGAAGAGTGAGCAGAATTCGCTGTAGTTGTCGGATACCTGCTTGATGTAGGGGTTGTCGAAGCCGGTCACACATTCGTTGAATATCTCCCAGGTGTTGCGGTCGGTGAGCTTGCATCCCATTGATATGAGCTTGTTGAAGTCCTGGAGCTGATTGCGTCGGCCCGAGGTCTTTTTGCCGCGTATATAGCTCATAAGGAAATCGGCGTCATAGTCGCCCGAGGCGTATTTGCTGTCGAGATAGATGGAGCTCTGCTTGGGGTCGAGCGCACCCTTGGTGTCGTTGATGAAGTCGATCATTGGCTTGTTGCCTCCGCTGCGGTGTATCATCTCCTCGGTAGCGGGGTCGACGAATATGTAGCTGGGGTAGGAGCGCACCTGGTATTTGCGTGCGAGATCCACTCCCTCGCCTTTCTCGGCATCGATCTTCATGCACACGAAGTCCTTGTTGTAGGCTTCGCCTACCTCGGGTTGCGGGAACACTGTGAGAGCCATGTTGAGGCAAGGTCCGCACCATTCGGTGAAGAAGTCGATGAATATTTTCTTGTTCTCGGCTTTTGCCTTGGCAACCCCTTCGGCCCATGTGCCGTGGAAGAACTCGATACCGGCAGCACGAGACGACATGGTGAATGCAAAGGCAATGAGGCAAACTGCAAATAGTTTTTTCATGATTGTCAAGTTTTTTCAGATTCTCACCATTCATGTAGGGGACCGGGTCCCCTACATATGATGGCATATTATGAGAGAAGCATTTTTTAACGTTCGTACTGCGGCATGTCGTTGAAGCTCAATACATTCTCCGGAACCGGCATGATGTAGCGCAGGTCGTTGGCGGGGAGGGTCCAGGTGCCTTCGCTCCCGGCGGAATGGGTGATGGTCTTGGCAAACCATGACTCGCGGTTGAGACGCTTGAGGTCGATGAGGCGGGTGAGCCCTACGAAAGCAAACTCCTTGCGACGCTCGTCGATCACCATCTTAAGCACCTCATCCTTGGAATAGGTGGTGGGGAAATGCACGTTGTTCTTGATGCGCATATCGCGGAGCTTATCGAGATGGGCGAGAGCCTTGTCCTTGTCGCCTACGCGTGCCTCGCACTCGGCAGCTATGAGAAGTACTTCCGGGGTTGAGAAGCCGATGTTCATCTCTATGTAGGGTGCGAAGATGGTGTAGCCGGGGAAGCGGTTGGGCTCATTGCCCGGACGTGTGTATGGGTCGAACTGGTCCTTGGAGAAGAAGAGCGACATGCGCATGTCCTCGCCGTCGGCAGGGAGATTGCGTGCAAATGTCTCAAGCAGGTCCTCGCTGGCAGCTACGCTCTTGAACAGATTGCTTGTGCCGTTGAGCACGCGGGTGTATACATTCTCCAGGTTCTTGTGCTCGTCGGGGAACTCCTCACCGGAGTCGTCGGCAGCGACGAGACGTCCCCATTGGCCGTTGATGGCTTTGTAGTCCTTGTAGTCGAGCAGTTTGTCGTTCAGTTCGAGTGACGAGTTGGCGTTGGACAGTGCTTCCTTGTAGTTGCCCATGTAAAGGTACATGCGTGAAAGGAAGGCGTATCCCACACTTCTGTTGGGGTCGAATGTGGTGGCGGTGGTCTCCGCGAGGTAGTTGTCAACAGCATCCCTCAGGTCGCTTTCGATCTGGCTGTAGACTGTTGCGACCGATGCGCGGGGATACCGTTCTCCGGTGATCTCCTCGCTGAGCACCAGGGGTACGCCGTAGTCCGACCCGGCTGTCGCAGGGTCATAATGGTTGGCATAGAGGTTGACAAGGTTGAGATACTCGAAAGCACGCCCTACGAGAGCCTCGCCGTAGAGCTTGCGACGTTCGAAATCAGTGCCCCCCTCTGATGTCAGCACATTGTTGATCACGGCATTGTAGGTGAATATGTTACCATAGGCATTTTCCCATATGTTGTCGGAGTTGCCCGGAGTGAATACCTGTCCGTGCTCGAATGAGTAGAGGTTCTTGAAGTGCTCCGACTTGTTGTAGTACTCAAAGAGATCGAAGCCGGGGAAAGTGCCTTTTTCCACGAACTGCACGTCGTCGGTGATCATCGAGGGGTACACGTCGAGCGCGCGGTAGAGCGACTGGTCGTTCATCAGCTGCTCATAGTCGGCATATTTTTCAGGGATTGTGAATCCTTTGGGCTGTATGTCAAGCCAGTCATCGCATGATGACATGCTCATAAGGAGCGAGAGTCCGCAAGTTGCAGTTACGAATATTTTGTTGTATTTCATTGTTCGTTGGATTAGAAGTTAGCTGAGATGCCTATTGTGTAAGTTGGTGGTACGTGGTAACCGCGTGACGGAGTGAGGGATGTTCCGGTCCATACTTCGGGATCGAGGTTGTTCTTGTTGGCAGCCCAGTACCAGAGGTTCTGTATTTGGAGGTCGACGCGCAGACCCTGGAGGTATGCCTTGCTGATCCACTGGCGTGGGAACGAGTAGCCCACGATGAGGTTGCGAAGCTTGATGTAGTCACCCTTTTCGATATGTTTGTCTGCCGCGCTCCACAGGTACTCCGAGTTGGTGTTGCCTGTGCCGTAGATAAATGCAGGTGCCATATCGGGATCGTTCTCGTCGCCAGGGTTCTGCCAGAAGTGCATGCGGTCACGGTCAAGAATGCCGGTGTAGTTAAGTGTCGGCATACGGTTCCACACGTAGCTTGCAGCTACATCGCGGAGCTTGTGGCCTCCGTAATATACAAACATGAATTCGAGGTTGAATCCCCTCCATGTGAGACGGTTGGTAAGTGCTGCGGAGTAGGGGGGATTGGTGGTGCCTGACCATACGAGGTCGTCGGCCTCAAGATCGCGGTAGGAGCTTACCACTGTTCCGTCCTTTTTGTAGGCAGTGGGGAATCCGTTGCTGTCGAGTCCGGCATAGCGGATGGAATAGAGCGAACTCATAGGCTTCCCCTCACGGTTCTGCGGGCTATAGAAATAGTCTATGGCTGAAGTGCCGGAGTTCTCGATATTGGTCAGTTTGTTCTTGTTGTAGCTGAACACGAGGCTGCTGGTCCATTCGAAGTCACGGTTGGTGTAGTTGATGCTGTTGAGGGTCACTTCCACGCCGCGGTTGTACATTGATCCGTAGTTGAGCAGGAGCGATCCCCATCCTGATGTGGGATCGGTCTGACGGTTGCCCAACAGGTCGTCGGTATTCTTTGAATAGTACTCGATAGAACCGTTGATGCGGCTGTTGAGAACGCTGAAGTCAACACCGAGATTTATCACCTTGGTCTTTTCCCAGCGCAGAGCGGGGTTGGGAGGTGTGGTGATGTAGGAATAGAAGTCGTTGGTGAATGAGTTGGGGCGAGAGCTTGTCTGTGCGATCATGAAAGGTCCGCTGTTCTTTGCCACGTTACCGTTGATACCGTAGGTGGCACGGAGCGAGAGGCGGTTGACCCAGTTCCAGTTTTTGAGCGCGTGATATTGCAGACCGGCTGACCATAGGGGCTTGTTCTGCCATTTCGGGTCGGTGCCGAATAGGTTGGACTTGTCGACACGTATGCTGCCTGTAGCGGTGATAAGATTGTTGTAGGTGTAGGATGCATTGGCGTAGAATGACACGAAGCGGTTCTCGGAGGACGAGAAGCTGTCGTAGGGTCCGGAATAGTAATAGTTTCCGGAGGTTGACTCGGTGCCGTTTACGGCTTGTCCCAGGTTGAGTTCGTTGATGTACTTGAATGCGAGAGTTGTGTCATCGTAGCCCCATTTGTTGAGGACGGTGCCGTCGGATGTCACTTTGCGCCTCTCGGCACCGGCTATTGCCTGCACGTCGTGAATATCGGCAAACTGACGGTTGAAGTTCAGCTGCGCACGCATTGTGTAAGAATTTTTTCTGGTCCAGGTTTCTTTCAGTTTGCCGCCCTTAGGTATATGGTTGGTGACTGTGCCGTCGGGGCTGATGACAGTGGCGTTGTTGATCTCCGACTTTACTTCACGCGACTCCATTTTGGAGTAGTTCTTTGAGTAGGAGTTTGTGCTCTCGTTCTGGTACATAAGGTCGAGGTTGAGCCCTTGGATTATGTTGAAGCGAACGTTGAGATTTATGTTCTGATATTTGCTTTGGCTGTAGTAATGTTTCTTGTCATCTTCGTTGACAGGGATGAATGTCTCGTCGAGAAGTCCGAGCGAGTTGAGGCGGTCGATCTCGCGCTGGTTCTTTCCGCTGTACCATTGTGCGGGTGTGCCGTCCTCGTTGTAGAGCATCTTGTAGGAGGCACCGCTGTAGAGATAGCTGTATCCGGTGAAGCCGTTGTCATAGTCGGCTTTTGTGTTGCTCTGTATAAGTCCGAGGTTGACACGCATCCATTTGAAGAAGTCGAACTGGTTCTTGAGGTTGAAGCCTATACGGTCGTCGGACTGGGCCTTCTCGTAGGGGTAGTTCTTCTGATAGTTGGCAGAGAGGGCATATTTGTATATGCCAGAGCCGCCGCTGAATGATATGTTGTGCTGCTGCACCATCTGGTTGCTTCTCACGTAGCGGTCCTTGAACTGGTCGTAGTTGTTGAGACCGCGGTAATGGTTCATGCGTTCGTTGTACTCGGATTCGGTGATGCGTCCGGCATCATAGTCGTAAAGAATCTCGTACACCTCGTTCATGGGAGTATTGGCGGTGAGAGGGTTATAGGCTGAGTGAGGATACTTGAAGAGTGTTTCCTGAAGGTCGACAAGCTCAGCACTTGTGGTGAGGTTGAGGTAGTCGCGATCGGGTAGCGGAGTGAATTTCATGCTGCCGTTGTAGCTTACCTTGGTGCGTCCTTCCTCGCCTGAGCGGGTGGTGATGACAATGACGCCGTTGGCGGAGCGTGCACCGTAGATTGATGCAGCTGTCGCGTCCTTAAGGACGGTCACGTTGACAATATCCGCTGGGTTGATGGCTGCAAGGTCTCCTTCGTAGGGGATGCCGTCGACCACATACAGAGGTGTTTTTGTTCCGCTGATGGTGGATACGCCACGGATTTCAGGTGTGCCGCCGTTGACAGTTTTCATGCCGGCTACCATACCCTCAAGGCGTGCCATGATACCGGTCTGGAGCTTGCCCTGAAGTTTTTCGGGGGTCACTACGGTGAATGATCCGCTTGCGCGCTCCTTTGAAAGAGTCTGGTAACCGGTCACAATTACCTCGCTCATCATGGTGGCGTTGGGCGAGAGGGTCACGTCGATGGGGCGAGAGGTGTTTGCCTCGGTGAGCTCCATCGAGAACGGTGTCATGCCGACATACTGCACTGTGAGCACAGGGTTGTCGCTGTTGACCTTGATTGAGAAATTGCCGTCAATGTCGGTGACAGTGCCAGTGCCTGTAGCTGCTCCCGAGCCTTTGACATTTATTATGGCTCCTGTGAGCGGTTCACCCTCGTTGTCTTTGACGTTTCCGGTGATTGTGCGTGAGAGGCGCACCGGAGTCTCGCGTCCGATGGTGACGATGTTATTATTGATGCTGTAGGGCTCCCCTATCTTGGCTGCTACCTGCTTGATGGCTTCGCTTGCAGCCTGTCCGGAGACTTTAAGTGTGATCTTTGGCCACTTTCGGGCAGTCTCGCTTTTGTATACGATGTTCAGTCCCGATTGTTTCTCGATTTCTTTCAACACCTGCTCGGCGGATTGCTCGATGCAGTTGAGCGTTATTTTGGTGTCAGGCGACGACGCAGCCATGGCTGCGAAGCAATAGAGCGACACTGCAACGCACATGATGGTTGTTAATAACTTCCTCATACAGTTGAGTTTAATAATGATTGATTTTGAATAGATTGGTTTTGATGTATTGTCTATGTGTGTGGTGGCGGGATGTTGCTCTCGCCATTACATGAGAGTCACGGAGCCACTATTATGGTATTGCCATCGGCAGTGATGGTGAGCCCTGTGATGACCGACAGTGATTCGATGGTGGGTGTCAGGGTTTCATACCTGTTGAAGCTGCCTGTTATTTCTATCTGAGAGAACTCTTCATCGCTGAATCTTATATCCATATTATACCATTTCCCTATCACTGACATGAGCTTTTCGAGAGTCCAGTCGGTGAAGTCGATCCTTCCGGTGTTCCATGCCTCGTAAGGGGTGACATCGACCTCGCTTACAGTTATCGTCCCGTCGGCTATTTCCGCTCCTTCTCCTGGCTTAAGCATAAGTTCGCCGGAAGTGGGTGTGGATATGCTGACACTGCCTTTGACGAGGACCACTTCGCAGCGGTCGTCTCCGGGTGCCGATACGTTGAACTCGGTGCCGTACACGGTGGTGGTGGCTGTCGATGTATGGACTGTGAATCGGCTTACATCGCTCTTTGCCACCATGAAATAAGCTTCGCCTTCGAGATACACATCCCTGGAGTCGTTGTCAAACCTCTCGGGATATATAATCCGGGTGTTGCTGCCGAGATGAACCACAGAGCCGTCGGGAAGTGTCAGCCAAAATTCCTTGTCGTAATATGTGGTGACTTTGGTGGCACTGAGCATGTCGGCGACCACATCTTTTTGCTCCGAATGGTGTCCGGTTGTCTCCTTTTTTCTGCTGACTGCAAATTTTTGAGTGGAGACAGCACTCCCTTTCTCTATTATGGCTCCTGACATCCCGCTTTTCTCGCACTTCTCGATGGCCAGAGATATCTCTTCGCTTATCATCGGCGGAGTGATATCCGGCGAGCTTTGTTTCAGATATATCGTCAGGCATGCCACCACAGCTATCATGGCAGCTACGGATGTCCATATCCTTAATATTCTGAGGGAATGCCACTTTTTTCTATCGGGGGGGTAATATTTTGAGCGTCAGATAGTTGTTTGACACGACGCCATGCCGAATCGACATCGAACCGTTCCATCTCTCGGATCTGGGATTCGATGTATTCGGGATCATTCATGCTATCGATGAATGCTTCCGACTCGTAGTCAGTATCCTTGGCTGGACGCTTGTCAGAAGAGGTGGCGTTGTCACCGTTGCCGGTCAGGCGGCTGAACAGTCGGTCGGAGTAAATGATTGGATCTTCCATGGCTTTATGCTTCTATTATCCTATACAGGATTTTTAACCAAAAGTATTACTGAGAACAATAAAAAATGAATAATTTTTATCATTTTTATGTAAATTGCCAATTATCCGGCTAAAAGTTTGCCTGAAAACAATATATTCCATACTTTTGAGATTCAGTTTTTAGACATGGAAGATTATTTCCGGAAATATTACCAGTCGTTGTGCTACTTTGCGTTGAATATGGTGCGTGATGGGGATCTATGCGAGGATATTGTGCAGGAGGTTTTTGTCAAGATCATTACGTCAGGCGTGGAGTTCGGTTCAGAGCTGCATTTCCGGCAATATGTCTATGCTGCTGTGCGCAACCAGTGTATCGACCATCTGAACGGGCTCAACGGTGGTCGCACAGTGACTCTCGGGGATGTTGAGCAGGTGGAGATACCCACGGCAGATGAGTGTGACAGGGCTATAGTCAGGGCGGAGATCATACGTATGGTGCGTGATGCCATCGACTCGCTGCCTCCGCGCTACCGGCAGGTGTTCCGTATGGCATATATAGACAAGATGAAGAGCGAGGATATTTCCGAGGCTCTCGGGATAAGTCTCAACACCGTGAAAGTGATACGTCAGCGATCCAAAGTGCGCATGAGGGAACTGCTCAAGGATTTCTATCCGTTGCTTTTTATTTTTATCAATCAGATATAGAGTGGGGTGCGTAACAGAAAAAAGGGCATAAAAAAACGCTCCTTTCATCTGTGAAGGAACGCGCGGTTAGAGTGGTTTGGTTGACTTGCAGGTCGGATATCTCCGGCTTATTTCTCGTTTGCACGGTTAGCCTCATCGAGATAGACCTCGGCACGAGCCATGCAATAGCTGGCGGTGCGGTACAGTTTAGCTGCTTTCTTAAGAATGTTAGTCATAATACAAATAATTAAAAAAACGAATCTTTTTTACCTTATCGATAACCTTCTGATCACTTATCTTAAAAACGCTGCAAAGGTACAAAATGTTTTTGAATTATGTTATATAACATATAATTTTTTTGAGCAAGATTCGGTTTTTTCATATTTCCGGAGCTCAATGGCAGGACGCAGGACAACTCAAAAAGCCACATCCGATTGCTTAATATATTAATATTGCGTACCTTTGCAATAAATCCCTGTCCTGAACAGAATTGTAACAAGAATATCTTGATAAAATATTGCGGGACATCAGGGAATATACCAATTGAAAAATGACACCAAGGTCGTCGGTTAAAGAGCCAGACATATATTATAATAAGACCAAAAGGATTCCGTACTTGTATTTTTGGGCAGGTACGGCATTGTTTTATTCGCTCATATTCACTACTGTCGACTTTATCGGCAATCCTTATTCGGGAGCTGCCGGATTTCTTAACCTGCTTATGCAATGGTGTGTGGTGGCGGTCTCTGCCTCAGGAGTGATAGGGCTTATAGGCATAAACAGATATGTGTTTTCGGTGGCTTTTCCGGTGCTTATGGCCATGTCGGCGGCTTTGGGGTATTTTAAGCTGACTATGGGGGTGTCGTTGACACCGATGTGCATAGAGCTTGCATTGGTCAACAATCTGAATGTATGGGGCACGGTGATGAGCGTGTGTCTTGCAATGTGCCTTGCCGTTTCTGTTGTCGCATCTGTCATAGCTGTGGTATGCCGATGGAGATATGTGGCTGACAGGCACCATGCCGTATATGCGGCAGTCGCTGTTTTGATAATAGCGGGCGCGACACATGTAGCCCGCATAAAGGCTCCTGTGATTGGCAGGATGCCTTATGTGTTCTACTACTCTGTCAAGGACTATTGGGGCAACAGGACGGTGGTTCGGAATGAGAGGAGCACGTTTGACAACACCGGAGTCAGTGTGCCTGAAGTGTCCCCGGATGTGGTGGTAGTAATAGGGGAGTCCCTGAGGTCGGACCATGTGCCGATGAACGGTTATCACCGCAACACCATGCCGCGGTTGAGCCGTGACAGCAATCTCATATCATTTGCACATGTGTTTTCAGAGCCGTGGTGCACTCACACGAGTGTGCCCCGCATCATGACGCGTGCCGATTCCGCCAATCCTGATATCGCATATGAGGAACAGTCGTTCATCACCCTGTTCAAGAGGGCAGGGTATCACACGGTGTGGCTTTCGAATCAGGATTCCAATTCTACGTATGCCTACTTTATGCATGAGACAGATTCTCTCGTGATGGGAAATCCTGCCAAATCAATGTACAATTTTGATAAATGGCTGGATGTTGAGCTTGTTCCTGACATACATTCATTATTGAACAGCCACGCGGATAGGAAGAAGCTTATGGTGATACACAGCATAGGGTCGCATTGGTGGTACAGGTCACATTATCCCGATTCATTGGCTCTATTTAAGCCGGAGACTGACAGCAGGGTGATATCGGAGCTTTCTCGTGAGCAGATAATCAATTCCTACGATAATACTATCCTGGCTACGGACGACTTTTTGGGTAAGGTGATCGATTGTCTCAGAGACAGGAATGCCGTGCTTATATACATATCCGACCATGGCGAGGCGTTGGGTGAGGAAGGGAATTATCTGCATGCAAATGATTTCCCGGAATTGCATAACCCGGCTTGCCTTGTGTGGTGTTCGGAGAGATACGCCCGACTGTATCCTCATCGGGTATATGCGTTGGAGAGGAACAGAGCCATGGACTGGTCGACGGATGCCATATTCCATTCTGTAGCGGATGCCGCCGGCATGGAAAGTGACGCGGTGGTAAGTAACCAAAGTTTTTTCAGCTATGAAGAGGGTAGGATGGATTGATTATGCTAAGTCGACAGGGATATTTCTCGTGGTGCTTCTGCACACTCATTGCACATATGCCACTACGAGCTTTCTGAGTGCGTTCAGGCTGCCGTTGTTCTTCTTCATATCCGGATTCCTGTTTTCTTATAGGAGCAATCCCGACTACAAGAGGTTTGCCTATAAGCGATTCCGGCAATTGGTTGTCCCATATCTGTGGATCAATCTATTGGCGTATGTGGCATGGCTTTTGGTCCTGAGGCATTTCGGAAATGATGCCGGCGACACTGTTGCCTGGCATAAGCCGTTATGGGCCATTGTTGCAGGAATCCCTCCGGGACTTGTGCATGATATACCGCTGTGGTCTTTGCTGTGTTTCTTTGTGGTGGAGATGATATATTATCCTTTAAGGAAAAAGGTGGGCCATGGATGGCTGATTGCCGTTGCTGCCTGGGCTGTGAGTTATTTAAATTGCGAATATAATTCTGAGCATGTGTCGACACTGCCGTTCTGCCTTGGTCCGGCATTCGCCGCATTGGGGTTCTATGCGTTCGGCAATTATGTGAGGGACAATTCATCCCGGTTCGGCTTTATGCTACGACCGTGCCTTCTTACCCTTTCTGTGTCATCGGTGTCACTGGTGGCTCTTTGGTGGCATAATTCTGCGATCCAGTTCTTCATCTGCGATTACGGCAGCTATCCGTTGTTTGTCCTGGAGGGTATCTTCGGTATCGCTGCTATGATGCAGGTGTGCATGTATCTGTGTGAGTGGTTCGGGGATAATGGGTTTGTCAGGTTCGTTTCAAACGGGACCCTGATAATATGTGGATTTCATTTGATGATGTTTTCTCTCATAAAGGGGGTGATGTGGTTTGGGTTTCATGTCGATCCGCAGATGCTTACCTGTAATTTTGAGAGGGGATTCATGTTTTCGGTTGTGGCGTTTTCGTTATGTCTGCCTGTAATATGTGTCGTAAATCGGCATTTTAGGTTTTTAGTCGGGAAATGATTATGGATTATGATGTCGTAAGACATAAATTTTCCGTATTTTTGTGATGTTAAACTTTCATGTTTCAATAATTAAACTTAGGACACGTTATTTACAATATGCAGGAAATAGTATTTGCGACAAATAATCAGCATAAGCTTGAAGAGATACGCCGTATTGTAGGCGACAGGTTTAATGTGCTGTCGTTAGAGGAGATAGGGTGTCATGAGGACATTCCTGAGACGGCTGAGACTCTCGAAGGGAACGCCTGGCAGAAGGCGCGTTATGTCAAAGAGCATTACGGTTACGATTGTTTTGCCGATGATACCGGACTTATGGTCGATGCGCTCGGCGGTGCTCCGGGAGTGTATTCCGCACGATATGCCGGCCCCGGACATGACAGCAAGGCAAACATGAGCCTTCTGCTGAAGAACATGGAGGACAAGGAGGTGCGCACAGCCCGGTTTGTCACAGTCATAGCATTGATACTTGGCGGGAAGGAAATGTCGTTTTGCGGAAAGGTCGAGGGGACGATTCTCGATAGCCCGGAAGGGGATGGCGGATTCGGTTATGACCCTGTGTTCCGGCCTGATGGCGAGGACTGTTCTTTCGCAATGATGAGCGCGGATGCCAAGAATGCCATTAGCCATCGCGGGAGAGCGACTGCCATGCTGCTTGATTACCTGAATTCTATTTAGTCAATTAATGACACTACGATTATTCATATTTCTGCTGTCGATGCTGGCTCTTGTCTCCGGACAGGCGCAGATCGCAGTCGGCTCCTGGAAGCAGTATCCTGTGTTCGGGGAGGTCACTGACCTTGTCGAGACCGACCGTCATGTGTGGTATGCTACCGGAGGATGCCTCTACAGTTACGACAAGAATGCTGACGAGACACGTTTCTACAGCGGTTCCGGAGCTCTTTCGGGATACACTGTAAAGCTGATCCGTCACGACAGTGATAAGGGCATTCTTGCCGTTGCATATGCCGACGGAAATATGGATCTGATTCTGTCGGACGGCAGCAGAGTGAACCTCCCGGAGATAAGGGATGCCGGAGCCGGAGTCGACAAGACCATAAATGATATAAGTTTTGATGGTGGCGATATGTTTGTCGCTACTGGAGGCGGACTTGTGATATACGATACCGACCGTTATGAAGTGAGGGAGTCACGTATGTACAATTTACCGATCCGGACTGTTATCCCTGCCCCCGGATATCTTATACTCGCGGGCATGAATCCTGAGAACGGTAATTACGCTCTCTATGGAGTGAGGCGTGACGCGTCCATAAACATACCGGATAACTTCAGGCTCATATGCCGCTACCGGGATCTCATCACCGACTTCCGGATGTTGGATACTGATGGCAGGAGGTATGCTGTGAGCAGGAACGGACGCCTTGGCAGCATTGACATAGGTGCGGACGGAGAATGTGTGTTACACGACATCCTTCTCAATGGCACGGCATGCAATGCAACCGGTCTGACTAAGGGGGATGACGGTGTGGTGAGATTTATCACTAAGGATGGAATAGTAGGGCATTACAGTGATTCCGGCACTCTTGTTGCGGACATCGCTATGCCGGAACAGTTCAGGAGTAATCTTATAGCCTCGCATGATGGTCTTGGCTCGGTGTGGTTTGCCGGCGAGGACGGCATAGGCAACTACAGGATTGAACATGACGGCGGGGTAACGGTGCTCCGGGAAAAAAGTGTGCCGTCTGATGCCATCACATTCAATGAGATATGCAATATATTTCCGACATCCGATAACCGCGGGTTCTATATATCGAATCTCGGAATGACCCAGCACCATCCTGTAGGGGATGGGGACAGATTTAATATCCGGCTGAAACTTAACCTTGTCACAAGAGATGGTGTTGAAAAGATTGATCCTGTAGGGGTTACGGCTAATACCGGTCCCGGCATGGGGTCTCAGTCATCTTATGGGAAATACATATTCTCTCCGACACAGATTGCCGAGGACCCCGACAACGCCGGGCGATTGTACATAGGCAGTGGCTGCGAGGGTGTATATGTTATTGAAGATGGTGTAGAGTTGAAGAAATTCGACAACACCAACTCGACCATCAACAAGCATGCCAATTATTATTGCGGCACCGTATCGGTGACGATAGATAATGATGGGAATCTGTGGGTGTGTTCTCGTGCGGGAGGCGAGAAGCATCCCATAGCGATCCTTCCTGCGGATAAGCGGCGGCTTGATCCTTCGGAAGTGACGATGGATGACTGGGCGATTGCGGATTATGACCTCTATCTGAAGGTGAGGGACATAAAATTGCTGCATTGCAGGCATTCCGGCATGATATTCGGCATAGATGCTACTGACAATCGCGGTTTCCTTGCTGTGAATCACCGTGGCACTCCTGCCGACCCCTCCGATGATATCTTTGTGGGATGGTCTGCGATGACTGATCAGGATGGAAAGTCGTTTGCTCCTCAAGCGTGGACATGTTTGGTCGAGGATCAGCGAGGGCATGTCTGGTTCGGGACCAGGGCTGGTGTGGTCTCTGTCTCAAATCCTGCAAAGGCATGCAATGATGATTTCCGCATCAACCGTATCAAGGTGCCACGTAACGATGGCTCCGGGCTTGCTGATTATCTTCTTGACAATGAGCACATTGTTGCTATCGCTGTCGACAGTTCCAACCGTAAGTGGATAGGCACCAACGGTTCCGGGCTGTATCTTGTCAGCGAGGACGGTGATGAGATTATCTCTCATTTCACTATCGATAATTCTCCTCTTCCTTCCAACGTCATAACCGCTCTGTACTGTGATCCCAATTCCAGTTCCCTGTTTGTAGGTACATTGTCGGGGCTTTATGAATACTCCTCCACATCATCCCCTCCCAGGTCGGACTATTCCGACGTCTATGCTTATCCCAACCCTGTGACTTCCGGCTATTCAGGTCCGATCACAATCACCGGACTGATGGAGGACTCGCTTGTCAAGATAATGGACTCAGGGATGCGTCTTGTGTATCAGACCTCTTCCGAGGGCGGCATGGCAGTCTGGGATGGGTGCAACATAGGCGGCACGCGCGTGCGCAGCGGTGTGTATTATGTGCTGGCATCTTCGTCAGGTCAGGGCGCGGAGAGCTCTGCCGGTGATGTGGTGGCAAAAATCCTTGTGGTCAATTGACCTGTTGTTCAACTTTAGTTTAAATCCAATGGTTATAGTCTTATAACCGCGTAACCCTATAAAACCTTAAGCCGCTGCTCGTAGGTGGCTTAATAATGATATGGAAAAATTCAGATATATCGACGATGTTGACCGCGCATATGGTGCCGCGGGTATGGCTATAAGTCTCGTCATATACGATGGGGACAGCCTTCTGTATTCGATAAACCTTGATGCCGATGATCCTCACGACATTATGGAGATGTCGCCTGACTTCTTCTTTGCGGGGAATCCCGTAGTGTCGGCTAAGGCTGCGTGGACCCAGATAGTGAATAATTTCAGCATTGGCGTGTCAATGCTCATAGCCAACCTCATGTGCCGTCATCTGGTGCATGGCGGTCATGCTGTCCCCGACGAGGTGGCGCGTGATCTCAAGGAGGCTGCTCACGACGACGGCGCGGGGGCCTGCGCCCTTGAGCCTGATGAGGTTGACCGCCTATTCAACAAGAGTTATACCTACCTGTGGAGGCTTTTCTCGCATCAGGGTGTGCAGGCGGTGGCTCATGATTTTGCTTCGGCACTTTCATCTCGCCGCACGCTGTCGCGTCTTGATGTCCTGGAGCTTCTTCAGCCGCTGCGTATGCTGTAGGGAATATCCTTTAATATGACGGTTCAGCCCCTGTGCCTGTTCTGGCATAGGGGCTGAACCGTTGTATGTTGTCATTAATGTTTTGGTCAGGGCTTCTCGTTGAATATCACATTCAGAACAGTCTGTCCTGCTGCTTTTAGGGTGCTTCGGTCGATATTGTTCATGTCATCGTCCATGGTGTGCCATGTCGGGGCGAATGATTTTGTGACATCGTTTTTCGATTCGACTATGTTTATGGCAGGTATGCCGGCTTTATTCACAAATATATGGTCATCCACTATCGCGCCTCCGTCGATGTTAGGGAACCTGTGCCCATATCCGGATCGTGCCGCTATTCCCCACACCTTGTCTACCACATTGGGAGCTTCCTGCACAGAGAAGTATTCGCGATGGAACTTGGCATCAATTCCTCCCACCATGTCAAGGAGTATGGCATAGCTCGGCAGTGAGTCCTGTGCGTAGGGCATGTGGGCAGCCCAATATTGCGTGCCGAGACACCATGACTCGTCATGATTGTAGAATCCCGATGCTTGTCCATAGTCCTCAGCATCGACAAAGAGCATGTCAACCCCGATAGGGGGAGTGTGGTCGGACAGCTGTCGGGCTATTTCAAGAAGCACGCCCACTCCGCTGGCTCCGTCATTTGCCCCGGGTATCGGTGTGGAATGGTTGTCGCGGTTTATGTCCTGGTCGGCCCATGGGCGTGTGTCGTAATGGGCGAGAAGGAGTATCCGTTTCCTGGCTCCGGGATTGAAACATCCCATTATGTTTATGATAGGGAGGACATCGCCTGTGTAGGCGGTCATTTTCCCTTTCTGTTCCCTCACGCTGTCGGCACCGTGGCGTGTGAGCTCCGAGAGTATATACCGGGAGCATTCTATGTTGGCAGGAGTGCCAGGTACGCGTGGACCCATTGCCACTTGGCGTTCCACATAGGCATATGCGCTGTCGCTGTCAAATTTGATGTCTGCCTCTATGGTCCTGGTGTCTTTTTTGTTGTGATCGTTCGCTCCGGATGTGCGGCATCCTATTGCCAGAATCATGGTGGCTATAGCGAAGAGAGTTGATTTCACACTGATCCTCATACGTTTATTGTATTTTAATGTGATTGGCTAATTGAATGATAGCATAAGTGCAAAGAGAGAATGTTTTTAACCATTCTTACGTACTGCACATGTGTTTTACAGTGGCAAAGTTACAACTAAGTTACAAATCTCCAACATATTTGTTACACAAAAGAGTTGCAGGTTAACATAATATAACAATCGGCTGTGGATCTGTGGATTATTAAATATTGTTAAGATGGTTGATTTTCATTAAACACCTTTATGGATAGGTTTGTTCCGGTTTTGATGCAATGTGTGAAGGCTATTGTGCATAATGACAGCAAATCTTAATTAATAAAGAAAAATTTCTTTAATTATGCGTCCTGTTAACAAAAAAGTCACTACCTTTGCACACGTAGAAAAAGGCAATTATTCATTTTATATATCAAATAACACTCTAACTGTTTACAATGAGTACAATTGATTTATCCCAGTACGGAATCACCGGTGCACAGGTGATCCACAATCCCAGCTACGATCAGCTTTTCATTGATGAAGTTAAGCCCGGACTTGAGGGCTACGAGAAAGGTCAGGAGACCGAGCTCGGCGCAGTCAATGTAATGACCGGTATATATACCGGACGTTCACCCAAGGACAAGTTCTTCGTGAAGGACAGCACAAGCGAGAACTCTATCTGGTGGACCTCCGAAGAATACAAGAACGACAACAAGGCTATCACTCCCGAGGCTTGGAAGGCTCTCAAGGCTATCGCCGACAAGGAACTTTCCAACAAGACTCTCTATGTCGTTGACGCTTTCTGCGGCACCAACCCCGACACTCGTCTTGCAGTACGCTTCGTTATGGAAGTGGCTTGGCAGGCTCACTTTGTGACCAATATGTTCATCCGTCCCACCGAGGAGGAGCTCAAGAACTTCACCCCCGACTTCGTTGTGCTCAATGCTTCCAAGGCTAAGGTTGAGAACTGGAAGGAGCTCGGCATCAACTCCGAGACCTGTGTGGCTTTCAACCTCACCGACCGTATGCAGCTCATCATCAACACATGGTATGGTGGCGAGATGAAGAAGGGCATGTTCTCTATCATGAACTATTACAACCCCCTCCGCGGCATTGCTTCAATGCACTGCTCTGCCAACACCGACATGGAGGGTGAGAACACCGCCATCTTCTTCGGACTTTCCGGAACAGGCAAGACAACCCTTTCAACCGATCCCAAGCGTCTTCTCATCGGCGACGACGAGCACGGCTGGGACGACAACGGCGTGTTCAACTACGAGGGCGGATGCTATGCCAAGGTTATCAACCTCGACAAAGAGAGCGAGCCCGATATCTACAACGCTATCCGTCGTGACGCTCTTCTTGAGAACGTGACAGTTGACAAGGACGGCAAGATCGATTTCACCGACAAGAGCGTGACCGAGAACACCCGCGTGAGCTACCCCATCGACCACATCAAGAACATCGTGCGTCCTTCTCGTGGTCCCGCCGCCAAGAACGTGATCTTCCTTTCTGCCGACGCTTTCGGAGTGCTTCCTCCCGTATCTATCCTTTCACCTGAGCAGACCAAGTACTACTTCCTCTCAGGCTTCACCAGCAAGCTCGCAGGTACAGAGCGTGGCATCACCGAGCCCACCCCCACATTCTCTGCATGCTTCGGCGCGGCATTCCTCTCGCTTCACCCTGTGAAGTATGCCGAGGAGCTCGTTAAGCGCATGGAGAAGAGCGGTGCCAAGGCTTATCTCGTTAACACCGGCTGGAACGGTACAGGCAAGCGTATCTCTATCCGCGATACTCGTGGCATCATCGACGCTATCCTTGACGGCTCAATCCTCAGCGCGCCCACCAAGAAGCTCCCCATCTTCGACTTCGAGGTTCCCACTCAGCTTCCTGGCGTTGACCCCAGCATTCTTGATCCCCGCGACACTTATGCTGACGCTTCTGAATGGACAGCCAAGGCCGACAAGCTCGCCGAGATGTTCATCAACAACTTCAAGAAGTTCGAGGGCAATGATGCCGGTCGTGCACTTGTGGCCGCAGGTCCCCACGTAGAGAAGTAATCCCTGCTGACCAATAGGCATTATCAATATGCGCTGCTCCATGTCCGTAAGGCTTGGGGCAGCGTTTTATTTTGTTGGCGCATTCCATCCTTTGGTTGTGGGGTAACATAATAATACTTATATTTGTAGCCGGAATCAATATAAATCATCATAGTTAATGACTACAGCCCTTGTCATCACCACCTACAATGCTCCTCTCGACCTCAGATGCACATTGCTCTCAGTAGCGAGGCAGACCGTGATGCCCGATGAGATCATTATAGCCGATGACGGCTCGCGCGAACCGACGCGTGAGATGATCGAAAGCTTCCGCCCGATATTTGGCGACAGGCTCGTGCATGTGTGGCAGCCCGACGAGGGCTTCCAGTTGTCACGTATACGCAACCGTGCCATAGCCGCCGCCAAGTCCGACTATATAATAATGATCGATGGTGACATGATACTTGACCGTCGGTTCATAGCCGAGCATCTGCGCAATGCCCGGAGCGGGTATTATGTGGCTGGGTTGCGTTCCATGCTCGACCCGAAAGTCTCCGACAGGCTTCGTAATAATGAATTCCGAGGTCCGCTCACATGGTACAGTGCGCCCATGAGCTTGCGTCTGCACTCCATACATGCCTCATGGCTCACACGCTTTCTTGTGAAGCATCATGGCAAGTCGGTGCGTCAGCTCATAGGGGCGAATATGGCTTTTTGGCGTGATGATGCAATCCGTGCCAACGGATTCGACGAGTCATTTACACAATGGGGAGAAGAGGAGCGTGAATTTGCCATAAGGCTTAACAATCTCGGCATACGTCGTCGCACCATGGTTTTTTCCGGCATCCAGTTCCATCTTTATCATCCTTCGCGTAAGGACGAGGAGTCCTTGGCTCGTAATGGTGACCGCTTGCGTGCCACTCTTGCATCCGGTGCCACTCGTTGTGAAAGGGGGATTGATCAGTATCTTTAGCATGCTGCCTTGTTTTAACAGGAGGATTGTCTCCGAATATTATAATATGGGGCGTTTTTCAGAATTGGGCATGTTTTTGGGTGGGATGTATTTTGCGCCAAAAACAGTCCTGTAACACCGATTTGGGAATAAAGTTCGCTCTGATATGTTAAATAACTGTTAAAAGAGGGATAAAAATTTGGATGGAATGGGAAAAGGCAGTACCTTTGCATCGCTTTTCCGGGGAACGCCCCTGGTCAGGCATGAGAACATTGAAAGAATTGCAACGATAGAAGTAGTACAAGAGACGGTCGCTGCCTAGCGGCGGCGATATGATTCTCCTGTCAATTTCCATCCCATACAAGAAGAAACGAAATAGACCGGCGTTAAGGGCAGACATGTCCGCTGGGCGACACGCACCGTCCTCCGGACGGGTGCGGTGAGAGGTTCGTCTCTCCGCGAAAGCAACGAACAACAAATCAGTTTCTGTTGCTTGATTTCAACTGAAAAGAAGAAAATAAGACAATAGAAAACAGCGGAGAGTTTGATCCTGGCTCAGGATGAACGCT
>OFFU01000956.1_pt1 | contig 23430 bp, 24 predicted proteins | sample 1521451 | NCBI WGS metagenome assembly OFFU01 (sample SAMEA3504106, study PRJEB24116) | mouse gut metagenome | biome: mouse gut; feature: mouse-associated habitat; material: faeces | place: Denmark | collected 2011 | reverse complement strand
CGCAATTGGCTTGTGCGCCTTTATTTCATATTCGATTACAACAGTCTCGCCCGGCTGCAAATCGCCGTTGATTTTATTGTAGGCGCACAGTAGAGTATGCGGCTTGCTTTCCTTTACTATGATTTCAACGGGTTTTAAGTATAGTTCGCGTATCCCCCTCATATCGAAAACGGAATCGCCCATAAAGCGGAGGTTCTCGCTGTTGTTGAGCGCAAAATGTTTTACCGAAACTTTCATAGCGTTTTTCTGCACGCCCTTTACTTCCGCCGCCATTTTGCCCGCAAGCAAGGGCTTCCGAAAAATTCTCGAAGTTGCGCCCGCCGAGCAGATTGCGCTTGATATTCGTCCCCGTACCGAACAGAACGTTTATTCCGTAATGCGGCGCTAAATTAGTTATAGAGATAAGTAATTACGTTCAACATCTTCTTTCCGAACCCATAGATATCGAAGCGTTGGCGAACGCTATATTTTTGAGCCGTACTCGCCTATACGTTGAATTTAAAGAAGACACGGAGATGACTCTCACAGATTTCGTGTTAAAAGAAAAAACGGACGAAGCCAAAAGACTTCGCCGTTATACCGACAAAACGTTGACTGCAATCAGTGCATATCTCGGTTTTTCTTCAAAGAGCCATTTCCCCCGCACTTTTCGAAAATACGGCGATTGTTCTCCGCTTGAATATCGCAAAAAATACAATTCCCAAATCCCAACATACAAACTGAATATCGTTTAACGGTATTATTTATGTGCAAGCCATTTGCAGTCCGATATTTCCAAATCGGTAAATACGGCTTTAAACGAGGACTGCTCCGGCGAACAAGCGTAAATGCCGAATTCGATTTCGTCCGCGCCTTCCGCGATATGACAAATTCGCATTTGCTTAAAGTTTACGCCGTCATAGGAACATTCTATGCAATAATCCGCTTCCCTGCGGCTGAGGCGATACCACATTGTTTTTACAGATGCGTCGATGTCGGTTGTCGCCCAATCCGAATATCCGTGGTTAGTAACCACGCTACCCAACCTTTGGAACTTCTCATTCTCATATTCGATTGAAGCTTTCAGCCAATTATCGCTGTCAAGGTACATTATAATTCCGCACTGGTCAAATCGCCTTTTACTGTCGAACTGCGTTTTACACGTAAAAGAAAAATACTTATCGCGCGTTGAAAGTTGAAGCGCGGGCGCGTTGTCGTTCCTGAAACCGTAATACGTTCTCTGCCATAAATCGGTGTTGGGCGATGTTATAATTACAATCTTTTCTTTGCCTATTTCGTAGTTTTCCGGCTCTCTCGTCCACTTTAATTTTGCTGTGTCTATCATATAATTTACCTTTAATTACAAATCGCAAATTTTTAAACAAAGTAATGATTATATTGCTTAATTTCAATTATATTTAATTGCTTAATTAACTTTTTAGAGCTCTAAATTTTTAAGCAAGAATAATCTTTGATATTATAACAAATCGCGACAATTTATTCAATAATCATTTTTTATATTCTTCAAAATTTCCACGTCGGCGGGACAGAAGGAGTAGTTGGGAATTTCCGCGGGTGTTATCCAAGCCATTGCGTTGTGCTCTAAAAGTTGCGGTTGACCGCGGGATATGGTGCAGTTAAACAAAGTTAAATGCACTGATATATCGGGATATTCGTGCATTACTTCCGTAAAAATGCCGTGCGGCTCGACTGTTATCGCAAGCTCTTCTTGGCACTCGCGGATAAGAGCTTGTTCCTTGGTTTCGCCCTTTTCCACTTTACCGCCGACAAATTCCCACAATAGCCCGCGAGCCTTATTTATCGGGCGTTGACAAATCAAAAACTTGTCATTGTACCAAATCAACGCCGCAACTACTTCAACTATCTTTTCCATATTAAATCACTTCAAACCTAATACTCTTTAAAAACTCAAACGTGCTATCGTAAAATTCAGGCAAGCGCGTTGCGTCGTCGGGATTACCCTTCGGAACACACAGCGCCATACCTTGACGAATAAGTGTTAATTAAAGTTAAATTACCTGTTGCTTATTGCTTCATCCAATAACCGCTTCAAGTCAATAAGTTGTTGATAAATTTGTCTAAGAGGATATTCTACTTCACGTCCGCGACTATCGACAGTAATGTAAACTTGAACTTGTTTGTTGTAAGTGCGTAAATGCGGAGTATTTAAAATCTCCCGCCTTACATCATCCGGTGTATTTTCGTCAATAATGTTGTAATCACCTACACGCCTAAGATATTCATCATAACGTTCATCGCTGTGCCTATTTGTATTGTGTACTTCACGCCTGAATATCAAGGAATAGTCGCTTAACTTTAAATTCAGTGCCCGCCGAAGTCCTTTGCTTAGTTGAACGGGCGATATCATAGCTTCGTTAGCCCGCGGTCTGTAAGGGATTTTATTATAAAACACATTGGCGATATTACCGCATATGTTAAAGTTTTTTGCAAATAATAAAAATAGTAAGTGTGGACATCTTTGTAAATATCCCAATTTATGTCTTGCGTATTTAAAATATGGTCTAACGAAATTAGAGCAAAATCAATATTTTTCAACGCCATTTTAATATATAAAATCGCTTCGTTATCCGCTGTTAAATCCAATCTTTCATTTAACATTTCCACTCTAACAAATCTTACATTTGGCAGCCGAGAGCTTTCGATAAGCTGAATAACGCATCGGCGTTTGCCTTGTTAATATCCTTGTTGAGCTACTCGTACATCTGTATCGAACGCAGACCCACGCCCGACATTTAGGCAAGTTCACGCGGCGAATACCCGTGGCTTTTTCTTATGCGTTTTAAATTGTTTAGGAAAAATTTTGCTCTTTCATAAATCAATCCGTATAAACTATAATCCGTCTTAAATTATATCGCCTAAGTGATATACAGTCAATACATATATACAAATAAACAGCCGACCGCATTCATAAAAACGCAGTCGGCTAAATTCGTACCTCTCCCGTGGAAAACATTTTAAAGCGGGGTTCCCGCTTTTATTCCTCCCGCTTGCGAGCAGGGCGAAATTGCAATGTGTTGCAATTTCCTTTACCTGCTTAGGCATTAAAAATTGCCACAAAAATACGACTTTAAACTAATTTAAAATTTTACCTTTTATAACCACACCGCCCAATCGCCGTAATCAAAAGTACCCGCGCCGTGTTTTAGTTTGCCCTGCGCTTTCAGTTCCCGAAAAGCGTCGCGCATACGCACGGCAATTTCGGGCTGAATATCAAGCGAGTGATGAGCGGGAAACAGCTGTTTTGCGGGCAACGCCGCAATTTTTTCCAACGACTGCAAATACGCTTCGGAGTCGGTTGACGGGTAATATGCGAACAGCGTATCCTTATAAATCAAGTCGCCCGTAAAAACATATCCCCGCGACTTTTCCCAAAAACACATATGCCCAGGCGAATGTCCTGCGGTGTGCAACACTTTGATTTTTCTGTCGCCCAAGTCGATAATTTCACCGCCGTTCAAAACCTTTGTCGGCGTTCCCTGAAACATTACGTACTTGCTCACGTCAAAGTCTTTGGGATAGTCGCAACGGTCGACAACCATTTCGCGGACAGTTTGAATTGAAAGCGGAAACCCGCCGTTCAACCACGAAAGCTCGTCTTTATGCGCGTAAAAATCGGGAAAATATTTGTGTCCGCCGATATGGTCCCAATGGATATGCGTGGCAACTGCGGTAACGGGCTTATCCGTCAGTTTACGCACCTCGTCATAGATGTTGCAAATGCCGAGCCCCGTATCAATCAAAAGGCAACGCTCACGCCCTATTAAAAGATAGCAATGAGTTTCTTCCCAGTGGCGGTATTCGCTTATGATATAAGTCGTATTATCTATTTTATCAATTGTAAACCAATCTTTCATTTGTATTTACAACCTGTCGAACAAAACGGTTTTTCCCTTCATAGATATTTTGATTACGGCAAAGCCGAAGTCCGCCGCCTCCTTTTTGCACGTTAAAAACGAGTGGTCTATCGGAAAGCCGATAATTGAAAAAATTTCGTCAAAGTTCAGTTTTAACGGATACGCGTTTTTATTCGCCACGTATTCCCATAAAGGTTGATATTTGCTCAATTTTATACTCCCTTTAACCGCTCTTATTTCAGCGAATCGCTAAACGCTTTCAAATCCGCTTTTGAATTTCCGGAAAGACAGTTAAAATCCACGTTTCGAATGGCGGCTTCCAACGTGTATAAATGCACCAAACACACTTGCGGATATTTCATTTTAAGTCTGAAAAAAGCTTGCTTTGCGCCTATTTCCACAAGTTCTTCGGCGGTGTTTATCTGCACGCTTTTTAGCTTGCTTTCTATTTCTTTACCTATATTCGGCATAGACGTCAGTTTTGTCATAGTATTTCTATTTACATTTTCGGCATAGGGGCATTGTAAAAGCCGAGCTTGTGGAAGTCATACCAACCCTTTATTTGCTCGTCGCTTGCAACCGACAACGCTTTCAAAACTTCCCGAGCAAATTCGAGTGGCGCAGTTCCGTTTGCCGTGATAATGTTGTTATCCGACACGGCTTGTTTATGTATAAAGCCTTTTTCATTGTTATAGGCGGCATACCGTTTTAACTCGTTCAAGTCGTTTGCCGTATGTTTTGCGCTATTCAATGCGCCGACAGAGCCTAAAAACCGACAAGCGTCGCAAATCGCACCTAATACTTTGTTTTTCCCAATGCAATCGTCCGCGAGCGCTTTAATTCGCATAGCGTTTTCATTGTGCCAAGACGTACCTCCTATGAGAATCAAAGCGTCGTAATCGGACGGTACGTTCTGCAAATCGTAATCAGGCAAGCACTTAACGCCACCGATAGACGTAACGGCGTTTTTCGTAAGCGATACGGTCTTGTTTTCGAACTTGCCTTGCCCGAGCATATTGACTGCGGACGAAATATAAGCAAGCTCCCAATCCGCCCACTGTTCCAAGATAACGTAAAGAATTGTTTTCATATTTATCGATTCCGTTTGTATTCGCTTTTAATAATATCGATATTTTTGCCGCCGATACCGAAGTTTGTATCGGGCAGTTCCGTAATGGTAGTTGTAAAAAACTCTTGCGGAATATGCATAATTTCCGCAGAAACTTCGGTTACGCGCTTTATAAGCAACGTTTTTTGTTCGTCGGTCAGTTTTCCGCTTTCGATTTTGATATAAGGCATTATTTACTCCTTTTTATTTTGTGGCGAACAACCGTTAAAATCTATTTATTAAAAAACTTTTCAAGGTCGAACATTCCGTCCTTATAAGACAAATCTCCGTGTTTATGTTCGTAGCCTAATTTGCGATAGAACGGTATCGCCGATATTGCCGAATGAATTTCAATGCGGTTTGCTCTCTTCGCATATTCGTCGCTTTCCAAATGTTCTATGATTTTCTTGCCGATTCCTTTATGTTGATGGGACGGTTCAACAAAAATAGTGTTTATCCAACTTTCCGTCAAACTGTCCCAATAAGCGCCGATACACCCGCATCCGATAATTTTGCCGCATTCTTTCACAACATAGAAATGTCCGTATTCGGCTTTTTGCTTTATTTCGTCATACGCAATAGAAAAATATTTCGGCTGTTGCGGATAAAACTCGGCAAAAACCGAATTTTTACACGCGCGGGCTACCATATCGCAAGTTTCTTGTATTTCGTTTTCCTTTATTAGCTCTATGGTCATTCGTTATATCCTCTTATTAGCGCCGTCGCCCAATTCAAAAGCAATTCCGACATTTCTTCAAACTTTATGTCTGCACCGTTCTTTAAATTGAGTGCCGTTGTAAGAATGGCAGACGGTGGATTGATTGCGTTTTGCAATTCAGCTTTTGACTTCACATACTTGCCCGTTTCGAAAAAGTAAACCGCTTGCAAAACGAATACTGCCGATTTATAGAGTGAACGCAATATGTCGTTGCTTTTCTCGTGAACGAAGTTGTGAACGCAGGCGTGATAAATATTGCACGCTCCTATTTTTATGGCGCGTTTTACAGCCCCGCGGTCTATCGTTTCAAGCAGGCAATCGAGCGTTCCTTTTATGGGCGTGGTATCGTAATAGAATTGAAACAGGTCGCTTGCTTCCCAATTCAAAAGCTCGTTTTTGCCCGAAATAAAACCGCACACGAATTCCCTGTTCGGCAAAGCGTCAAGTATATCCCGATAGACTTTCAAATCGTTTATGCGCAGTTCGTCGAGAATGACAACTACGTCTATATCGCTCGTTTCCGTTGCCTCGCTTCTACCGTAACTGCCCTGCAAACCTATAAACCAAACACGGCTTTTAAATGCTTGCCCGACTTTATTTGTAAATTCCGCAATCCAAGTTTTAATGTCTATCATACTTTTTTACTTTACCGCAATGTACAAATAGCAATGTGCTTTGCCATCTTTGGTATATTCGGCGGGAACAGTGCTTTCGTAATCAACGGTAAAGGCGCGCTTCAATTCGCCACTTGCGGAAAGCTGCCAGACCTTAGACCACGCTTTATTCGCACATTCGGTAATCGTTTCGCCGCTCTCATCGATTTTGATATACTTGCCTTGCGCAACCAATTCTTCCATTTTAGCAAAGAAATCTACGGTTACGGTCATAACCGACAAATTGTATTTGCCCTTCTCGTCGCTCTCGTAATGGCTGTATGAGGACACGGGCGAAAGCCCCTTTACGGGCACGCCGTTTCTAATAAAATCAAGCGGCACTTTACCCGTCATAATGTCCGCCCAAAGCTCGTTGATTTTCGCCATTCCGCTCTCGGAATTGTCCGTGCGTACCGTTACGCTCTTAAATGAATATGCCACTATTGTCCTCCGTATTTATAATATTTATATTAGCAAAAAGCGGCATTATTGTCAACATAAGTTAAGGTGTTTAGTTTAGCATAGACGGGACATAAGTCAACTGCGGTCTGGAAAATTTGCTATAACTTTCAGCCGAGCAGTTTTTTCCTTAATAATCAAATTGCCGAACCGTTAAAAGAACGGCTCGGCTTTTATTATGCTCTTTTGCAATTTTTCCACCCTTGCAGTTGACTTCTGACATAGTAATTTAAAACATACCGCCAAAGCTCCCTGTCTATGCTGTTTGGGTTTTGTCCTTTGGGTAAGGAAACAAATCTTTTGTTGGGCGGTGATTGTTGTGTTTACACGAATCGATACGAGTTAAGACGAATATTTACCTTTCCTTTTCGGGGTTTTCCCGAAGTAGTTCCTATTCCTTGCGAAGTCCGTGTGAATGTAGAATTCGATTATCAACATTCAAAGGATTTCTTTATGAACCAAAACGAGCTTAACAGTCTTTTAAACTTCATACAAAAGCAAAGCTCACCCGAAAGCTACGAGCTGACCACCATCGTTTTAAAAATGGCGGCTGATTCGGCCGCACTGAATACTTTTAAAAACAAAGTTCAAATTACAGACGACAAAACTTTTATAAAATTTACTAAACAGGAGGTTGAATTTATGCCAGAACGCATAAAGAGTTTTATTACCGTAAACGGCAAAGTGCTTCCCTGCACGGAAGTTCGGGGAATGTACCAATTAAGATATAACCGCGACGGATTTCATATCAACGTTTCGTCAAAAAGTCAGAAGCAATTAAAACAGAAATTTCTCGATAAACTCCGAGAGCAGGAAAAAGCTATGCAAAGCAAAGTCCCGTTCGTCAAAGATTTTGCAGTCGAATGGCTTAAAATCATTAAACCCGTAACAAAGGACAGCACTTATAAAGGCTACGTTTCCACTTGGCGCACGCATATAATTCCTGCGTTCGGGCAGTTAAGGTTAGACGAATTAACACGTAACGATATTCAGAATTATATTTACCTGCTTACCGAAGAAGGCAAAAACAGAACGGCAAAGAAAGTAAAACAACAGCTCGGCGCAAGCTATAAAATCGCCTGCGACGATTACAATATTAAAAATCCGCTTTTAAAGGTAGTGCTTCCCCGGTATAAAGTTGATAAAGGCGAAGCATTCACCTATGCCGAAGAACGTAAAATCGTTGACTTTTGTATTGCCAACAGTCATTTAAAAGCCGTTCCCGCAATTTTATTATTGCTTTACACGGGTATGCATTCTGGCGAGCTGAAAACTATCCAATATGTTCAGGGTGAACACGATTACATAGACTGCATTACCGAAAAAATCCGTCAGGGACTTCCCGACGTCCACCGTCAGATTCCAATTTCGCCTATGCTTAAAAAGGTTATGACCTATATCGACTTTGAAAAAGCCAAGACCGTACATTACAGATATCTTGACAACGTATTTAAAATGATATTTCCCCACCGGCGCTTACACGAGCTTAGATATACCTTTATTAGCCGTTGTAAAGAATGCAGATGCAGTCTTGAATTAGTTATGCTTTGGTCGGGACACACCGAAGATAAAGAGGTAGAAAGCTCGAAAGTAAATCGCAGATACACTACTTATTCCGACAATTTCTACTTTACCATACGCGACGCACTGAAACGGATTTTTCCCGACAGGCATATTCACGAACTGCGTTACAGCTTCATTACAAGGGCAAAAGAATGCGGGTGTAATCCCGAACTTGTTATGAAATGGGTAGGACACGAGTTTGACGCGGACGTTAAGACTTCGCGAGTGGACAGAGGCTATACAACCTATTCACAAGAGTATATCTTGCAAGAAATTAACAAAATAGACTATGAACTGTAAATAATGCACAAAAACACCTGTTTTGGGCTAAAATCGGGCAAAAAGTACTTCCCAATTACTTCCCAAACATAACAAAACGGGAGAAATTTTGTGAAATTCTCCCGTTTCGATGGTGCTCGTGGCCGGACTTGAACCGGCACGTTCTCTCGAACGAGGGATTTTAAGTCCCTTGCGTCTGCCTATTCCACCACACGAGCATACATTTTTGTTAAATTTTCAGTTTTTATGTTAATTTTCTGTTAATTATTTTCTGCCAAAAATTTTAAGTCCCTTGCGTCTGCCTATTCCACCACAGCGGCAAGTATTATATATTAAAAATTAAAACTACGCCCCCCCTATAACCGATACACGTAGTTTTTTTAGAGGCGCTACCCAAATTTAAATCAACCGGCGTGCCAAAAATACACATTATCTAAGCACCATTTAATATTTATAACGGCTTATTTATTATATAAAACCGACTATACTTAGTCAAGTATTTTTGAGTAATATTTTTAATCCAGCTCAATCTCCAAATTAAATGGAAATTTATTACAACAACGATATTCGTCTATATTTAAGTCGCATTTTAATTCCCATAAGTTACAGACATTTACTACGCAAAACTATACCTAAAACGCAAAAACAGCCCACACATCTGCAAGATATGCGGGCTGTTTTTACACAACATATTGTGTTTTTGGAGGCGCCACCCGGATTTGAACCGGCTGGCGTGCCAAAAATTCGTCTTGGTTACGCGCCAATTTATACTAAATATAGCTTATTTATTATATAAAAAGCACTATATTTAGTCAAGTATTTTTATATAAAAATTTTACTCCCCAATTACTCCCCAAAATAAATTCAAATTTGCCGATGATGTTATGAAAAAACCAGAAGTTAATCCTTCTGGTTTTTTGCGCTTTTCAGCTATTTAATTTGTATGTAACACATTCTGCAAAGAAGATTAATCAGTAATAGTTCTAGTTTTAATATGGAAAGCAATATTATGAGATTTACAAAAGTCAATTATAGAAGTATTTATAATAACCTTCCCTGCTTGCAGGAATTGGCTTTCTGTTCAAAAGATATGGCGAAAAGTAGCCGTTTTCTGTTTTGAACATCGGCTTTAACTTTGCTTTTACGTTGGACGGTCTTATCTTATAAATCGGTTCATCTTTGTAATATTCGTCATTCATAAACGTATTATAACATACCATATAAGACAGAAATAGTCATATATAAAAAATATTTTAACTTTTTCTCAAAATCGTGAAATTTTCAGTAAAAAAATTATCTACATATATGAAGGGAAAATGTATCAGGCGACAGATTTAGGGCTGCCGCCTTTTTCGTTGCCCTTTAAAGGAGGGTTTATGAAGTTTTTCAGTGGATAAAAGCCTCGCAGAGCGAACGAAACTTATGCAGCGAAGCGGAACTAAGTGTAGTGAGCTACACTTAAAAAAATTTTAAGGAGGAAACAAATATAAGCTACATAGTATGCCATATGGAAAAATATAAGCGGCAGGAAGTAAGTCCTGTCGAAGAGGAAAACGAAAGAGACGAGAACTACGAAGCAAGCAATCCGCAGATTGACAGCAGTCGCACAAACCGCAATTATCATTTGGTAACACCGCCGCCGACATATTTGGAGTTCATAAACGCCAGAATAGCAACACTGACTTTAAAACGTAAGTTAAGGTCGGACGCCGTTTATATGAACTCTTATGTGTTGACTTCGGATAAAGAGTTTTTTATCAACCTACCGCTTGCGGCAGAGAAAGAATTTTTTAAGGATTGTGTTAGGTTTTTTGCAGACAAATACGGCGCGGAAAATATTATAAGCGCCATCGTCCATAAGGACGAAACAATCCCTCATCTTCATCTGAATCTTGTACCTATCACTAACGGTAAACTCTGCTCCAAAGATTTATACGACAGAAAGAAACTGTCAGAATTACAGACGGAGTTTTACGAAAAGGTAGGTAAAAAATGGGGATTGGAAAGAGGGAAATTTAAAAGCGGAGCAAAGCACTTAACCGCTTCGGAATTCAAGGCGCAAAAAATTGTAGAGGAAGCCGCACAACGGGCAGAAAAAATACAAGCCGAAAACAAGCCATACCAAGAAGCGTTGGAGCAAGCGAAAAAAGGAAACTATGCGTGGACGCCCGGCGGACTGAAAAAGCAAGCGATAGCGGCAACTGCGGAAACCATTAAAACGAAGAAAGAAAATGAAGATTTGACTAGGCGATTAGACGCGTCTATGAGCGAAACGTTACACTATGCAAAGAAAGCGGATGCGGCAGAAGAACGTGCCGACAAAGGCAACAGGGCAATAGAATTACTTGCTAAGTTGCAAAGAGAAAATCCCGAAGCGTTTGATCAACTTATTCACCCCACGCCGAAACCGAAATCAAATAACAACTTCAAATTTTAAGGAGTGCGGAACAGCAACTGTTCCGCACTCCCACTTTTTTAAAAAACTTTAAAACACTACTTGAATTTTACGAATAATTAGGGTATAATGGGACCCACTTTTCAAAAGGAGGATAATGACTTATAAACAATTACAGGAAATAACGGAAATTTTAAAGGATATTCCCGATAGTGAAAGGCGCGACAAGGCAGTACAGCTTATGCTGCAATCGGCGGCTGATACAATTACAACCGACGTCGTGAACGAGCTTATCGAGAATAAAAGTAACGGCAAAAAAACATCATCGGCAAAAATCAAATTCACAAAAAAGGAAATTGAAAGTATGTCGAAAACATTTAAAAGAGAATTTATAGCAAACGGTATGGCTGCTCATATCATCGAGCGCCCCAGCGGTAAACACGGAAGTTTCTACGAAATCCGTTACCGCAGAAACGGATACGACATTGCCGTATCCAACAAAGAGCTGAAAACTGCAAAAGCAATGTTCATAGAAGCAACGCAAAACTTACCGCCGCCCGATGCGATAGCGAAAAACAAATTCAGTTTCGGGTATATCACGGACGAATGGTTAAGATACAAGCACGGCAAGGTCGCGGAAGATACGTGGAAAGGCTACGAAAGTCAGATACGCAGATTTATTCCGCCAAGATTTAAGGACAAGCTGATTAAGTCAATACGCACTTCAGACATAGACGAACTTATGAATGCGCTTGACACCCCGCGCAAATACGAGGATTTGCGGATAATATTTAACAGCATTTTCAAGTATGCAAAAGCAAGCGGAATCGTTACATACAATCCTGTGGAAATGATACCATTCAAGCGCGCCGAGCGTGAAAACAGAGACAGGTTGACCGACGAACAGATTAAAACTTTTCTTACAAACCTGCAAGCACCGCTTTTCAATAAAGTAAGAAATTTTGCCTATGCAATGTATTTTTTCGGACTCCGTCCGTGTGAGATTGACGAAGAAGCTCACTTTGAAAACGGCTTCCTTATTTGCAGAAACCGTAAAAGAAAAAACGGTAAAAAAGCATACAAAAAGATACCTATTCCCCGTCAGGCGCAAAATTTATTCGATTTTAACTCTCCGCTTAAATCGCCTTTATCCTATGACAGAACGCTTGATATTATGAAAATAGCGTTGCCCGAAGGGGTTATACCCTATCAGCTCCGCCACACTTTCGCTTCTATTTGCGACGAAACAGTAAAAAGAGAAGTTGTCGAGCTTTGGATGGGCGACAGCCCCGAACGGCTTGTCGGCAAAACTTATGTGCATTACAGCGACGAGTTTATGCGAAAAGAAATGGATAAAGTAAATTTTGTGGTAGCCTGAATTCGCGAAACTATTTAAAAATAATTCACGGCGCAAGCAAAACCACGCTTTTGCGCCAGCGCAACCCAATTTGCGATTTATCGCCTCAGTAGGTGAATTTGCAAAATTTCAAAATTGTGGGCATTTAAATATTTTGCAAAGAGGGCAACGCCCTGAATTCGTAGCGTTTTGTCGCCATCCTCTTGGCGACAAAACCGAGAGTTGAATTCTACCCCCCAAATTACTCCCCAAAAGGTGCAATTTTTGTGTGTGAAATAGAAAATTGACACTATATCTTGTAGATACAGTGTCAATTCAAACACAATAACTTGTGTTTTTGGAGGCGCCACCCGGATTTGAACCGGGGAGTCAGGGTTTTGCAGACCCTTGCCTTACCACTTGGCTATAGCGCCATAAAAAAGCAGTGCGGAAGATTTGGAGCGGGAGACGAGATTCGAACCCGCGACATTCACCTTGGCAAGGTGACGCTCTACCACTGAGCCACTCCCGCATATATATCTTCCACACTGCTTTTGGTGGGAGCTACAGGGCTCGAACCTGTGACCCACTGCTTGTAGGGCAGTTGCTCTCCCAACTGAGCTAAGCTCCCGAATGCCTAAATACTATATCAAATCATAAAACAAAACGCAAGCATTTTTTTAATAAATTTTTAAATTTTTCAAAATAAATTTATTCTTGTGGCAGAGCGGAAAAATAACCTCAATATATAGTATATGTTAAAACTATTTTAAACGTTACAGACTAAAAAACAATTTTATTTATAGCAAATTGACAGTGTTAAAATAAGCATTTGCAAATAATTATTGCGCCCACAAAAATTTGTTGCGCCATAACATATATGCGCTTTAAAAAGTTTAAAGCGCAACCATTGTTTGCGCCTGCAAAATATGCAAGCGCAAAATTTATAAGATTAAAATTCTGCTTCACCCAGAACCTGACAGCTATTGTTTTTAAGCTGTGAGTTCTGCATAGCCTCCATTATAAATGTTGCAACGCCTTCCGCGATAATTTCAGCCATTTTATATACAATATTCAGCCTTGTAGAGGAAAACAGCGAATAATTAAATAGCGATTTTTCCGCAACAATGCCCATAACGGACACGTCTCCAACCTTGGCAAGGCGTTTATTGGCTCCGCTACCCGGTTTTATTCCGCGCCGCGCGATTTTAATCAATCCGATGTCGCCAGCTGTGCCAACGGCAGCGTCTATTGCTATGACAATGCTGTCGGGATGCGTATTTTTAATGAATTGATTGGTATATTTAACCTCGTGCGCGGTAATGGGCTTGGCAAGCGTGCCGTACACGTAAACGTTTTGCCCTTTCAGCTTTTCCCGTAGTTTAGTACCAGTAACGGGACCGAGGGAGTCCCCGACGGACAAATCGCTTCCGACGCACACAATTACGGGAGCGCCCTTCATTTCGGGCATTATTTTCTTTAACGCTAAAACTTCACCGCCGCAGGCAAGCGAATTATAAATGTTGAACGAGTATTCCATTGAACCACCTTAACGAATGCTCTTCATTTATTGACACTCAAACCCGCTTTTATACAATGGATGAGGTTTACAGACGCTTTTTATATAATTATGATGAACAATGCACATACTGTTAATTGAACGGCGTTATTATTTTACTTTTTGCTATGCGCCCACCGCAAACCGCCAACGCAGAAGTTGAGCAACGCAAGGCGTTTACGCGCACGGTTGATAACTTTTTGACAGTTTGTCAACATATCTATCTACAATTGAACATTGTTGTTGATAAAACAGGACAAATTCAAGCGGTTACCGTTTCACGTGAAACATTAAAAAGGTCAAAATTTTTAGGAGGAGGTTTCACGGGAAACATTTTTGAAGCAAAAGTTTGGCTTGCGCCAACACAAATTTTTGTCGAAAGTGTTAAAATATACACAAGTTGTATGACATTATACAGTCAAAAAAATTATGAATAATTAGTGATAAACAATAAAAATACGGTGAAACGCCAGATAATAGCGCAAAACACTTGAAATAGTTATTTGCGTGTGGTAAAATGTTTAAGATGTAAATTTATGGTAGTATATACCATATTATATAAATATATAGCGCAAAGAGCAATTTGCGCCGAATAGCGAGGTTTAATTTGAACAAAAAAAGCAGAATTATTATGGTAATTGTTATAGTTATACTTGCCATTGTGGCAGGCTTAACACTATACTTTACGTTGAGAAACGGAGGCGCCCATCAGGTTGACTTTGACAGATTTGTTGAATATGTTGAAAACAACAAATATGAAGAGGGCGACGCCATCGAAGGAACGGATACTTTCCAGGCAAAGTACAAATTGGATAATTCCGACGAATACGCGGTTGCCGAAGGTATGCGCTTTAACAAAGACCACAAGCTTCAAGCGCTTAAACTTGACAAAGACGGCAACCCCGTAAAGGATAAGGACGGCAACGAAGTTTGGGAAAACGCAACGATAATTACGGGAATCAACTTCTCCGAATACAAAATGTACGGTAAAGTTGATAAAAACGGTAAATCGGTAGCCGAATACTACGCAATAGGTCCTTCGTTCTATTCCTCGCCCGTTGAGGACAGCGTGCTGTTTAAATGGATGGACCTTGGCGTAACAATCAGCTATCACGACCCCAACGCGGGAAGCATCTGGTCGTCGATACTACCCATAGCGGGAATTGTGCTTGTATGCGTCGTATTCTGGCTAATAATGCGCTCGACAATGGGCGGCGGCGGCAAGGCTATGAGCTTTGCCAAGACGAAAGCCCGCGTTTCCACCAATATCAAAGTGCGCTTTACAGACGTTGCCGGCGCGGAAGAGGAAAAGGTGGAGCTTGCCGAAGTTGTTGAATTTTTGAAGCAGCCCAAAAAGTTTTCCGATTTGGGCGCGCGTATCCCCAAGGGCGTGTTGCTTGTAGGTCCTCCGGGAACGGGTAAAACCTTGTTCGCCAAGGCGGTAGCGGGAGAGGCGGGCGTGCCGTTTTTCTCCGTGTCCGGTTCCGACTTCGTTGAAATGTACGTCGGCGTGGGCGCTTCGAGAGTACGCGACCTGTTCGACGTAGCAAAAAAGAATCAACCCTGCATAATATTTATAGACGAAATAGACGCTGTCGGCAGACACCGCGGAGCAGGTCTTGGCGGCGGCAACGACGAGAGGGAGCAGACCCTCAACCAGATTCTCGTGCAAATGGACGGCTTTGAGAGCAACGAGGGCGTAATAATAATGGCGGCGACCAACCGTGCGGACATTCTCGACCCCGCATTGATGCGCCCCGGCAGATTTGACAGACAGATTTACGTAAACCTTCCCGACGTTAAGGGCAGGGAACAGATATTAAAAGTGCACGCGCGCAACAAACCTATGGCTCAGGACGTCAACTTTAAAACGCTTGCAAGAATTACGGCTGGCTTCTCGGGCGCCGACCTTGCAAATCTTTTGAACGAGGCGGCGATTCTGGCGGCAAGGGCAAATAAACCCCTCATCGGCAACACCGAGCTTTACGAGGGCGTAAATAAGGTTATAATGGGTCCTCAGAAGAAGAGCAGAGTTGTAACCGAGAGCGACAAGCGAATCACCGCATACCACGAAGCGGGGCACGCGATACTTGCAAAGCTTTGCGAACACTGCGACCCCGTGCAGGAAGTTTCGATAATTCCCCGCGGGAACGCCGCAGGCTACACTATGACCCGTCCCGAAAACGACGACGCCCATATGTCCAGAAACAAGATTACGGACTTTATATGTATGGCACTCGGCGGAAGAGTGGCGGAGGAGCTGGTAATAAAGGATATCACTACGGGAGCCTCCAACGACCTTGAAAGGGTTACCGAAATGGCTAAGCGTATGGTAACCGAGTGGGGTATGAGCGACAAATTGGGGCTTGTAACGTACGGTTCCAACTCGCAGACGGTATTCCTCGGCAAGGATATGGAAACTCACAACGCCTACTCCGACGAAACGGCTAAGGCAATCGATGAAGAGATGCACGCAATTATCGAAGGCGCGCATTCCAGAGCAGTTAAACTGCTTACTGAAAACCGCTCCGTACTCGACAATATGGCGCGCGTATTGATTGAAAAGGAAACCATTTACACGGAAGAAGTCGACCTCTTAATGGAAGGCAAATCGCACACCGACGTATTGGCGTATATGGAAGAGCACGAAAAACTCAACAGCGACAATCCTTTTAAGAAATACGAGGACAGAGAAGTTAAAGAAGATAAAGAGCAAGAATAAACACGTTACCGCCTGCGGAAAAACTTCCGCAGGCGGATAAAAAAAGTTTCACGGGAAACATTGTAGAAGAGGGAACGTACGAAGAGATGGGAAAAGTTATTTCGTTTACTAATAAGAAGGGCGGCGTAGGCAAAACTACCACCGTAATAAATATGGCGGCATACTGCGCGGATTACGGCAAAAAAGTATTGCTTATCGACCTCGACAGTCAGGGCAACGCCACTACGGGCTTGGGCTTTTCGAAAAGCGCGTTAAAAAAGTCCGTTTACGGAGTTCTTATCGAAGAGGAAAAGGTTTCCCAGAATATTCTGCCTACAATGGTGCCCCTTTTAGACATTTTGCCCGCCAACGTAGACTTGACGGGAGCGGAAGTAGACCTCGTATACAAACGTAACCGCGAATTGATTTTGAAAAACGCTTTAAAGGAAATACGCGATAATTACGACTACATATTTATCGATTGTCCGCCCTCGCTCGGGCTTTTGACTATAAACGCCTGGGCGGCTTCCGACTCGGTTTTAATTCCCCTGCAATCGGAATATTACGCGATGGAAGGGGTAAGCCAACTTATGAATACCATCTCGCTCGTAAAGCAGCATTTAAACCCCGGACTGTTTATAGAGGGCGTGGCGATTACAATGTACGACGGCAGGGCTTTGGTTTCCCGACAGATTGCCGCAGAAATTAAAAAGTTCTTTAAAAATAAGCTGTACGAAATTATTATACCGCGCAACGTGCGTTTATCCGAAGCTCCCAGCCACGGAAAACCCATTTTATTGTACGACCCCAAATGCGTGGGCGCGCGGGCGTACAAGGCGTTGACGGAAGAGTTTTTATCCAAGCAAAGATAGGCGGCGTTTGCCGAGATTTATTTATAGGATTTTACGGAGATTGCGAAAATTAAGGAGAGAAGTTTATGGCAAAGAGTAACGAAACGAGAGGGTTGGGCAAATCGTTTGAAGACTTGTTGGAGGATACGGGCGACGCGTTTTCACAAACCTATTTAAACGGCAAACGCGAAATGTTTACATACACCGAAGAGGAGAGGAAGAACGCAGAGGAAACTCCCGTTTCCAAAATTTATCCCAACCCCAACCAGCCGCGAAAAAACTTTGACGAGCAGGCTCTGCGCGAGCTTTCCGACTCCATTAAAAAACACGGCGTAATTATGCCCATAGTCGTAAACGACGACCACAACGGGCGATATATGATTATCGCGGGCGAACGCCGTTACCGCGCAACCAAACTTGCAGGTCTTAGCACAATACCCGTAATCGTAAGAAATTATTCCGAACGCGAAATAAAAGAAATATCGCTAATCGAAAACTTACAGCGCGAGGACTTAAACCCCATAGAAGCCGCTTCTGCAATGAAACAGCTTATGGTCGACTACAAACTCACGCAGGACGAACTTGCCGAACGCATAGGTAAATCCCGCCCCGCAATAGCCAACACGTTAAGGCTGTTGTCGCTTACCCCCGACGTTATGCAACTCGTATCGGAGGGAAGACTTTCGGCTGGACACGCAAGAACGCTTGTGCCGCTTGCTCCCGACGACCAGCTTCAATTTGCCAACGACGCCGTAAAGAGCGGTATGTCGGTACGCGAATTGGAAAAGAAAGTGCGCGCATACAATATGTCGCCCGAACTTTTGGAAGAAAAGAAGAAGAAAAAGCGCGCTCTCGCTTCAATCGAGCTTAAAAACCTTGTTGAGAGGATGAGGTTTGCCTTCCGCACAAAGGTCAGCCTTATCGGCAACGACCAAAAGGGTAGAATTTACATCGATTACTATTCCCGCGACGATTTGGACAGAATATCCGAAATTTTGGATATAATCGATAAACAATAAATAACTTATTACAAGCCCAAGCCGTACGCATACGGTTTGGGCTTAATTTTTACAAAAGTTATGCACAGCTGCGCCGCGCAAGGCAAATATTCTGCAATTTTGCGTATACGCCGAGCGTAGATAACGCAAAAAGTTATGCACAAATCTATCTACAACGGTTGATAACCGCTGTGTTCATACGGTGTTTAATTGTTTATTTTGTAAACGCAACCTTAAAACAAAGTTTTCAAACGCAAAATATTGCTTTATGCTAAAATGTAATAGCCAAACAAAATTTAATAGTGGGTAGAGAGCAATTCCGTATTTTTTTAACGGTTTTTTTGCGTTACTTAATTTTTTATAGACTTTACGCTCATACTGTAAATAGCCTGACGGCATTTCTCCTTTGTATGAGTGTATAAATAATTTTTGCAAATTCTATTTGCGGAACTCACCCATAAATTTTGTTTGGCGACAATCAAGGAGACTTGCTTGAACGGGGGTGCGTCTCTTGATTGAGGCGCATTTTTTATTGCAAAAAATTTGAGAGGCGAGAAGTATGGAATTGGAAAAGGCAACCGAGCCGCAACTTTTGGGCGGCTTATACACACTGCGCGGCGGACTTTCGGCGCTTTCCGTAAAATACGCTCAGGTAAAGAAATTCGATTCAATTTGTTACCAGCGTCTGCATTCGCTTGCCGATACTGCGGGAGGGGCGAGAGGTAAAGCCCCCGACGGCACGGTTGAATTCACACATTGGCTTCAAAACGGCGGCTTTGAAAAAGAGTTGATAAATAGATACAATTCAATTGAAAAGTATGACAGAAAAGAAGAAATTTCAAAATGTGAAAGGCAACTAAGTATTGCTAAATCAGACGCTAAAAAGCATTATACAGTAGCCTTTTTAATGTTTCTGTTAAGTTCAGCCGTTATTTCATTGCTTTTATTTCTCATTTTTGGGGTAAAAATTTTTTCAGACATAATGCAAAATAGCTATAATATTGAATGTTGCTCTTCTAATTCTCGTAGCCGGTTTTCCCGTAATAGCTCCAATAGTTGCTTGCATAAGCAATTTGAGCACTGGTTCGCACGATAAAGCCTGTATAAAAAAAGAACAGGAAAATTTAAAGGAATTAAAAAAATTAGATGCCGAGGAAGATAAAAGAGTGCAAGCGGCAAAAAGCGCCGCCAAGGCAAACATAGATAAGCTTCCGCATATAAGGGAATGGGCTCAGCGCATTTTAGAAGAGCGCAACGGCTTAATTCTTCCGCTCATAAAATACTGCAACCAATACTATGCGGCTCTGTACGGCGAATATAAAAACTTTTTGGACGAAAGGGATTGGAAAAACCTCGACCTCGTAATATATGAAATAGAAACGCGGCGCGCCGACAGCATTAAAGAAGCGCTTCAACTTACCGACCGCGAATTGCAGACCGACCGCATTGTAAAAACGCTTGGCGAGGCGACAAAAGCCATTTGCTATACCGTATCGCGCGGGTTTTTCGAACTGCAAAACACCGTTAAAATCTGCTGCGATAAAATTTGCGATAAGTTGGACGATATTTCTTACTATTTGAAAAATATTTCCGGACAAATGTCGGTGCAGAGTATGCAACTTGCCGGCATAAGCGGTCAGCTTGCCAACCTTACCGACGCTGTAAACGTAGGCAATTGCCTGCAAGCCAAAGCAAACGTAACAAGCGCACAGCTTTGTAACGACGTTCACGCGCTTAGAAATTACAGCTAAAACTAATTAAAAACGGGTTGCGCCGTAGGGAGCAACCCGTTTTAATATTCTAATTGGTTATAGCCGAATTACATCAAAGCTCTTCCCTGAGCCGTGCCTATTACGGTTAAAACTTCTATTTCTTCGCCCGTAGCCGCGTCAACGTAAACGTAGTAGTCGTTTCCGTCAAGCGTGCCTACAAACTCGTAGCAGAGCACTTCTTCGCCGTCGAAGGGTATTACCGCCGTGCGCGTGCCGCTAACTTCGATATTGCCGTTAATGCTTGCCTGCGCCTGCTCCTTGCTTACAGAGGGCTTGGAGAGCTGTCTTTCTCCGTGGTTCAAAACGTAGCTTAACGCTTCAACGCCCGTAACTATTCCGCGCTCTTCGCATACCTTAACCTTTATAAGGTCGGGGTAGAGTATCGCGCCGCCCTGAACGGGTGCAAAATTGAGGTTGCAGGTAGTGCCGTTTTCACTCGTCCACACGGGCTTAACGCCCTCGTAACCGATGGAGGAGAGGAAGTCCTCGGCGATGTCTATGCACCTTTCAACCGAAAAGTTGTTGCTGTTGCAGTCCTTGTAGCTGTCAAACGCCACAACCTTGCCGCCCAGCTTGGAAAGCTGTACAAACATTTCTCCGTCGGGAGTGGTAAGGCTTACGTTGTAGAGGGTAAGCGCGGCTCCCGTAGCTTCGCCCGTGCACTTTGCGTCGGAAACCTTGTAGTCGGCAAAATACTGTCTTGCAAGCTTTTCAGCCGTCTGCGCCGTTATTTCCTTTTGCCCTTCCAAAGCGCGGGGGTTGGTCTTTTTAATGCTGTCGGAAAAAGGACCGTCCTGTATGCCCTTGGGCGCTTCGAAAGTGTTGTTCTGAATGGTGGAGAAGCCTTCGCCGAGGACGCTGGACTTGCCACGCATTGCCGCAAGCAAATCTTTGCCGTCGCAGGTGGAAACAAGTCTGTTCAATTCCTGCTTGATTTTGGCGTTGGTTTCGTACATATAATTGAGCGACTTAATCTGTGAAGAGGTCAGCTCGCCGCCGTTGGCAACGGTGTACAGCATCTGCTTGGCGCTGTCGTTCATCTTGTTGATAAACGAAGCGAACTGCTCGCTCATCTGCATATCAACGGGGAATCTTTCCAAAATTGTTTCAGCTGTCTGGCTCTCTATTGCAATGTCGGATAAAACGCGCACTCTGTCCTTGGAAGAGGAGGACGCCTTGGCTCTCGAAAGGTCTGCGTCAAGGTTATCTACTACCGAATTAAGCTCGTAGAGCGATTGGGTATAACCCGTTGCCATTTCCGCCTGCATATCGTCCATAGTCAGCCAACCGAAGGTAAGAACGGTGCCGAGGGCAAGGGTGGTTACGCCAAGAGATATAACCGCCGCAAGCCAGCCGCCGAAGCCCGGCGTGCGCCTGCTGTCCCTGTCCTTTCTGGCAGCGCGTCTTTCGGCGCGCACCTTTAAGGCGTGTTCTCTCTTTGCCTTCTTTTCGGCAAGATAAGCCTTGTGCTTGGCGGCTCTCGCCTGTTGTTTAGCCTTTCTTTCCTCGGCGATTCTCTCGCGGCGCGCCTGCTTGTTTTCGCTTTTAAGCATATCCCTGCGCTCTTTGCGCGCCTCTCTTCTGGCTTCGCGCCTGTCCTTCAACGCGGCTATTCTTTCCTGCCTTGCTTCCTTGTGGGCGAGTTTTCTTTCAAGGCGCGCCTGCTTTCTTTCGGCGGCAACCTTAGCCCTTTGAGCGCGCTTTTCCTTGCGCTGTTCGGCTTTTAAAGCCCTCTTTTCGCTCATAACGCGCGTTCTCTTTTTCTTTGCGGGTTTAACCTTTTTCGATTTAACCGCGCCCGCGCCCTTTTTAGGCGCTCTCTTTTCCGTTTTTACGGTCTTGTCCGTCTTTACTTCTTCATTCTGCGCCTTTACGGTCTTAGCCTTGGCGCACTTTCCTTCACCCGACTTTTTTCTGTTGCAGGTTGTCTTTTTGTTGGCAAGGGCAAGCTTTTCGGCTTTTTCCGCTCCGCTCGAAAGGTTCTTTTTCTCAGCCATTTTCTACCTCCTTATATAGCAAAGACGTGCTTACCTATCGTGGTAACAGTCTTTCTGCCGAAAATCCAAGAGCTGGTTGCAACCGCGGGGTTGTAGTAGTAAAGGCAACCGTAGGTAGGGTCCCAGCCGTTGAGCGCGTCGCTTGCCGCGTTCATTGCCGTCTTGTTGGGTTCAAGGTTGATTTGCCCGTCGGATACGGCGGTAAACGCGCCCTTCTGATAAATGACGCCCGCAATGGTGTTGGGGAAGGCAGAGGACGCAACGCGGTTTAAAATTACCGCGCCGACCGCAACCTGACCCGTATAGCTCTCTCCGCGCGCTTCCGCATAGATACATTTAGCCAAAAGGTATAAATCGGAATTGGTGTAAGAAGAGTTGTTGGAAGAGTTACCGTTCAAAACGTTGTAACTGTCGTTCATCCCCAGCGCGGCATAGGTAGATTTGCCGGCAATACCGTCGGGAGTAAGCCCGTTTTTGCGTTGAAACTTTTTAACCGCCTCAACTGTGCCCTTTCCGTAAACGCCGTCTATCGCGCCGTTGTAGTAACCCCATTCCTTCAAGCGGCGCTGTACTTCCTTAACCTCGCCGCCCTTCGAGCCCTGCCTCAAAACCGCCGTCTGAACGCAGGGTGTCAAGGATGCGCCGTTACTCGCCGCCGCTCCCGTCGTTCCGATTACGGCGCCTGCCCCGGCCGCAGTTGCGATGATGGCGGCAGCTATGCCCGTAATAAGTGCTTTTTTCATTTTTCCTCCTTGCCCCCGCCTGCGAGAGCGAAATTATTTTATATGTGTAGCGTTTTCGCTTAAAAGTATTATGTATAAGAAATTAAATAGTATGCAAAAAAGTTTTTATTAAAAGAGTTGTAATAGACTTTATTCAATAATATAACTTTACAAAGCAATATATCGCGTAATAAATCAAGCAAGCAGGGGAACGATAACGGAACAATCAAAATAAATCGTTTTAACGCGTTATACTTTCAACTTGCACAATCGACGGTGGAAATATCTTAGCAACTTAGCCGTTTGACCGGCGCGGTAAAAATGTACAACGCTCTAAAATCAAAAGCCAGTTTATCGAGCGAACAGTTAACGAAAGACGTTCTTTTTATCAGAACCCAACTCAAATAATTAAAATAAAAGGATTGGCAGTTTTATTGTCAATCCT
>OFFU01000949.1_pt1 | contig 23581 bp, 18 predicted proteins | sample 1521451 | NCBI WGS metagenome assembly OFFU01 (sample SAMEA3504106, study PRJEB24116) | mouse gut metagenome | biome: mouse gut; feature: mouse-associated habitat; material: faeces | place: Denmark | collected 2011 | reverse complement strand
AACCCGACCAGGCGGCCGTTGCTGCCGATCACGCGGTGGCAGGGGATGAAAATCGGCAACGGATTGCAGTGGTTGGCACCGCCGACGGCCCGGCAGGCGCGGGGATTGTCGGCCATTTCGGCCAGTTGTTTGTAACTCCGGGTCTCTCCGTAGGGAATCTGCTGCAGGCATTTCCATATTTTCAGTTGAAAATCGGTTCCGTGCGGTTGCAGCGGCAGTTCGAAAAAACGCCGTTCTCCGGCAAAATATTGTTCCAACTGCCGGGCGGCGCGATATAAAAGCGGGGTCGGCGTGTCGCTTTCGGCAGCGTCGAATTCAAGCCGGGTGAGGACATTGTCGTCACCGTAAACGGTCAGTTTGCCGATCGGCGAATCAAAACAGTAACAATTCCGCATTTATGACTCCGCAAGTTTTAATTTGTTTTTATTATTTGCCGCTTTTAAAACGATGTCAATTTATAAAAATAATGATTGCGTAATCGGGATGGAAATGCTACTAAAAATAATCATAAAAATATATTTTAGAGATCATCATGCCGAAAATTTCCCTGATTATTCCGTTATATAACGCCGTACGCCACCTGAGACCCTGTCTGGATTCGGTGACAAGACAAAGCTTTGCCGATTTTGAAGTCATACTGGTCAACGACGGTTCTGCCGACGGAACCGCGGAAATCGTCGAAGAATATTGCCGCCGATATCCTCATTTTCGTTTGATAAATCAGAAAAACGGCGGCGTGTCGGCAGCGCGCAACCGCGGAATGGCCGAAAGCAACGCGCCGTTCCTCGCCTTTCTCGATCAGGATGACCTTTTGCATCCGCAGGCTCTGGAGATTTTGTATCAAATGGCGGAGGTTACCGCGGCCGATGTGGCGGCGTTTCGGATCCGTTTGGTTCCGGATGATTTTGTCGGCGATCCGCAGCCGCAGAATTTTAACGTCGCCGAGGCGGCCGCCGCGGCGCATTTCAGCCGTTCTCCGATCACGGACTTTTTCCAAACGGTCAAAGGCGGTCCGATTTATATCTGGAACAAGTTGTATCGCCGCGCCGCTCTCGGTGACGTAGAATTTCCGCTCGGCGTGCAGCCGGCCGAAGACACGGTGTTTACTTTGAAAATGCTGCTGACGGTCAAAACGCTGGTATCCACCGACCTGCAACTGCTTTATTACCGCAATAATGACGCTTCGGTGACCAAACAGGGAATTACCGAAAAATATGTTCGTTCCCATGCTCTGGCCGCCGGAGAGATAAAACGTTTTATTGACGGTTTGTCTCTGCACGATCAAGGGTTGTGCCGCCGTTTCGACTTTTATCTTTCACGTTTCATTTTCAAGTCGCTGATATCTCAGCCGTTGCGTCTCATTTCCGGCCCTGACCGGCCGCGCCGGCTGGAAACTTCCCGCGAGCTTGCCGCGACGTTTTTGCAAAACGGTGCGCTCAAGCCGTCGTTGCTGGGCTGGAAAAAAGCGTTGCTCTGCCGGCTTTACTTCAAGCGCTGCTACCGTGCGGCAAAATTTTTGGCATAGGAGAAACGGATGAAACTGATTATTATCCGCCACGGACAAACCGATGCGAATGCACAACATCTGGTGCAGGGGGCAAGCCTCGATTTCCCGCTTAACCTTGCCGGCCGCCGTCAGGCGGAGGCTGCCGCTGAACGCCTTTTGCCGTTTGCTCTGCCGGTTATATATTGCTCGACAATGTTGCGGGCACGTCAAACGGCCGAAGTTATCGGCGGTCGTCTCGGTTGTCCGGTCGTTGAAACGCCCGGGCTGGAAGAAGTGCACTTCGGCGAGGCGGAAGGAATGCTTTCGGCGGAAGCGCGCCGCCGTTATAAGGACGTTTTTGATCGGATTGACTGTCAATGCGAACCCGACTGGCGGCAGGTACACGTCCCCGGCGGGGAAAGCATTAACCAAAGTACCGCCCGGGCGTTGCGGGCTTTGGAAAATATTGCCCGAACCTCCGCTTTTCCGCTTGCCGGAGTGGTGACGCACGGTTCCCTTATGTTTAATCTTTATTACCATTTTTTCGGACAAAGCCGTCGTTTTGACAATTGTGAATTTTTTGAAACCGAATTATAAGTTTCAGAAAAAAACGATGCCGATCAGCCCCCATATATAAAACGACGAGAAATAAAGGGTGGTGAAGGCAACCCAATATTCCAACTTTCCCTGCGGTTTGAAAGTCCGGTGGAGAAGCGGATTTTTGATCACGTAACAAATGATGAAGAGAGACCGGGCGTTGGGGTAGAAGAGGGCGGGATCTGCCTCCAGCCAAAATCCGAACAGCAGGCTGCCCGCCGGCGGAACTGTCAACACCAAAATCGTGAAAAGTAAAATGCTTTTAAGTCGTTTTTTCATTACCAGTGCCATTGTGACGGATAGACGTCGTTTGAAAGGATATAATCTTGCAAATTTTGTAAATTATCAAACAAAAAATGTATTTAAATATCCTTCAAATGCTCAAAGTTTATACGGTTGTCGGTTCACCGCCCGCAACGACCGGCGATCGAGGCTAATCACTGTACCAAAGGTGATGAGATTGTTTGCTCTGAATGATGACATTTAACCACGGAGAAGAAAGGGGAACGTCGTAAAAAATTGCTTTTGTGTGACTGGCGTTCACAGAGCCATTAAATCTATAACGACCGGAACAATTGGGAGATTTTTGTGTATTGATTCCGTTCAGGCAATTCCGGTTTGCAGGGGAATATCTATGTTGAAAACCCCCGGTCGGGCCAGGGGTATGGTTTGTTTTTGGAGTATGAGGGCAAGCACTTTGATAAGACCACGTCGGCGGTGCTCAGGCCTCCGGTTGTTGTTGCTGCTGATTTTGGGATTGTTTTTTATTAATCGGCAGCCGTTGTTTTTTTCTTTTTCCGTCGGCGCTTTTGGGAATTCTTATTTTCAGGACGCCGTCTTCATAATCGGCTTCGGTTTTGGCAAAGTCGAGATCCCACGGCAACGGAACCGTACGGCGAAACATGCCGTAACGGACTTCCGAAAAGTAGTGGTCGTCCTGATTATGTTCGATCTGGTTTTTCTTTTCGCCGCTGATGGTCAGATAACCGTCGGAAGATATTTCCACATTGAGATCTTTCTCGTCCATTCCCGGCACTTCGGCCGAAACGTTAACCGCATCCTTACCTTCCGAAAATTCGATTTTCGGTTCCAGTGACCGGTTTTCATTTTCGCCGTTGGTTTCGAACAAATTCCAGAAATGAGACAGAAAATTACGAAATTCTCCTGCCGAGCGGGACGGGGTATCGTACTCCTGAGTTTGTTTGCTTACAGCGTTTTTCATTGTCGATTCTCCCTAAAATTAAATTTCACAGAGAATAAGATAAGCGCCGTCGCCGTCTTTTTTAAGCTGTCCGAAAGACTATCCTTTAATAGTAACGGGCCCGGCCTTTATCCTGTTTTTGATATTTTTCGATATAGTCGGAAAGCTCGCCGAAAGTCAGAAAACCGTCACCGTCGGCATCGGCCGCTTCAAATTGCTGTTCGGGTGTTTGATAAAGTCCTTTTTTGCGGGCCCGACGCACGTTTCTTTCTTCGGTGCGGGTATAAGTGCGGGTTTTGGCGCCAAATTCCTCGGGGCTCAACTTACCGTCGCCGTCCTTGTCCAGACGGTTCATCTCGCTGACGGCAATTTTTTGGGCGTAGGATACCTGCGGAACGTCTTTCGGCGGATTGTATTTGGCTTCGGCAGCCGGAAACGGAAACATGAGCGCCGCCAGCAGCGCAGTTAAGCAGGACTTCAACATTTTTTTCTCCTCATTAAATACAATTTACAATCATCCCTTATCAATACAGAACAACGGGATAAAATTTTATTTGGGCGTTAAAAGGCATATTTCAATCCGCCGTTGAATATCCAGTTGTCGTCGGTGCCGAGGTCATAGGCCGCTTCGCCGTACAGACTGAAATTGCCGCTGCGGTATTCGCCGTTCAAACTGAACAACCCGTGATCTTTGTCTGTTTGGTAACTGTCCGTGGCGAATTCGCCGTCCATGTTGTTGATCCGGGCTTTTACCGCTTGATATTCATTGTTGAATTCATGGTACCAGCTGCCGCCGAAGCGGATTTGCAGCAGATTTTGGTCATTGAAGCTGATTTGTTTCTGCAAATACAGGCCCAGTCCGCTTTCAACCGACAGACTGTTGGTGTGACGGATATTCAATTCGCCGTCATCAATACCGCTTTGATATAAGCCGGTGAGATTGAGTTCGGCCGTCGGTTGCAGCGCAAAGCCGTAACCGAGTTCGGTTTCTCCGCGCAGTTCGTTGTTAACGCCGTAATAATAGTTTGTCAGGTCGCCTTTATAACGCTGTCCGCCGGCATAACGTTTATAATCGCCGCTGCCGTAAGCACCGTAAAGGTTGCCGAACCAACCGCAGCCGTTTCCGGCCAAACCGAACGGCAGCACCAGCCGGGCAATCGTTTCTTCTTTGCGGCTGTGGTTGTCAAACTTGCTGTCGGCGTGAATAAAATTCCACCCCAAACCGTAGCTGAAACGGTTGTCGGCGGTGTTTCGGAGCAAGCCGAACAACGAAACCGCCTTGTCGTCGCTGCCGCTCAGAAGGCGGTTGCCGTCAAAACGGCGGTTGTAGTAGTTTAGACCGGTGATAAAGCCGTCGTTTTCGGCCGCGTTGAACCAGGCGTTGTCAAGCTGACGACCGACGTCTTTCATCATTTCAATGTCGCGGGCGGCCAAAGCCGGGATGAAGTCACGGCCGGTGCGGCGATTGATTTCACCGGTTAAAGCCGTTTGCGAAGTTGCGGATTTTAAGGCGTCATAAAGGGCGGTATTGTTGTTTTTGCCGTAATTGTCACTTAAAAAATCGGCAATGGAGACATTATCTTCCACCTCATCAAACGTCTTCATGGTCAGCGTCGTCGTTTTGCCGTCGAAATCGGCGTCAAACAAATAAGATTCGGAAGTAACGTTTGTCAAACCGGCGGTATCGCCCTCGAAATTGTTGTGCAGGGTAAAACGGGTTTGGTTGCTTTGCTGAACCGTTTGCGCCGCTACCGTTGCTTCGCCGTCAATTTTTGCCGCCACAAAACGGCTGTCGGTATTGAACTTGACCTGTCGGTTAAGACTCAGTGTTCCGGCGCCGACCGTAATGGTGCCGTTGTTGGTGACATCACCGCTGAAAACCGTGTTTTTATCGGCTTCAGCCGCAACATATACGGTGCCGTTATTGACAATTTTGCCGTTGTTTTCGGTATAAGCGGCAAAAATGTCGGCGTCGCCGCTGCCTTTAATGTACAGTTTTCCGTTGTTGACAATGTTGGCATTGCCGCCGGCATAAAGGGCTGCCGTTTTGGTCTCGGCCGTTAACGGGTTGAGGTAAACGTTGCCGCGGTTGGTGACTTGTGCGGTGTCGATGGCATAAATGCCGTAGCTGCCGGTGCCGTTGACATTGATTTGACCGCTGTTGTCAACCACGGAGCTTCCCTCGGCATAAATACCGTAGCTTCCGTTGCCGTCCACGGTAAGAGCGCCGCTGTTGGTCAGGCGGCTGACGTTATCGACCCTGATCGCATAACTGTTGTTGCCTTTGACCGTGATATCGCCCAGATTGTCAACCGTTCCTTTAGCAAGCAGCAGGCCGTAGCTGCCGGTGTTGTTCATCACAACGGAACCGCTGTTGTAAGTGGCGGTGTTGTTGGACGAGCGCAGGCCCCAGCTGTTGTCGCCGCTGATTTCGATATCGCCTTCGTTATGGAAAGTCGAAGCGCCTTTGCCGTAAATCCCGTCGTTTTGGCTGCCGCTGGCCGTGATTTTGCCGTAGTTGGTAATCGATCCGCCGTCGGTGGCGGCTAATCCGTATCCGGTCGCCTGATTGATATTGACGGCGGCATGGTTTTCAATTGTTTTGGCAAGGATGCCGTAACTGGAGGAAGAATTCATGGTGATTACGCCGCGGTTGACCACTTTCCCTTTGTCGGCGCGAATGCCGTAGGCAGCGCCGGAAGAGGTGACAGAGACGGCGCCGTCGTTGCTGATGTCGGCAGCGCTACTTTCGGAGTAGATGCCGATATTGCCGTTGCCGAACAGCAGCAGATTGCCGCTGTTGACAATGTTGTTGGCAAAAATCCCGTAAGCGCCCGACATGCTTGTCAGAGTTGATCCGATTTGAATATTGCCCGAGTTGCGAACCTTGTTGCCGTAAATTCCGGTATTTTTGTGCGAAGAACTGTAAGCAGAACCTTTCGCCGTTATTGAAATCCGGTTTTGGTTATTGATTTCATTGTTGTTGGTGAGGGTGGTGCGAATGCCGTAACTGTCTTTGCTGCCGTCGGTTACAATATTGATAATGCCGCTGGTGCTCAAATTGCGGACAGTGCCGTTTTGAGTATAAATGGCGGTGCCGGCGTTGTAAAGGTTAATCACGCCGCTGTTTTCAATGCTGCCGTTTGCAGAAGCATACAGTCCGTAAATGTCGGTCAGCGAGCCCGACGAGTTGCCGAGCGACACGTCTCCCGAATTGATTATTTTTGCGTTATCGGTCCAAATTCCGTAAGAGGACGCCGTTCCTTCGGCCGCCTGGGCATAACCGCCGAGTTGTCCGATCATGATTGACGCCTGATTGTTAACCGTATTTGAAACCGTACCGTCGGCATAAATGCCGTAAGTAAAGGCTTTGCCGTCGGTATAGATATTCAAATTGCCGCCGCGGTTGTTGGTGATGTTGCTGTTGACGGCTTTTAAGGCTGCCCCGTGTCCGTACACCATGACAGCGCCCTGATTGCCGATGTTTCCGTTAACGGATTCCAACCCCGAAGCACCGTGAATTGCGGCGGCAGCGGTACCGATTTCCACACTGCCGAAATTGTTGATACCGCCATTTTGTGCAAACAATCCGCCGATTTTTTTACCGGTTGCGAAAACCGAAGAGCGATTAAGTTTGACAATCGCCCGGTTGGTCAGGGTGTGTCCGGCGCCGGCGGTGCCGTTCAGGCGAAGGCCGTAACTGTCGGCATTGCCGTTCAAAACCATGGTGATATTGCCGCCGGACCGGTTGTCGATGTTGCCGCTGTTGACGGCAATTCCGTTTCCGGCGCCGTAAATGCGGACTGTTCCCGCATTAGAAACGTTTCCGGTCTGAGCAAAAATTCCGTTGGCCCGGGTAAACATATTGCCGTTGTCGCCGATTTTGATATCGCCGAGGTTGGTAATGTGCGTCGTATTGCCGAAGATGCCGTAAGCCGGTATCGCGGCGGAAGCGGCGGTTGACGATATGTCGATTTGCGCCTGATTGTTGACCGTAGAGTTGTTCAATCCCTGAATGCCGTACACCGACCTGTTGTTTTCGGCATAGACGGCGATATTGCCGCCGGCCGCATTGGTCAGGGTTCCGTTGCTGACATAAATGCCGCTGCCGCCGCCATAGAGGCTGATGGTGCCGCTGTTGTTAACCGTGCCGCCGTTGCTGTAGATTCCGGTCGCGGTGTTGAACAGGGTCCCGGTACCGCCGATGCGGATATTGCCGGTGTTGGTTACCGTATTGGCGTTGCCGTTGATACCGATGCCGACTTTGGTGACGGTTGCCGCTTCCGAAGTCAGAGTGATGTCGGCCCGGTTGTCTAACTGATATCCGCTCTCTGTCAAGGTCAGTCCGTAAACCGGCGCCTGATCGTCGGCACTGATCAGCACGTTGCCGCCTTTGTCGTTGGTGAGATTGCCGTTTTCAACCATGATCCCCCAGCCGCTGCCGTTCAAATTGACGGAACCGCTGTTGATCAGGTTGCCGTCGGATGCCGTTATCCCGTAACCATAACCGTTCAGGGTTACGGATCCGCTGTTGGTGAGGTTGCCGTCTTCGGCAATCAGGCCGTAACCGTTGCCGTTAAGCGTTATGACGCCGCTGTTGACGAGGTCGGCACCGGTAGCATAGACGGCGCTGCCGTTACTGTTAACGGTAATTTCGCCGCGGTTGTCGACGGCCGCTTCTTCCGACAAAATGCCGAAAACGTCGGATGCATTTTCGTTAAATTGGCTGATGACGATTTTTCCCGAGTTGTCAATATCGACGTTCCAGCCGTAAATGCCGTAGTTGGAGGGCGGCGTCGGCGGTGTTTCTTCTTCGTCGCCGCCTTCTTCCTTTTCTTCCGGAACAAACGTCATCGTAATATCGGCGGCGTTTTTGATGCCGTATCCCTCATCAGTCGCAGCCTGAGCGTAAATGCCGTAGCTCTTTTTCTCGCCGGTTCCGGCAATCGTAATGCTGCCGGCGGTTTCGGTGTTGCCGTTTTGATTGAAAATGCCGTAGCCGGCGCCGTTTATTTGAATATTGCCGCTGCTGTGGACGTCGCCCCGAACTTCGGAAGAGATGCCGTAGCCGGTATCGGCCGCGGTTATAATGATGTTGCCCTTGTTGATAACAGAACTTTCTGCATTGGTGAAGTTGCTGCCGCTGTTGGCACCGCTGACGGCCATCATTCCGTATGCGCTTCCCTCGCCGGTTACTTCAATGTTTTTGCCGTTAACGATATTGCCGCCGCGTACCGCTTGCATTCCGGCGGCCATGCTTTCGCCGCCGTCGCCGCTGACGGTAATTGAAATAAGGCCGTTGTTGGTGGCGTCGGTGCGTGCGTCGGCATGAATGCCGACCACGCCGCCGGTACCGTCAGCCAGAGAGAGCGGATTGTCAACGGCGGCGCCTTCCTCATCGCTTTTTTGCAGGGCAAGTGACAACGTAACGGTACCGTTGTTGATCAAGGTTGCTTTGTCCAATTTTTCTGCCGACCGGTTGCTTTTTACAAACGCTTTGTCGAGCCAGCTGCTCATTCCCCACAAGCTTAAGGCGCCGCTGTCGTTGCTGCTGCCCGCAAGATTGATTTCGCCGTCGTTGGATGCCGTGTTGACAAAGTCGGCGTAATAGCCGGTCAACCGGGCCTGCATGCCGGTTACTTTGCCGAAAGCATTATCGGCTTTGGCGGAAATGGTGCCGCTGTTGGTAATTGAAGAGTTGGTGTCGGCATACATCCCCATAATCTGATCGCCGGTTGTTTTGCCGGAGAACTCCATTGAGATTTTACCGCGGTTGCCGGCCGAAGAATAATCGCCGGCGACCATGGCGACGGTACCGTTTTGGGCCTTGACTTCGATGGTGCCGAGGTTGGAAGCGGAACTGTAGAGCGAAGCGTCAAGGGCAACCGTATTATTGCCGAGATTGATCGTTTGGCCGTTGTCGTTGATGACGACCGATTTGTTGTAAGCCTTCATTCCGACCTGAATATATTTTGTATAGAGGTTGACATCGGCGTCAAAATTGATCAGATCGGCCAGCGCAATGGTATCGTAAGCAAAAGTGTCGGCATTGTAAACCCACATTTTGGCATCGTTGGAAACGTTCATGGCTTCGCGGTTGACTTGGGTGACGTCGTTATTTGCAGCCACCAGAACGGCAGAGTAGGTCTCGCCTTCAGGTTCGGAAGGCGAGGTGGTGCCGACAACGTAGCTCAAGCCTTTGTCGGTGTGAAAATTGGGATCTTCGGGTTTTTTCGACGGCTCGCTGCTCGCATTGCCGCCGCCGCTGCCTCCTCCGCCGCCACCGCCGCCGGCAAGCGCGGCAATTCCTCCCACGGCGGCAGCACCGCCGATCCACCACCACAAATTGCTGCGTTTGGCGGTATAAACCGGTTCATAAGGCCGGTGGTCAACCATAAATTTTTTATATTGTTTTTGACTGATATTGTTAACACACGGCGGATGCGGATGGGCACCGGCATTGCGCAAAGACTGATAGGCAATATGATCGTTGCGCCGGATGGCAACGCAAATTCCGGTATCGCCGTCACTGTTGACGGCATTGATGTTCATGCCGCGTAAAATGGCGTTGTTGAGGATACTCAGATTCCCTTTTGAAGCGTGGGCATACATTTCCTGAAAGCTGAGCGGAGAAAGATAGGCGTTGGCGGTTGAGACCGTGATCATCGAAAAAGAGGTTGTGGCCAGCAGCAGAGCTTTTGAAAAACTTATTTGCATAATAAAATAGTATCCTGTAGTTAATTTTATTTTACATTAACAAATAAAATTTTTTATGCAAGATGTGTTTTAACAGTTAGGAACCGCTTTTTTGCCGTTCCGTCGATTGTCCGCATTGCCGCCGCTGAAAAACGGCGGCTTTGCCGGTCAGTAAAAGTTTTGGCCCGGGATAAGTCCGGAAATGCCGGTATTGACCAGTTTTCCGTCTTCCAGGCGAACCTTGCGGTCCATTTGTGCCGCCAATTCCATGTTATGGGTAGCGATCAGTGCCGAGAGACCGGTTTCTTTGACGATGTTCAACAGTTCTGAAAATACGATGTCGGAAGTTTTCGGATCAAGGTTGCCGGTCGGTTCATCGGCGAGCAACAGTTTCGGCGTGTTGGCAAGGGCGCGGGCAATGGCAACACGCTGCTGTTCGCCCCCCGACATTTCGGCGGGACGGTGTTTGAGCCGGTTGGCCAGGTTAAGCCGTTCCAGCAGCCATTCGGCGCGTTCGCGGGCGGCTTTCGGTTTTCGTCCGGCGATCAGTTGCGGCAGCATCACGTTTTCGATGGCGTTAAAATCGGGCAGCAGGTTGTGGTATTGATAAACAAAGCCCAAAAAGTCACGACGGAGCAGGGTGCGCAAGCCGTCCCCGAGTTTGGAACAATTTTGATTGTTGAGAAAGATTTCGCCGGCGGTTGGCGGTTCCAACAAGCCGGAGATCTGCAGCAAGGTCGATTTGCCCGATCCTGACGGACCGATCAAGGCAACAATTTCACCGCTTTTAATTTCGAAATCGACGCCCTTTAATACGTCCAGTTTTTGGGTTCCTTGTTTGAAGCTTTTGCCGATTTGCTTCAATTGTAAAATTGTTTCGGTGTTATTCATAACGCAAAGCCTCCACTGGATCCATTTTTGCCGCCCGATACGCCGGATAAATTGTGGCCAGAAACGACAGCAGCAGCGCAATCCCCGCGATGGCCGCCACTTCGGTAAAATCGATTTTTGCCGGCAGTTTTGATAAAAAGTAGATTTCTGCCGAGAAAAGTTCTCTTCCCGACAAATCCTGCAACAGCTGGCGGATCGATTCGATGTTCTCGCAGAACAGAATCCCCAAAATCAGGCCGAGAGCCGTTCCCACCACGCCGATAAAAGCGCCGTCCATAAAGAAAATGCGCATGATCATGCCTTTGGTGGCGCCCATCGTACGCAAAACCGCCACGTCGCGTCCTTTGTCTTTGACCAGCATAATCAGGCCGGTAATGATGTTAAACGCCGCCACCAAAATAATCAGGGTAAGGATCAGAAACATCACGTTGCGTTCGACGTCAATGGCATTGAAAAAAGCGGCGTTGGATTGGCGCCAGTCGTATAGATAAGCCGTCGGATCGACGCTTTTGGAGATGGCGGCGCGGGTTTGCTCCAACTGTTTCTCGTCTTTGAGGGTGACGTCGATATTGCTGACGGCATCACCGATTCCGAAGAATTTTTGCGCGGCAGCCAGCGGCATGAAAACGAAGTTGGAGTCGTATTCAAACATACCGAGTTCAAAGGTGCCGATAATATGATAAGATTTCATCCGCGGCACGGTGCCGAAAGCCGTGATCTTGCCGTTGGGCGAGATGAGAGTGATTTCGTCTCCGGGGATCAGCCCCATTTTCATGGCCAGGCGATAACCGATGATGACGTTGTCGCCTTCGAATTCGTCCATGTTGACGCCGGCCATGCCGTTTTTGAGCGTCGTTTTGCGCAAAATGTCTTCTTTGCGCATACCGCGGACCATGGCGCCTTCGGCGGCGCGTCCCGAAGAGGCCAGCAACTGTTTTTCGATCATCGGGAAGGCGGTTTCGACGTTGTCAAATTTTTCGATATCACCTATGGCGCGGGCATAATTGTTAAACGGCTGTCCGGTGGTGGAAATGATGCCGATGTGGCCGTTGATGCCCAGAATGCGCGACAGCAACTCGGCCCGAAAGCCGTTCATTACCGACATCACGATAATCAGGGTGGCCACCCCGAGCGCAATTCCGGTAAAAGCAAAGCCGGTAATAACGGAAATAAAGCCTTCTTTGCGTTTGGCCCGGAGATAACGGCGGGCCAGCAGTCTTTCAAACTGGTTAAAGATCATGAACAGGTTCTCCTTATTATTTTCAAGGTTATATCGTCGGGACGTATAAAATGCAATACAAATTGCAGCGTTTGCCGATATTTGTCGAAAAAACTCTTGCAAAACGGCAATTTATGGTATATACCCAAATCGATTTTGAAAGATGCCCGGGCTAAAGGCATGCCTGTGTATCGTTTGTTAAACCCATCTAAGCTTTTAGAAAGGAAATAAAATGCCCAAAATGAAAACCAGAAGTTCGGTTAAAAAACGCTTCAGCGTAACCGGCACCGGCAAGTTGAAAAGAAACTTTGCCAAAAAGAGACACTGTCTCTTCTGCAAAACTCAGAAAATGAAAAGACAGGCCAGAGGAACCACTTTGGTTGCAGAGTGCGATGTTCAGATCGTCAAACAGTTTTTACCGTATTTGTAGGAGGATGTATAGATGTCTCGTGTTAAAAGAGGTGTAACGGCTCCGGCCCGCCACAAAAAGATTTTTGCTTTGGCAAAGGGCTACAGAGGTCGTTCGAAAAACGTATTCAGAGTAGCTGTTGAAAAGGTTGAAAAGGCCTTACAATATGCTTATCGCGACAGAAGAGCTAAAAAGAGAAATTTCCGCTCGCTGTGGATTCAAAGAATTGGCGCTGCTGCAAGACTTAATGAAATGACATATTCCCGATTTATGAACGGGCTCAACAAAGCAGGTATTGAGCTTGATCGTAAAGTACTGGCTGATATCGCATTAAAAGAGCCCGAGGCATTTGCCAAGTTAGTCGCTGAGGCTAAGGACGCTTTGAAATAATTTTTATAATGCGAAAAAATCAAAAAGAGTCTGCCTCGAGCAATCGGGACCGACTCTTTTTATTTATATACGGGGAAAATAATGGAAAATTTAGAAGAATTGCAGGAAAAACTGCAGGCGGAGATCGGTGCGGCTGCCGGATTGAAACAGCTTGACGAACTGCGGGTGTCGGTGCTGGGCAAAAAGGGCTGCATTACCGAAAAAATGAAATCTCTGGCCGCTTTGCCGACGGAAGAAAAAATTGCGGCCGGCAAAATGCTCAACCAGCTGAAATCAGCGGTGGAAAAAGCGTTGGATGACCGGCGCCGGCATCTGGAGACCGAAGAACTGAACCGCCGTCTGGCCGGAGAAAGCGTTGACGTTACCCTGCCGGTCCGTCCGGAAATTCAGGGTCGGCTTCACCCGGTGTCCAAAATCTATGAAGAAGTGGTTGCCATTTTCGGCGAAATGGGTTTTGAAGTGGCGGAGGGACCCGATATTGAAGACCAGTTCCACAATTTCAATGCCTTGAATATGCCTGCCGATCATCCGGCGCGGCAGATGCAGGACACTTTCTATATCCCCAACCCGGACAGCGCGGATTTTGACGACAGTTATGTGGTGCGCACCCATACTTCTCCGGTCCAAATTCGGACGATGGAAAACAAAAAACCGCCGATTCGCATTATTGCGCCCGGCCGTACTTACCGGAGTGACTACGACGCCACCCATACGCCGATGTTCCACCAGGTGGAGGGGCTGGTTATTGATAAAACCACCACGATGGCGCATTTAAAAGGTTGCCTGTATGATTTCGTACGTGCCTTTTTTGAAATTGACGACGTCAAAGTGCGTTACCGTCCGTCTTATTTTCCGTTTACCGAACCTTCGGCGGAAATGGATATCGGATGCCGCAAAAGCAAAGACGAACTGAAAATCGGCGAGGGTGACGACTGGCTTGAGATTCTCGGCTGCGGTATGGTTCACCCCAAGGTTTTGGCTGCGGGCGGCATTGATCCCGATCAATATCAAGGCTTTGCGTTCGGTGTCGGTATCGACCGTCTGGCAATGCTGAAATACGGTATCCCCGATTTGCGCACCTTCTTTGAGTCGGATTTGCGCTGGCTGAAACATTATGGATTTGTACCGCTTGACGAGTCTTCGATGACCGGCGGTTTGAGCAACAACGGAGGGTTGGCACGATGAAATTTACATTATCATGGTTAAAAGAACATTTGGATACCGACGCAACGGTTGAACAAATTGCCGAAAATCTGACCCGTATCGGTCTGGAAGTCGAAGAAGTTTTCAATCCGGCGGCCGGCCTGCAAGGTTTTGTCACCGCCCGGGTAGAAGAATGCGAAATGCATCCCGATTCCGATCACCTGCATCTTCTGAAAGTCAACACCGGCCGGGAGATGCTGCAGGTTGTCTGCGGTGCACCCAACGTCCGCAAAGGCACTGTCGGCATTTTTGCGCCGGTCGGGGTGGTTATCCCTTGTTATAACGAAAAACTGACGGTCGGCAAAATCCGCGGTGTTGAAAGTTTCGGCATGCTGTGTTCCGAAAAAGAACTGGGTATCGGGGAAGATCATAACGGCATTATTTCGCTGCCGGCGGAAACCCCGATCGGCGTTGCGGCGGCCGAAGTGCTGAATATTGATCCGGTAATTGAAATTTCGATTACGCCCAACCGGGCCGAATGCTTGGGTGTTCGAGGGGTAGCCCGTGATCTGTCCGCATCGGGATTAGGAACCCTCAAGCCGTTGAAAATTCAAAAAACGGCCGGCAGTTTTGCCAACCCGGTAAGCATCCGGGTTGAAGACAAGGTCGCTTGTCCGGTTTATACCGGCCGTTATATCCGCGGTGTCAACAACAAGGCGGAAACGCCCAAATGGATGAAAGACCGTTTGGCGGCAATCGGGCTGCACTCGATTTCGTCTTTGGTTGATATTACCAACTACATCAATTATGACCTGGCGCGTCCGCTGCATGTTTTTGATGCCGACAAACTGACCGGCGGTCTGGTTATTCGCGAAGCCCGCGAAGGCGAAAAGTTTGTGTCGCTGGAAGACAAGGAATATGCTTTGGACGACAAAAGCTTGGGTATTTGCGACGATGACGGCGTGCAATGTTTGGGCGGCATTATGGGGGGCGCGGCCAAAGGATGTTGCCCTGATACGGTGAATGTGCTGCTGGAAAGCGCCTATTTTACCCCCGGCGGAATTGCCCGTACCGGCCGTCACTTTCAAATTGAGTCCGATTCCCGCTATCGTTACGAACGCTGGGTCGATCCCAACTCCAACGTTACGGGGTCCGATTACGCAACCCAACTGATTTTGGAGATTTGCGGCGGCGAGGCTTCGGAGTTGACGGTTTGCGGCGAAGAAAATTATCGTGCGGCGCCGGTATATCTGCGTCCCGAACGGGTTAAAACCCTGGCCGGGATTGAAGTCGACCGGGCCGAAATCGTTCGTATTCTGACTGCGCTCGGTTTTGAAATCAGTGAAGAAAACGGTCGCTTGAAAGCTGTGTCCCCAACCTGGCGCGGCGATATTGAATGCGAAGCGGATCTGGTGGAAGAAGTGGTCCGTATGGCGGGGCTGGACAATATTCCGGCACTGTCGATGCCGTGTGACGAATTTCCCAAACAAACCCTGAACCCGGCGCAACGCCGTACCGTAACCGTTAAGCACGAATTGGCCTCGCGCGGCATGTTCGAAACCGTGACCTGGAGTTTTACCGATTCCAAACTGGCGGTTCATTTCCGCAAATCGGGATCGGCGGTCAAACTGGCTAACCCGATCGCTTCCGAGTTGGATGAAATGCGTCCTTCGGTTTTGCCTAATTTGTTGATCGGCACCCGCAATAATATTGCCCGCGGCGTCGGCAGCGTCAGCCTGTTTGAAGTCGGTCCGGAGTTCTGCGGTTGCAAGCCCGGAGAACAAAAACTGGCGGCAGCGGGCGTTCGTTGGGGAAATACTTCCAAAAAACATTGGTTGGGCAATGAGCGCACTTATGACGTTTTTGATGCCAAGGCGGATGCTTTGGCGGCAATTGCGGCGGCTAACGGTCCTTATGACAATGCGCAGGTAACAACCGATGCGCCGGTCTATTATCATCCCGGCCGCAGCGGTACCCTTCGTCTCGGCAAAAACGTGCTGGCTTATTTCGGCGAATTGCACCCTTCGGTGCTGAAAGCTTTTGACATCAAGGGCAGAGCGGTGGCGTTTGAGGTTTATCTCGACAATATTCCGCTGCCGCGCGGCAACGCCGGAAAATCGAAGAAGAAACTTGAACTTTCGGCGTTTCAGTCGGTGGACAAGGATCTGGCCTTTGTCGTCAATAAGGATGTACCGGCGGCCCATATCATCGCGGCGGCGCGCAATGCCGACAAAGAACATATTACCGATGTTCGCGTCTTTGACGTTTATGAAGGTGCCAACCTTCCCGAAGGTAAAAAGTCGATTGCGCTGGGGTTGACTTTCCAACCGAAAGAAAAAACCTTTACCGATGCCGAAATTGATGCCTTGATGAAAAAGGTCATTTTGGAAGTCGGTAAAAAGACCGATGCGGTTTTGCGCCAGTAAACATATGGCTTTTGCTAAAAAAACGCTCCGTAAACCGGGGCGTTTTTTTTATATTTAACTGCGTCAAAAAAAGGATCGTTTTTTTGATACGTCTTAAGTTTAGTTTACGATTATTAAAAAAGCAAACATAAATCATTACAAAATAACAATTTTATTTAAAATCCGATGTCGGCGTTCGGCCATAGCAAAAAAACGATCCTTTTTTTGAGGCGTTTTTTTTATATAAAATTTTCTGCTTTGGATATGAAAAAAGGCGCTGTGCAGCGCCTTTTTTCGATTTTCGTTTTAGCGAAAATATTATTTTTGACTCAGCTTGTCTTTCATGTAATGTTCCAGCCAGTGAATATTGTACATGCCGTCAATATATTCCTGCTGGGAAATGATTTGCTGATGCAGCGGAATTGTCGTTTGAACGCCTTCAATGACAAATTCTTCCAGTGCCCGGCGCATCCGCATGATCGCGGCGTTGCGCGTCGGTGCGTGAACAATCAGCTTGGCAATCATGCTGTCATAAAACGGCGGAATTGCATATCCCGAATAGATTTCCGAATCAACCCGCACACCCAGACCTCCGGGAGCGTGCCATTCGGTAATTTTGCCGGGGCAGGGGGTGAATGTTTCCGGATTTTCGGCATTAATGCGGCATTCAATGGCATGACCGCTGAACTTAATGTCCTTTTGTTCATACCCGAGAGCGGCGCCGCTGGCGATTCTGATTTGTTCGCGAACAAGGTCAATGCCGCTGACAGCTTCGGTTACCGGATGTTCTACCTGCAGACGGGTATTCATTTCCATAAAGTAAAATTTTCCGTCTTCATACAAAAATTCGAGTGTTCCGGCATTGAAATAACCGATTTTGGCAATTGCTTTGCGGACAATTTCGCCGATTTCTTCCCGTTGGGCCTGATTGAGGGCCGGGGAAGGCGATTCTTCGATCACTTTTTGGTTGTTGCGCTGGATTGAACAGTCGCGTTCGCCGAGATGAACCACGTTACCGTATTTGTCGGCCAAAACCTGCATTTCGATATGGCGCGGTTTTTGCAAATATTTTTCCATATAAACGACATCGGTCGGAAAAGCGGCTTTTGCTTCGGCACGGGCCATCGTATAGGCTTCTTTGAGGTCATCGTCGCCAAACGCAACTTTCATGCCTTTGCCGCCGCCGCCGTCTTTGGCTTTGATGATGATCGGGTAACCGATTTCATGAGCCCATTTTTTGGCGTCTTCGAGCGTATCCAGCGAAGGCGAACCCGGGGTTACCGGGATGCCGGCTTCGACAGCGGCCTGGCGGGCAGTGATTTTATCGCCCATTTTGCGCATTTGCGCGGCGCTGGGGCCGATAAACGTAATGCCGTGCTCTTCGACCATTTCGGCAAAATCCGCATTTTCGGAAAGAAAACCGAAACCGGGGTGAATGGCGTCGGCACCGGTGACAAGCGCAGCCGAGATGATGGCGGATTTGTTAAGATAAGAGTCGACCGAACGGGCCGGCCCGATACAAACCGCTTCGTCAGCCAGCCGCACGTGCATGGCGTTGGCGTCGGCTTCCGAATGGACTGCCACCGTACGAATCCCCATTTCGCGACAGGCACGATGGATTCGTAAAGCGATTTCGCCGCGGTTGGCAATTAAAACTTTTTCAAACATGATATTTTCCTGCAAAAGTTGCTATTCAATCACGATCAAAGGTTCGCCGTATTCAACCGGATCGCCGCTTTCGACCAGAATTTTGGTTACTTTGCCGGAAACCTGTGCCTTGACCGGATTGAAGGTTTTCATCGCTTCGATCAGGCAAACCGTATCGCCCTGAGTGACGCTGTCGCCGATTTTGACATAGTTGGGCGTGTTGGGATCGCTGGAAAGATAAACCACGCCGACCATCGGCGATTTGACGCAACCCGGAAGCTTGGAAAGGTCGGCGGCACTGTCGGCAGCCGGCGCAGCGGCGGGAGCAGCAGGCGCCGCTGGAGCGGCCGGGGCTGCTGGCGCGGGTTTCCGGTCAGGCAGCCGGTGCAAACGGCATCGGTGCAGCGGCGGAAACCGGTGCGTGCGATCTGATTAAGGAGATTCGGCAAGTTTCGGTTTCATATTCCAACTCCGCCAAGTCGTTTACTTTCAAAATGGCGGCCAATCTGCTAACAATTTTGGTATCCAATGGATCAGACATTTAATTTCTCTCTGTAAAGATTAATACTAGACACTCGTTTGTACTCCAATGTGTTTCATAAAACAACAAAAATATTCAAAAATCGGCTATTTTTTGCTAAAAATGCCCCAAAAATGGCGAAAAACAATCATTTTTATTTATTTTAGAATGTGCAGATATAAGAAATTTTAACGGCGCTTGCGCATCAGTTTGCCAAAACCGGTTCGAATACTGCCTTTGGTGCGGGAATAGACAACTTCTTCTTCGCTGTTCATTTCCAACAGGTCTTTATACAGTTCCGGATTGTCGGCGGCGCGGCCGGTTTCGGCGATGATTTCCAAATCTTTTAAATAATCGTCATAAGCCTGTTGAAATTTCGGTTTTTCCATGGCGTCGAACTTTGCCAGCAGAGCAGCCGCGGCATCGGTTCCCTGACGGGCATATTCTTCTTCCGACGTTGTCTGCTCGGCACGACAGGTAAAAGAAAAAGCAAGACCGACTGCCAAAAACATCCATTTTTTCATTTTTTGCTCTCCCAACTGCAAAGATACTAAATTTATATTAACGAATTAATGGTAAACATATTATTATCAAAACAAACGGGAATAAGAAATGAAACGCTTTTTTTATCTGCTGGTTTTTGTTTGGCTGGGTACAAACCGCGCCGCCGCATGGAGTTACGGCGAATTTGTTTCCTGCCATTCGCTCAATCCGATGCCGGCCGTAACTTTCAAAACCTCTTACGGGCAGCTGGTGCACGATTTTAATTTGACGACTTCGGAAATAACTTCCAGAGCGCACCTGAAAGAAAAAGGATTTTTTGCCGACGGGTTGGCGGTGGCGGGGCCGCGCAGTGCCTTCCGTTTGTTGCGTTATACCGTTCGCCAGCTTGACGATAACGCCACTTGCGTTTTGCCGGCGGAAGTGGAGTTCTTCTTCGGTTACAGCCAGCCGGAGATTTTTGTTTCCAAGGATTTGGACAAGGACAGCTGCCGATTTTCGGTCGTGATTCGCCACGAACAGGTACATCAGCGAATCAACAAACTGGTGCTTGAATATTTTTTGCCGCTGATCAGCAATGAGCTGCAACAGGCCGTGCGTGACGTCAAAGCGGTAAAAGTTGCTTCTCCCGAACAGGCTCAGGAAGGGGCAATGCAGCTGATGAAATATTATCACGCGCGGTTGGAACCGATTTTGAGCATGTACCGCCAGGTGTTGGACAATGAACAGAAAAAACTCGACAACATGACCAATTACAGCAATGAATGGGAATTGTGCCGCAAATACGAAAGTGAGCATCGTCAAAAGGACACTGAAGAAGACGAGTACTGAAAGGTACAGGCGTCATGTTTCCGTTTTTACATATCTGTCAAAAATTAGACAAATTTTTTGATTGACCGGTCAAACAATCCGTATTATACTTTCTTTCAGTATAAAAAAGTATTGTGTCCTATTATTCAAGCCGAAATTTCATAAATTTTTCCGCGTGCTTTGATGCGCCGGTTTTTATGATTGATTGAAAGCGCTTCTGAATAAACACTTGATACCAGATAACACATTTAATCACATAAAAAAATTGCTTTATGAAAGGAATCTTTTCAGTTAAAGACGCCGGTAAATGGTGGAAAGGAGAGGTGACCATGCGTTACAATCTCCTGTTGTTGGGCAAATTGCTGGGGCTGCTGATTGCTCTCCCGTTCATCCTTCTTTTCTATCTCGGAAAAGGACTGTGGGCAGGACTGGTGTGGGTGGCCAAGCATGTTCTCAAACCGGTTTTCTTCTGGCTTGCCGTTGGGTTGACGGCTCTGTGGATGTGGCTTCGGGCCCGATTTGAACGCAAGTCGGCGCCGAAAGATGTTCAACCCGAAACGACGGAACCTTATGTGCCTCAGCCGAAAGACGACCGCTGGATGTGGATCGTACTGGCGCTGGCGTTTCTGGTGGCTTTGGTCGCTTTGTGGAGAAGCTGTTCTTCGGCGCCTGAAACGTTGACGGATGAACCTGCCGTTGTCTATGACCGGGCTTTTGACGAAGTTATCGTTGCCCGCGCTTATCTCGACGGCGTGCAGAAAGAAGTTTCCGGCGAATGCCCCCGTGCGTTGGTCGGATTCAAGTTCATCAACAATCGGCCGGTGGAGAAATACAATTTCGACGGCCTGACTTACGAAGAGGCGGTTAAGGTTGTTGCCGAAGACTGGAAACCGTTGGTAACCGACAATCTGAACCCGGAAGTGCGACTGAGCAGTCAGCAAATGGCGGTGGTCACTCTGGCAGCGATGCGAATGGGAAAATACGGTTTTGCCCGTTCGACTTTCCTGAAGAAAGTGAACGAGGGAGATTTTGCGAGTGCAGGCGAATGGCTGTTGCTGCAAAAATCCGATGGTTCTGTCCGCGAGACCGGAGACGAACCCAAACAGTATTTTTATATTCTGCGTCTGTTGTGGAACGGTGATCTGGCAATTCGGGATCTGCTCGATTTTCCGATGTTCTCCTACAAAGGGATTGACATCAGTTCGGTGTATACGGTTGAGGGGGAATATATTTTCAACCCTGAAATCGAAAACAGGCTGATGCGCGGAAACTTTGCAACCCCGCGGGAAGCTCTTGAGCTTTATTAACTGAAAGCTTAAACGGAAAAAAGTCCTTCAACCTTATGGTTGGAGGATTTTTTTTGCAAAATATAAAATAGACAAAATTAAACGATTATGCTAACATAATCCAAAAATCACAACAGGCGGGATAAAAATGCTGAAAAGCAAAGCTTATGAACATCTACTGAATATTTCCGAAAGCGCGGATCGCAGCTTTGAAGACTTTTTAAGCCAGTACGAAATTCTTGCCGAAGTGATAAAGGAATTTCCCGATTTGTCGTCCCATGTTTTGCCGATTGTGGTGCAGACGGTTGCCGATCCCGGTTTTAATGCCGATGTTCAGCCGACGGCGGCAAAAGTTTTTAATGCGGCGGCGCTGCCACTCGATTCTGCCGAGATCATCGAGAGTTTTAACCGTTTATTTGTCAAAAACCCGCGTTTTGCTTTTTATACACTGCCGGATTTGTTCAAATCACGGCCGGATCTCTGTTCGGCTTTGTTTCCAAAATTGTTGCAAGAAGCGATGAATGCCGATGATAACGGGATAAACGCATGTGCTTCGGCATTGACGGCGGCAGTGGTCAACGCAGAAACTGCGTCGGCGTCCGCGATGTTGAAACGGGTTTTTGCCGATGCCGCGGAAAAACAATCACTGAGTCGCAAATTATATGGTGCTCTGGGCAAAATTTATTCGATTCATCCTCAGTTAAAGGAACAGATTTTCGGGCTTTTGGAAGCCGGAGCGAATACCGAGCCGGAACTGTACGGCGCTTTATATCGTAATTTGGGGCAAATGGCGGCTTTTGACGCCGGAATTTATGATCGTTGTTTAACCGCAATGGAAAAATATGTTACGCTACCGCAAAATACGCCTTTTTCCCTTTCTCAGGCGTATAAAAGCGTGGGAGAGACTTTATTGCCGGTCGGCGATGATCAAAGACAAAGGCTGGAAGCCTTTCTTCGCCTGGGGTTGGAAAATCCGGCCAACAATCTTTCGTCGCGTAAAATTGCCTGGCGGCTTCTCAATCAACGGGATCATCTGGTCAGCAGTGTTTTGTTAGGAAGGCGCGGCGAAAAAAACGAACAGAATAAATTCGGCTGGTATAAGGCGGATTGCGTCGACAGAACCGAAACCTGCGTGTTGGTTCTGGGCGGTGACGGTGTGCGAAACGAAAAGGCGGCTAACGGTTATATGGGGGATATATACCGGCTGCTGGAAGAAAACGGTCTCGAAGATCTGGTCAAAGTTTATGGGGCGGTGTATGATTTTGGCGAATATATGAATGAGAATGACGCCCGCACTCAGTTGTTCCGGGAACATCGCCGCAAAATAGAGCTTAAACGGCCGATTCTGTCAATCCGGCCTATATACGAAAAATTTTTGATGCCGTCGTCAAGCCGCGCCTGACCGGCGCCGACGGAGCCCGGATTGATACCGATAAAGCGGCCGACAATATTCGGAAGCTGACGATTGTTGCCCATTGTCACGGCGCTTATACCGCCTTAAAACTGGAACAGATGATGCAGTCGGAAACGGCATTGCTCGGATACGATGCCGAAGAACGCCGTTTGATTCAGAAACAAATGCTGGTGCTGGCTCAGTCTCCGTATTGTCCGCTCGGTGAATCGCGTTCGACGTTTATTTCTTTCGGTTCTGCCGCCGATTATGAAGTCAACCATTATAATGCTTTTGAAAAGTCGTTGCGGGTTTTAAATCGGGAAAAGCCGATTCCGCTCAGCTATTTCCCGGACCGGCAGGGAAACATTTTTTTGACCGGCAGCATGGGGAGGGAATATGAGCAGCATAGTTTCTGGGGTTATCATCCGTTGCCGGAAATGAGCCGGGAAGGACAGGCTCTCACGGCCTTGTCGGCAAAAATCCTCATCAACGGCCTTCGCAATGCCTTGGGAGCGTCGCCGCGGCTGACGTCGGTGGAACAACTTGCGGCAACCGATGCTGCCGGTCGGGAATTGTTTGATCAAATGACCAAAAACGGCAAAGAGGTTTATAAACAAATTTATCTTCTTGCACGCAAGGCGGCCCGGAGCGGTTCCTTCTACGAATAGCGGTTGCGTTTGAAGCGGAATTTTGGTTCCTGTTCATTGCAATTTGTTGTATTTATGAGGTTTTGTAAAAAAATATAAAAAAATTACGAAAATCGTAAAAATATGCTGGACAATAAAAAAAATATCTATTATAAACTCTTTCGTTACCTATGCTCGGGTAGCTCAGTTGGTAGAGCAGAGGACTGAAAATCCTCGTGTCGGCGGTTCGATCCCGTCCCCGAGCACCATTTGAAAAACCGCTGTTTAGCGGTTTTTGTGTTTGTCGGAACCGTCGGCACGAGCGTGGAGGCGCTGGAGGAAGAAAAAACTTCCGGTGGAA
>OFFU01000934.1_pt1 | contig 23932 bp, 20 predicted proteins | sample 1521451 | NCBI WGS metagenome assembly OFFU01 (sample SAMEA3504106, study PRJEB24116) | mouse gut metagenome | biome: mouse gut; feature: mouse-associated habitat; material: faeces | place: Denmark | collected 2011 | reverse complement strand
CTCGCTCAAGAGCCCTTATGAATTTTAATTATCTTATAATAAATAAATTAGGGTGTCTAATTCTTTTATATCACGGTTTTCACCGAACACTCTTTTCAACAGCCGTTCGCGTCGGGTTGAAATTGTGCTTTTGGAGCGGTTGACTAAAAATGTCATCTGAGTTGGTTGAATTCCGTACCTTATCAACAAGGCTGTATGGTAGTCAAGAGGCGAGAGTTTGCCTAAAGATAGAATTTGTAAATGCAGTTTGAAATGTGGGGAGCATTTTAATAAATCCTCTTCCATAAGTTGCCACAGCGGGTCTTGATCTTTTATGCTTTTATTTTGAGATATTAAGGTTTGCAGTTCTTGGTATGATTGCGTGTGAATCAGAAATGAGTTTCTCTTCTCGATAACGGAATCGTCGGAAATTGCTCTAAATTCGGATTCGATACGTTGACGTAAATCGTATTCTGTAGGAAAAATATCTGAGCTGTTATCTTTCTGCGAGTCTGTACCGTTTCGTTCATTGAGTTCTTTGATACGGTCGAGCGCTATCTGAAGTCTGATGATATTGTTTTTATTTCGACCTTTTAAATATAAAATCACTATCAAGCAGATTAATATTGTGAAAATTGAGGCTACCAGAATATACAGGAGAGTCTTTTTTGACTTTTCGGCTTCTTCTCTCAAGCGGTCGTGTACTTCATAATTGTGCATAGACCGTTGATATACTGCAAAATCCTCTCCATGCCCGGTATACTCCTCTTCCAATTTGGCTAAATATCTCGAATAATATAAGTCGATACTATCCGGAACTATATAAGTGCGGAGTTGGGGTTTCAGGAGCAGACGATAGGCATCGAGTTTGTAGTTTGGGTAATCGTTTGTCCGCAGTTCTTCTGCATATAAGAATGCTGTATCCATTATGCCGGCCTTGAAATATATCTCTGCAGAATACGACAAGAAATAATTATAGGTAAGAGAGTCCAAGTGCTCTTTTATTCCACGGCTATAGCATAGAGCGGAATCTATCTCACCTTTTTCAAATTTAATTGCAGAAATATCTAATTTGGTCTCTGCCGTAAGTTCTGGGCTAATGCTCAAACTTTTATCCAATGCCTTTCTAAATATATCCTCTGCCCTATCAAGACTATCGGCACGCATATAGATACCTCCGAGGAGCTGGAGGTCGTATACAAAATTGATGGAGTCGTTTAATCTTCGGTCAATATCCAGTACCTCTTCGAGATAAGGAATTGCCTCATTATATAGGCGTAATGTATTGAGCAGGCGGCCGGTTTGGCTTAGGATGTTGCCGCGGAGTTGGTGCTTGTCGGCGGGGAGCTCGGCGAGTGCGTCTTGGTAGTAGCGCAGGGCTGTGGGGTAGTCGCCGAGGTCGTTGTATACGCGGCCGGCATAGTAGAGCGCCTCGGGGTAGTAGGCGGGGCGGCGGTGCGAGGCGCAATAGTTGAGCACGCCGATAATGAGGGTGTCGGTAGAGTGGGCGATATATGATTTATCGTCGGCCTTTACGCGCATGTAGTCATAGAACCGTGCGTCGGCCTCGGAGAGCGCGGCGCGGTCGATGGCGGCGAGGGAGTCGACGGCCTCGGCGGGTATGGAGTCGAGCAGGGCCGATATGCGGGCGAGGCGCGGCGAGGGCTGCCATGTGCATGAGCACAGCATGAACAACGCCGACAATATGCCTATAATATATTTGGTCAATCTAAATTCTTAAACAACATAAACTGCGCTCAAAGCGCGTTAAACCACAAGTATCGCAAGCTTAAATTGAACAGGCAAAGAAGATTTAAAAGGCAATTGCCTGTGGCAGGCAAGAGAATACCTTTCAAATATTCAGGTTTCGCTAGTTGGCTTGCAACTTGAAAACTTGAGGTTTAAAGCGCCTTGGCGCAGTTTATCAAGTTTAGAGAGTTTACATTTACCAAGATTTCTAAACTTCTTAAACATTTTAAACTCAAAATAAACAAGTTTCGCATGCGAAACTAAAAGGCTGTTATCTTGCCTTATTACCTTTATTCCCTTTTTTGCCTGACTGAAGTGTAGCTTGCGAAACTTCAGTCAATTATATAGCAATGTCGGTCATGTGGCGGAGGAAGAAGGTGGCCACCTGCACGTAGATGATGATACCGAAGAGGTCGTTCATAATCTGGATGAAGGGGCCTGTGGCGAGGGCCGGGTTGATGTGTATCTTCTCGAGCGTGAGGGGTATGACAGTGCCTAAAATCGAGGCGAACATCACCACCATGAAAAGCGACACTGCCACCGAGAGGGTCACGGCAAGCTCATCGGGCATGACGATGAGGTTATAGACGAGCACTACGGCCGATATCACCGTGGCGTTGAGCAGGCCGATGAGCGTCTCCTTGCCCAGCTGCTTGGTAAACTCCTTGATTTCGAGCGAACCGTTGGCGAGGCCCTGCACGACGATGGCCGAGGCCTGCACGCCTACATTACCGCCCGTGCCGCCGATGATGGGGATGAAGAGGGCGAGGGCCGTGACAGCCTGCAGCTGAGCCTCGAAAGCACCGAGTATCACAGAGGCGAGGATACCTGAGGCTATGCCGATGAGGAGCCAAGGTATGCGGGCCTTGGTCTGGGCGAAGACAGAGTCGTCGGCGTCGACGTCGCTCGAGATACCCGAGGCCAACTGATAGTCGCGCTCGCTCGACTCGCGCACCTGATCCATGACGTCGTCGACGGTGATACGTCCGAGCAAGCGGCCTATCGAATCGACTACGGGCATTGCCACAAGGTCGTATTTCTCGAAGTCGAGGGCCACCTCGTCGATGGGGGTGTCGGCTTTTACGCTCACGGGGTCGGCCTCCATGACGTGTTTGATTTTCGACACCGAGGGATGGGTGAGCATCATCTTCAGGGGCAGAGTGCCGCGCAGGCGATAGTCATTGTCAACGACATAGACATAGTAAATCTCGTCCATATCCTCGGCCTGCAGGCGCATTTGCTTGATACACTCGGGCATTGACCAGTTTTCATTTACGACTATCATCTCGGTGCCCATGAGGCCGCCGGCGGTGTCTTCGTCGTATTTGAGAAGGTCGATGATGTCGCCGGCCTGCTCCACGTCGTCGAGGTGCGAGATAATCTCGTCGCGCTCCTCGGCGTCGAGCTGCTGTATGAGGTCTACGGCGTCGTCGGTGTCGAGGTGGTCGATCTGCTTGGCAATCTCCTCGGCGGGCATGTCCTCGATAATCTTGAGTCGCTCATCCTCGTCGAGCTCCATGAGCACGTCGGCGGCGGTCTCCTCGTCGAGGAGCTTGAAGATATATTCGGCCCGGTCGGTGTCGAGCTGCTGTATGAGTTCGGCAAGGTCGGCGGGGTGTAGGTCGGCGAGCTCGGCGCGCACTGCCTCGCTGTCGCCGGCGGATATGATGTCGCTGATATGCTGGATATCTTCCTGTGTGAATTCTTTCATGACTTGCGAAGCTCTTCTATTCTCTTTGTGAGGTCAATAAATTGTGCCACCGACAGTTGCTCGGGGCGGAGGTTGAGCAGGTCGGGCCAGTCGGGTGTCGCGCCGGGAGGCAGCAAGGGCTTGACGGAGTTGCGGAGCGTCTTGCGGCGCATGCCGAAGGTTGTCTTCACCACCGTGCGGAAGAGGCGCGGGTCAACGCCGAGGTCGGTCACGCCGTTGCGGCGCATGCGTATTACCCCCGACTTCACCTTTGGCGGCGGATTGAACACATGCTCCGACACGGTGAAGAGATACTCCACATCATACCACGCCTGCAGCAGCACGCTGAGGATTCCGCGGTCTTTGGTGCCCTCCGGCGCTGCCAGTCGCTGCGCCACCTCGCGCTGCAGCATGCCCGAGCAGCATGTCACGCGGTCTTTCCAGTCGAGGACCTTGAAGAAAATCTGCGACGAAATGTTGTAGGGATAATTGCCGATGACGCAGAACGGCCCGTCGCCGGGGAAGATATCCCGGTCGTCCATGGCAAGGAAGTCGCCCTCAATGATACGCGGCTGAGGCTGCGGCAGATGGCTCTTGAGCCACGCCACCGACTCGCTGTCGATCTCGGCAAGTACAAGATTGTCAGGGCCGTGGGTGTCGAGCAGAAACTGAGTGAGCACGCCCGTGCCCGGGCCTATCTCAAGCACCGGCAAACCCTTGGAGTCGTCGAGGGTTGCCGCTATACGCCGTGCCACATCCATGTCGGTGAGAAAATGCTGCCCGAGGGCTTTTTTGGGTCGTACTCCTGCCATAATATTTTAATTATTCGAGTTTCTAAAGTTGCACTTCAGTCAGGCAAAAAAGGAAATAAAGGTAAAAGGCAAGATAATAGTCTTGTAATCGTATAATCTTTGAAAGGTATTTTCTTGCCTGCCTCAGGCAATTGCCTTTTTAACCTTCTTTGCCTGTTCAACTTAAGCTTGCGAAAGTTGAATCAATTATTCGAGTTTCGTCGGCGAAACTTATTTCAATTTGCGGCAAAAATACAAAAAAGCCGCCACGCGGCAAAATTTACATTTGCAAATTTAAGATTGGCAAGCCTGCGGCACACCGGAGCCGCGCTCTTGACTTGCCGGATACCGCAACCCCCTCACCACCAATCAGCATGGCAGGTTTCGTCGCCGACGCGAGCGCCGCTCGCGTGCCTGTGCAAAACATCTATAAAATTGTTGATAACTTTTTGAGTTTATATTTGTAAATTGATGTAAAATGGTGTAATTTTGAGGTCTCAAAGCCGCAGCGACGCACCACAAGCGCCGTTGCGGCCGCTAATAGATTATGGATCAGGAAGTTTATCATATACCCGCACTTTTACCGCAAAGCCTTGAGGCTCTTGACATTCACCCGGGCGGCATATACGTCGACGCCACTTTGGGCGGCGGCGGCCACAGCCGTGCCATTGTGGAGCGCCTCGGAGGTGACGGTCATCTCTATTCGTTCGATCAGGATTCCGACGCAATAGAGCGTGCCTTCGCCGACAGCCGTTTCACGGCCATCCACGGCAACTTCCGCTTCATCACCAACTATCTCGACTATTACGGCGTCGAAGGCCGTGTAGACGGCGTCCTTGCCGACCTCGGCGTGTCGAGCCACCACTTCGACGACGCCTCGCGCGGCTTCTCCTTCCGTGCCGACGGACCTCTCGACATGCGCATGAACGCCGGCCCCCGCCTCAGCGCCGCCGACATCGCCGCCCAATACGACGCCGCCGAGCTCACCCGTATCTTCAAAATCTACGGCGAGCTGCCTCAGGCACGCCGCATTGCCGACGCCATAGTCAAGGCCCGCGCCGCTGCCCCCATCGACACCACCGGACGCCTCGTGGAGGTGATATCGCCGCTGATCAACCGAGCCAAGGAGAAGAAAGAGCTCGCACAGGTATTCCAAGCCCTGCGAATAGTCGTCAACGGCGAGATGGACGCCCTCGAAAGCTTCCTCAACGGCGCCCTCGAAGTGCTCCGCCCCGGCGGACGCCTCGCCATTATCACCTACCACAGCCTCGAAGACCGCATGGTGAAGAACTTCATGCGCACCGGCCGCACCGACGGCCACGAGGAAAAAGACCTCTTCGGGCGCTCGTCGGCACCCATCAAGCCGCTCGGCAGCAAGCCTATTGCGCCCGACGAGGAAGAAATCGAACGCAACCCCCGCAGCCGCAGCGCCAAACTGCGCGTGGCGGTGAAATTATAACCTCTCAACTCATTATGCCAAACATTCTCACAAATGCAATCGGAAAAGCCGGCGACTACACCCGTGTGGTAATCACCGGCGGCGGCGTGTCGAGCAAATTCTTCCGCCGGCACCTCTTCGTCACCTGCTTCGTGCTGCTCGCCTGTGTGCTGATGATAGCCATGCGCTTCGACTGCCTCACAAGCGACAACACCATCGAGAGCCTCAAGACCCAGATTGAAGTAATGCAGACCGAAAAACAGCGCCAGCGCTCGCTCTACATGACCATGACACGCGAGATGGCAATGATGCACCTCGTTGACTCCCTCAAGCTCGGCCTCACCGTGCCCGACAAACATCCTGAAGTAATACGCCGCCAAACAACCGACTGACCATGCCACAACCCACTCCTCAACATAAACCCGGATCCAAACAGAAATTCACTGTAGGGCGCTTCGGCATAATCTTTTTTATATGCGTCGGCGTGGCCATAGCCATAGCCTTCAACCTCTTCAAGACCACGGTGATCAATGCCGAGGCATGGAACCGCATGGGCGACTCAACCCTCAGTTCGGTGAAGCCCATCCCTCCCACACGCGGCGAGATACTCGCCTCCGACGGCTCCATCCTCGCAACCAATCTCTACTACTACACCGTGATGATGGACCTGCGCACCGAATCGTTCAAGATCATCGAGTTCACCGCCGCCGTGCCCGAGCTCTGCGACTCGCTCGCCAAATACTTCGAGCCCCACGACGCCAAGGCTTGGAAAAAACGCATACAGACGCAGCTCGACAAGCCCAAGAGCTCGCGCACCCGCAACTTCGTGCTTGCCCGCGACGTGCCCCAGCAGACCTACGAGCGCATTCGCAACACATTCCCCTTCTTCCGCGATTTCCCCAAATCGCGCCACTCGGGTCTGAAGAAAGACCGCCGGCTCAAACGCTCATATCCCTTCGGCTCAATGGCGCGCCGAAGCATAGGGCGCGTAGGTATGACGGCGGAGTGCAGCGAAATCCACGGCCGCTCGGGGCTTGAATATGCCCTCGACAGCCTGCTCTATGGCCGCGCCGGCGTGAAAGTGCGCGGCCTCTCCACCCGAGGCATGAAATATATCGAGGACACCGCCGCCGTGAAAGGCTTCGATGTCTACACCACCATCGATATCACCATGCAGGATATCCTCGAGAGCGAGCTCAACACCATGCTCCACGACTCGCAGGCCGAGTGGGGAGCGGCAATGCTCATGGAAGTAAAGACCGGCGACATCAAGGCCATATCAAACCTCGAGCTCGACAAATCCAGCCGCACTCCGCGCTATATCGAGGCGCTCAACCGCTGCGTGCAGCCCTACGAGCCCGGCTCGGTGATGAAAGTGATGACAATGGCTGTCGGGCTTGAAAAAGGCTTCGCAAAGCCAAATCAGGTCTACCCCATCGGCCACAGCTACGCATACCTCAACAACCGTCCCATCCGCGACACACACTCACCCGCCAGTCTGCCGGTGAGCCGCTTTATCGAATACTCGTCGAACATCGGCATGGTGAAGATGTCAATGCCCTACTACAGCTCCGACCCCACGCAATTCCGCCGCGACCTCGAGGAGCTGGGCTTCTTCGACGCCTTCAATACCGGTATCGCCGGCGAGCAGCCGCCGCGCGTGCGCCGCGACCCCAAGATGATCGACCTCTCGCGCATGGTCTTCGGCTACACCACGGCCATACCGCCGCTCTATACCTGCGCTTTCTATAATGCCGTGGCCAACAACGGCGAGTTTGTGCGTCCGCGCCTCGTCAAAGGCCTGCGCACCCCCGACGGCCGCGACTCCCTGCTCGAGGTGAGCTATGTGCGCCGCCGCATGATGAGCCCCGAGAATGCCGCCGTGCTCCGCGAGATGATGCTCGGCGTGGTATGGGGCGAGGGAGGCACTGCCAAGATTCTGCGCAACGATGCCGTGAAAATCGCCGGCAAGACGGGCACCTGCAAGATAGCCCTCGAACGCCCAAAGGTCGACGCAAACGGCGACAGTATCGACCCCAAGACGCCATGGAAAGGCGGCTACCGCGAAGGGCACTATCGCGTGACTTTCTGCGGATTCTTCCCCTACGACAATCCCAAATACACCTGCATAGTGGTCATCAACGACCCCAAGCTGCCCTACCGAGGCCCGGCGGTGAGCTCGGGCGTGGTGCTCAAGAACTTGGCCCTCAAGCTCTATGCCCGCTCCATGCTCAACGACAACCCCGAGTTCAAGGAGGCACCCCGCGACCCCTCGGCCAAAGGCCCGACGGTCTATGCCAGCTTCGACAGCAAGCGCAACGCCACCCTCCACAGCGAGCTTGCCTTGGGCAAGACACAGGCCATACGCCGCCCCGCTCCCTGCGATACGGCCGGCCGCGTGCCCGATGTCAAGGGCGTGAGCATACGCGAGGCGCTCACTCTGCTCGAAAGCAAAGGTTATTCGGTGAAATTCAAGGGTGTAGGCTATGTCTACGCCCAGAACCCCGAAGCCGGCACTCCCGCCGGACCGGGCACACGCATTAATCTGTCTTTACGTCATGATTGAAAATAATTACGCAACAACACTCGATGTAATGCTCGACGCGCTGCCCCGCTATGAGGCTGCCCACGCCGACAGCCGCGCAGTGCATGGCATTACGGCCGACAGCCGCGCCGTTGTGCCCGGCGGCATGTTTGTGGCCGTGCGCGGCGTGGCCGTCGACGGTCACACCTTCATAGCCAAGGCCATAGAGGCCGGCGCCACAACCGTGGTGTGCGAGGAGCTGCCCGCCGACATCTGCCCGGAAGTGCAGTATATCCTTGTAGACGACAGCCGCGACGCCCTCGGACGCCTTGCCTCGCGCTTCTACGGCGACCCCTCCGACGAGCTGACCCTCGTAGGCGTCACCGGCACCAACGGCAAGACCACCATTGCCACGCTGCTCTACGAAGTGGCACGTCTGCGCGGCGAGAAGGCCGGCCTGATTTCCACCGTCGCCAACATCATCGACGGCGAAAGCACTCCCGCCGAGCACACCACCCCCGACCCCGTGCAACTCAACATGCTCCTGCGCAAGATGGTAGACGCCGGCTGCACCTTTGCCTCAATGGAGGTGAGCAGCCACGCCTGCGACCAGCACCGCATTGCCGGGCTCACATTCGCCGGAGGCATTTTCACCAACCTCACGCGCGACCACCTCGACTATCACAAGACATTCGACGCCTATCTCAAGGCCAAGAAATCATTTTTCGACGGTCTGCCCGCAAACGCTTTCGCCCTGAGCAACGCCGACGACCGCAACGGCGCCGTAATGCTCCAGAACACCGCCGCCCGCAAGGCAATGTACTCCACCTGCGATGTGGCCGACTTCAGCGTAAAGGTCATCGAAGACCGCCTCGACGGCATGTTGCTCGAAATCGGAGGAAGGCAGGTAGAGACAATGTTTACCGGCCGCTTCAACGCCTCCAACCTCGCCGCAGTCTACGGCGCCTGTGTGCTCCTCGGCATGAGCGCCGACGAGGCCATGGTGGCATTGAGCCGGCTGCGCCCCGTGGCAGGCCGCTTCCAGCCTTTCCGCTCCGCCAAAGGAGTGACGGCGATTGTTGACTACGCCCATACGCCCGACGCCCTCATCAACGTGCTCGACACCATCGGCGAGGTAGCCGGCGACGACGCCCGCATAATCACCGTGTGCGGCTGCGGCGGCAACCGCGACAAAGGCAAGCGCCCCCTGATGGCACAGGCCGCCGCCGACCGCTCCGACACCGTGATCATCACCAGCGACAACCCGCGCAATGAAGACCCCGAAGCCATCATCGCCGACATGCTCGCCGGCCTCGACAGCGCGCAGATGGAGCGCGTCGTCACCATCACCGACCGCCGCGAGGCAATCCGCAAGGCCGTAGAGCTCGCTCGCCCCGGCGACATCATCCTCATCGCCGGCAAAGGCCATGAGACAGAGCAGATTATCGGCGACACCGTACATCACTTCGACGACCGCACAGAAATTCAAGAAGCATTCGCAAGCCCAGAGCTTGACTAAAAATTACAGCAACCGTGTTATATTCATTATTCGCACTCTTACAGGAATCGGAATTCCCGGGCATAAGGCTGATGAACTACATCACTTTCCGCTCGGGCGCCGCCTTTGTGATCGCGCTCCTGCTTGCCATCTTCGTAGGCCGCAGCGTGATACACCGCCTGCAGAAAATGCAGATTGGCGAGATTATCCGCGACCTCGACCTCGCCGGCCAGATGGCAAAGACCGGCACACCGACAATGGGCGGTATCATTATCATCCTCTCCATACTTGTACCCTGCCTGCTGGTGGGCAACCTCACCAACATCTACATGCTGCTCATGCTGCTCACAACGGTGTGGCTCGGCACGATAGGTTTCCTCGACGACTACCTCAAGCTGCGCAAGCACAACAAAGACGGCATGAAGGGCAAATATAAGATTGTGGGTCAGGTGGGCATAGCGCTCATCGTAGGCGTGACAATGTATCTCAACCCCTCGATGACCATCGTAGAGAACCGCGAGATCGTGAGCGAGGAGACTCACCGCGTGGAAGAAGTCATCTACGAGCAGGAGACCATCAAGTCGCCCCAGACCACCATACCCTTTGTGAAGAACAACAACTTCAACTACTCATGGCTTACCGGCTGGATGGGACGCCACGCCGAGACCGGCGGATGGATAGTGTTCGTTCTCATCACCATCTTCCTCGTATCTGCCACCAGCAACGGCGCCAACCTCAACGACGGCCTCGACGGTATGACCGCCGGCCTGTCGGCGATAGCGGGCGGCGCGCTGATATTGATGGCCTACCTCGGAGGCAACATCATATATTCGAGCTACCTCAACATCATGTATGTGCCCGGCAGTGAGGAACTTGTGGTATACATGGCCGCCTTTATCGGCGCCCTCATCGGCTTCCTGTGGTACAACGCCTCCCCGGCGCAGGTATTCATGGGCGACACGGGCAGCCTCACCCTCGGCGGCGTGATATGCGTATTCGCAATCCTCATCCACAAGGAGCTGCTGCTGCCTATCCTCTGCGCGCTCTTCTATATCGAAGACCTCTCGGTGATACTTCAGGTAGCATATTTCAAGCGCACAGGCGGCGGACGAATCTTCAAGATGACTCCCCTCCACCACCACTACCAGAAAGACGCTGACCTGAGCATGCGCGTGCTCATTCAGCGCCCCCTGCGCGCAATAGCAGAGCAGAAAATCGTGACCCGATTCTGGATTGTGGGTATAATACTTGCTGTGATAACATTCGTGACACTTAAAATACGATAAATGGAAAAGACAATGAAACGCCTTGTAGTACTTGGCGCAGGCGAGAGCGGCACAGGAGCCGCCATTCTTGCCAAGGACAAAGGAATGGATGTCTTTTTGAGCGACTTCGGCAAGATCTCGCCCAAATACCGCTCCATGCTTGAAGACGAAGGCATAGCCTTTGAAGAGGGCGGACACTCTATGGAGCTGATTCTCAATGCCGACGAGATTGTGAAGAGCCCCGGTATACCTTTCGAGGCTCCGGTGATAAAAGAGGTGCTTGCAAAGCACATCCCCATCATCAGCGAGATTGAGTTCGCCGGCCGCTACAGCGACTCGAAGATGGTGTGCATAACCGGCTCTAACGGCAAGACCACCACCACCATGCTCATTCACCATATCCTGCGCCATGCCGGTATCGACGCCAGCCTCGCGGGAAATATCGGCAAGAGCCTCGCTTGGCAGGTGGCACGCGACCAGCACAAGGTGTATGTGGTGGAGCTGAGCAGCTTCCAGCTCGACAATATGTATGACTTCAAGGCAAATATCGCCGTGATGCTCAACATCACTCCAGACCACCTCGACCGCTACGACTTCAAGATGCAGAACTACGTGAACGCCAAATTCCGTATCCTGCAGAACATGACCCCTACCGACGTGTTTATCTTCTGGCAGGACGACCCGGTAATCACCGAGCAGCTGCGCCATGTCACCACCGAGGCACGCATGCTCCCCTTCGCCGAACATGAGGAAGAAAACACTGCCGCATATATCGACGCCGAGAACGAGCTGGTGTTCCGTACACCCGGCACAAGCATGAAAATGCCCCGCGCCGACCTCGCCCTCAACGGCCTCCACAATGTATTCAACTCCATGGCCGCCGGCTTGTCGGCCTGCCTCTTCGACCTTAAGAAAGACGATATCCGCGCCGCCCTGAGCGACTTCAACGGCGTTGAGCACCGCCTCGAATTCGTCGCCGACATCGACGGTGTGCGCTGGATCAACGACTCCAAGGCCACCAACGTCAACTCTTGCTGGTATGCCCTCGAGGCCATGGACCGCCCCACGGTGCTCATACTCGGCGGTAAGGACAAGGGCAACGACTACTCCGAGATATTGCCCTTGGTGAAAGAAAAGGTGAAGGCAATCGTGGCCATGGGCCTGCACAACGAGAAGATAGTGGAGTATTTCAACGAGTATGTGAAAGTTGTCGACACCGACAATCTCGCCGACGCCGTGGCCGCCTGCCGCGAGCTCTCAAGCGAGGGCGACACCGTGCTTCTCTCGCCTTGCTGCGCCAGCTTCGACCTCTTCAAGAATTATGAAGACCGCGGACGCCTGTTCAAAGAAGAAGTAAGAAAATCAATTTCAGCAAGCTGAAATTGATTAGTTTAAGGAGTTTATCAAGTTTAAGAAGTTTACATTTATCAGCAAAACATCCCGTCATACATGGACAGCCTCTCTCAAGCCGTAGAAACCGCCCTTGGCGCGCAGCAGCCGGCAGCCGAAACCGCAGCGGCAGCTACAGCCGAGCGCCCCGCCGCAGCCGCCGCCAAGCCTAAGAAACGAATCGACCATCACCTCTGGGGCACTTATCTGCTCTTGGTGATGATAGCCCTCATAGAGCTCTTCTCAGCCTCTGTGCAGGAAGTGCAGGCCGACGATATCTTCAGCCCGCTCATCCGCCACGGGCGATTCATCGGTATCGGCTTGATACTCATGCTCTTGCTCCAATGGGTACATTACCGCTTCATATTCAAGTTCACTCCCCTTTTTGTGGCATTTGCAGTGGGCATGATGATAGCGGTGCGCGGCGGCGGCGAGGATATCAACGGCGCCGTGCGCTCAATCACCATCATGGGCACGCCGATATTGCCGTCGGAGTTCATGAAGCTCGCCGTGGCCTTGGGCATGGCATATATACTTGCCAAGACGCAGGTCAAGGGCAAGCGCGATGTATCATGGGCGGGGCTGTGGATAAGTCTGGCATTCCTGCTCGGTTGTGCCGGCCTGCTGTTCTCGCAGGGCCTCTCCAACACCATCATCACCGTCGGCATTGGCGGAGCGATGATGTTTGTAGGCGGCATGGGATGGAAAAAAATCGGCATAGCCGCTCTTATTGTAGGTGTGCTTGGCCTTGGTGCTTACAAGTATAAAACCTCGGCAGAAGACAAAACCGAGTTTTCGGAGCGTCAGGAACTTGTAAATCAGCTCAACCACACCGACACCGACACTATTGGCGGCGCCGGTCGCGGCAAGGTATGGAACAAGCGCGTAGACGACTTCTACCGCCCCAACAAACACCTCGAGCCCTTCAGCCTCGAACATCAGCAGGAGCAGCTGAGCTTCATCGCACAGGCCCACGGCCATATCCTCGGCGTAGGCCCGGGCAAATCGCGCGAGGCGGCACGTCTGCCCCTTGCATACTCCGACTATGTATTCGCCATCATCGTGGAAGAGCTCGGCCTTATCGGCGGCCTCTTCATATTGCTGATATATGTGTGGATATTGGGCCGAAGCGCCAAGCTCACGCTGCAGTTCAAGCATACGATGCCGGGCGTGCTGGTGATGGGCTGCTCGTTTGTGATAGTGTTCCAAGCGCTCTACCACATGGCCATCGTCTCGGGCGTGATACCGGTGTCGGGACAGCCGCTGCCGCTCATATCCAAGGGCGGTATCTCGGTGCTCGCCACATCGCTGACATTCGGCGTCATGCTCTCTGTAGCGCGCCATGCAGTGCATGTCACCGACAGCAAGCAGGCTCAGCGCATTGAGCACGACCTCCTGCCCGAAAGCGCACAAGGCGTCAACCCGGCACTCCGCGAGGGCGCCTCTTGAACAATAGCACCCCTTAGCGAGTTATATCTAAGGGCAAGTTTCGTTGCTGACGCGAGTGCAACTCGCGTGTTGCCACCCACCAACCCACCAACCACAACCCACCAACCACCAACATAAAATATGAAAGTATTGATAAGCGGCGGCGGCACAGGCGGCCACATCTTCCCGGCTCTGTCGATAGCCGACGCCATAAAACGTCGCGACCCGCAGGCCGAAATCCTCTTTGTAGGCGCTGAAGACCGTATGGAGATGGAGCGCGTGCCGGCGGCAGGCTATCAAATAGTAGGGCTGCCCGTGAGCGGCTTCGACCGCAAACGGCTCTGGCGCAACTTCGGCGTACTGCTCAAACTATGGAAGAGCATACGCCGTGCCCGCAAGATCGTGCACGACTTCAAGCCCGACATCGCCATAGGCGTTGGCGGCTACGCTTCAGGCCCGACACTGAAGGCCGCACAGCGCGCCGGCGTGCCCACGGTGCTGCAGGAACAGAACTCATACGCCGGTGTCACCAACAAACTCCTCGCGCCCAAGGCCGACGCCATCTGCGTGGCATACCCCGGCATGGAGCGCTTCTTCCCCGCCGACAAGATTATAATGACCGGCAACCCGGTGCGCAAGTCGCTCTTCGACTGCACACTTACGCAGGAAGAAGCCAAGCAGGCACTCGGCTTCGAGGCCGACAAGCCGCTTGTGCTCATAGTAGGAGGCAGCCTCGGCGCCGGCACACTCAACCGCACCGTAATACACGCACTCACCGACGGCAAAGCTGCCCGTGCGCCTTTCAACGTGCTCTGGCAGACCGGCAAGCGCGGATATCTTGAATGTAAGGAACAATACCTCAAGAGCAACCTGCCCAACATACACTGCACCGAGTTTATCAGCGACATGGCCGAGGCCTACCGCGCCGCCGACCTTGTGGTGGCCCGCGCAGGAGCCGGCACCATCAGCGAGCTCGAGCTGCTCGGCAAAGCGTCGATACTCGTGCCCTCGCCCAACGTGGCCGAAGACCACCAGCGCCACAATGCCGAGGCTCTCGCCAACCGCGGAGCTGCCGGATTGGTGCTCGACGCCGACGCCGAGAAAGACCTCTGGAGCCAAGCTGCCGTGACTGTCGAGAATCCGCAGACCCTGCGTCTGCTCAGCGAGGAGATACGCAAGCTCGCCCTCCCCGACGCCGACGACAAGATTGCCGATATAGTATTCGACCTCGTCAGCAAGCATTGATTTAATTTTAAGGACTTTAAGGTCATTAAGGTCCTTAAAGTCCTTAATGACCTTAAATAACAAAAGCAATGGAAAGAGTATATTTTGTGGGTATCGGCGGCATTGGCATGGCCGCGCTTGCCCGTTACTATATGTCGAAAGGTCTGCCCGTAGCGGGCTACGACCGCACCGAAAGCGCTCTCACCGACGAGCTCGTGCGCGAGGGCGCCACCGTGAGCTATGCCGACAGCATGGACGCCGTGCCAGAGGAATACCGCGACAAGGCGGGCACTCTCGTGGTCTACACCCCGGCTGTCCCGGCTGAGAATATACCGCTGTCGTTTTTCCGCAACGGGGGCTTCGAGCTCAACAAACGCGCCCGCGTACTGGGCCTTATCACGCGCGACAGCAAGAGCCTCTGCTTCTCGGGCACACACGGCAAGACCACCACATCGTCGATGGCCGCACACATCATGCACAGCGGCGCCACCGGCTGCAACGCTTTCCTCGGAGGCATTCTCAAAGGCTACAACAGCAACCTTATCCTCAGCCCGACATCGCCCTACAGCGTTGTCGAGGCCGACGAATACGACCGTTCTTTCCATCAGCTCACCCCCTACATCGCCATCGTCAACGCCACCGACCCCGACCATCTCGACATCTACAGCACCGAAGAGGCATATCTTGAGAGCTTCGCCCACTTCACCGAGCTGATACGCCCCGACGGCTTCCTGCTCATCCACACCGGCCTCAAGCTCAAGCCCCGCGCACCGCAGGGAGTGCGCACCTATACTTTCGGCCGTACCGACGGCGATTTCCACGCCACCAACGTGCGCACCGGCAACGGCACGATAGTATTTGACTTCGTATATCCCGGCGGCGTCATCACCGACATAGAGCTCGGTGTGCCCGTAGACATCAACGTAGACAATGCCATCGCCTCATTGGCAGCCGTATGGCTCACCGGCACACTCACCGACGAGCTCGCACGCAGCGCCATGAAGAGCTATCCCGGCGTGGAGCGCCGCTTCGAATTCCATCTCAAGGAAGACGGCCGCGCCATAATCGACGACTATGCCCACCACCCCGACGAACTGCGCAAGAGCATTGAATCGGTGCGAGCGCTCTACCCCGACAAGACACTCACGGTAGTATTCCAGCCGCACCTCTACAGCCGCACACGCGACTTCGCCGACCAATTCGCCGACGCCCTCTCGGCAGCCGACGAGGTTATGCTCACCGACCTCTACCCTGCCCGCGAGAAACCCATACCCGGTATCAGCTCAAAAACTATCTTCGACAAAGTCAAATGTGAAAAAAAATCATTGATTTCAAAAGAAGATTTTGTCAATACGATGAAAAATCGTAACTTTGAAATCCTTTTGACAGTAGGAGCCGGCGACCTCAACCTATATAGCGCCCGTCTGGCAAAAGAGCTGAAAAATTGAACGTTCTCACTTTCAAAACCGACCGACTGAATGAGTAAACAATCCGTGATAATGTGTGTGTTGACAATCTTAATGCTTGTCTACATCGGCTTCGCCCTGCCCATAACGGCGGGGATGTCGCGCGCCGACCATATCACGGGCATGGATGTAGTGCTCAGCGACCCGACATCGCGCTTTGTCAACAGCTCCGACGTAATCGCCGAGAGCGGTATCGACCCCGCGACACTCGCCGACAGCCTGCGCTGCACTTTCAATCTCGGTGCTCTCGAAGCGCGCCTGAAGGCGAGCGACAAGCTGCAGGACGCCAACGTGACCCTGCGCAGCGACGGCAGCATACGCGTCGACGTCACCCCGATGGTGCCCGTGGCGCGTGTCTTCGACCCCAAGGAGCCTTCGTACTATATCAACGCCTCAGGCAAGCGCATACTCGCCGAGCTGCGCTATCACATCGACGTGCCGGTGCTCGTAGGCAGTTTCGACAGCCTCCATCCGGCCAAGCGTCTGCTCCCTCTGCTCGACAAGATAGCAAACGACCCCCGCACCGGCTCTATGGTGGCCACAGTCACTCAGGAGCCCGACGGCAACATCATACTCATCCCCACCATCGTGGGGCATGTGATCAACTTCGGCGACACCTCGCTGGTAGATGACAAATTCGACCGTCTGCGCCGATTCTACCGCCATGTATCGCCCACCCGTGGCTGGGAGGCCTACGACACCATCGCCGTAAAATGGCGCGACCGCGTAGTGGCCACAAGGCGCGACAAACAGCTGCCCCCTCCCCCAATCCCGACTGTCGAAGAAGCCACCGGCGAACTCGACATCGACAATAACGAGCCGCAACCCGGCGACAGTATCTCTCACTCTAACACCTAATCATCCACCGCTATGGAACCTAAGACAATAGTAGCCATTGAAATAGCCTCGTCGAAGATCAAAGGTGCCGTCGGCAGCGTAGGCCCCGACGGACGTATCACCGTCCTCGCCGCAGAAGAAATCGCCGGGCTCAACAACGTGCGCTACGGCCGCGTGCAGAACATCCGCGAGGTTTCTGCCGCTGTCAACGAAATAATCAGGCGTCTTGAGAACGCTCCCGGCGTGAAACCGCGCAAGGTGCGCGCTCTGGCCGTATCGCTTGGCGGACGGTCTCTCTCGGGCTCGCCGGCACAGGCCGCACAGAAATTCCCCAAGGAATGTGAAATCACCGAGCGTCAGGTTGAGCGCCTCGCTTTCGAGGCCACCCACGACTTCATGGGCGACAAGAACATCGAGGCCACAGTGCCGCGCATTTTCTATGTCAACAATGCCGCCGTGCGACGCCCCGTAGGCACTTTCGGTGAGAGCTTCCGCGGTGAGTTCGTGATGATTACCTGCGGCAAAGAGACCCGCCAGAACCTCGACCGCATAAAATACGACACAATCGACCCGGGCAAGGTGACCTACATCATCCGCCCGACCGCCATAGCCGACCTCGTGCTCACTCCCGATGAGAAAGAGCTCGGCACAGCCCTCGTGGACATAGGCGCCGAGACCACCACCGTGGCCGTATACAAGGAGGGCACACTCGCCTTTGTATGCACCATACCGATGGGTGCGCGTCTGATTACTTTTGACCTCACATCGGGCTTCAACATCACCGAAGAGGCCGCCGAGGCCATGAAGATAGCATTTGCAGCCAAGGCCGACATCAACGACGCCGAGCTCGTAGGGGCATACGTCAACTCACGTGCCGGCGAAATAGCCGCCAACGTGCTCGCGCAGCTCAATGCCGCCGGCTACAACGCCCAGACTCTCAACAAAATCGTGCTCACGGGCGGCGGCTCGAATATCGCCGCTTTCGGCAATCAGCTCACCGCACAGGGCAAGCTGCCTACCCGCCTTGCCGAAATGCCTCACGACATAGCATTCCGCGTGGCCGGACGCAATACAGCCGACAACATCGACATCATATCGCTCCTTGTCGCCGGCGCACGCAAGATCGACGAGGGCTGCCTGTCGCCCCTCGCAGCCCCTGCTCCTCCGGTAACCGTCTTTGAGGAAGAAGAAGAGGAAACCGAAGAGGCCGCCACGCCGCAGCAGGAACAGGCCGCCGCACAGGACACCCCCACCGACGTATATACCCCGGCACAGACCACAGGCCGGCGCCATATCGAGGAAGATGACCCCGACCTCTACAACGACGACCCCGACGAAGATAGCGACTACCGTCACGAAAGCTCTTCAAAAAGCGGATTCTCGCTCTTCCGCCGCCGCAAGAACAAAGAGCAACCCGTAGAGCGCGTACACCGCCGACCCACCGAACCGGTATATACCGACCCGGAGGAAGAAGACCCCTTCGGAGCCTCGGAGGAAGACCCCGACGATGTATACGAAGGCGGCTCATCAGGCCGCACGGAGCGCGCGGGCGACATGCTCAACTCCATGCGCGAGAGAATAGTGAAAATCTTCTCGTCAAGCAACGCCGAGGAAGAAGAAAACGCCGAGGCCGACGATTATTAACAATTCAAGTTCCGCAAGTCGCTTCGCTACTTGAAAACTTGAGGTTTAAAGCGCCTTCAGCGCAGTTTATGAAGTTTAGATAGTTTACCAAAAACCGCTATATTTAAACTCCTTAAACTTGTTAAACTCATAATAAACAAGTTTCGCTTGCGAAACTTAATCTGTAGAAAGAAACAGAGATGGAAAACGCAGAAGACCCAGCCCTTTTGGCAAGCTATAAAAACGCTGACCTGCCCGGTCAGACCTGTCCTCCCACCATTCTCGCCCTCGGTGTCGGCGGCGGCGGCTGCAATGCCGTGGCTTATATGACAACCCAAGGCGTAAAGGGTGTTGACTTCGTTGTGCTCAACACCGACCAGCAGGCACTCCTGCCCATGCCCGTGGCCACCAAGGTGCTCCTTGGCCCTAAGACATGCGGCGGCTACGGTGCCGGCGGTAAACCCGAAGTTGGCCAGGCTGCCGCCGAGGAAAGCGTACCCGAGATAGAAGAACTCCTCACCCCCGACGTGAAGATGGTATTCGTCACCGCCGGCATGGGCGGCGGCACCGGCACCGGCGCCGCGCCTATCGTGGCAGGCGTGGCCAAGAAGCGCGGCGTGCTCACAGTGGGCATTGTCACGATTCCGTTCTTCTTCGAGGGCATGAACAAGATAAAGAGCGCAATCGAGGGCGCAGCACGGCTGCAGAAGAATGTCGATGCCATGCTCATAATCAACAACGACCGTTTGGCGAGCATTTACCCCGACATGGCATGGGACGAGGCTTTCTCAAAGGCCGATGATATCCTCACCACAGCAGCCCGCACAATCTCCGACATGGTGACCACACTCGCAAACATCAACATCGATATGCGCGACGTTGACACCTGCCTGCGCGACGGCCGCACGGCCCTCATATCCGTAGGCTACGGCGAGGGCGAGGACCGCATGAGCCAGGCCATCCAGTCGGCCCTGCACTCCCCGCTGCTGTGCGACACCAATATCATGACAGCCAAGGAGTTGCTCTTCGCCTTCTACTACAGCCACGACCTCGAGCCGCGTCTGAAAGTGTCGGAGGCCGCACAGGCCAACAACCTCGTGCGCGAGATCAACAAGTCGGTGCACATCAAATTCGGATGGGGCTTCGACGATACCCTCGGCAACAAAATCAAATTCACCATCCTCGCCTCGGGCTTCGATGTGTCGGTGGATACCGACGGCACCACCATCGAGATTATCGAGGGCAAGGACAATATAGAGCGCCCCGACGATGTCGACGACCTCGGCACCATCGCTGCAATCTCCGACGCCTACGGCCGCGAGAAGGTGGAAGACCTGCTCCGCAGCCAAGAGACACAGAGCTACTATATCCTCACCCCCGAGCAGCTCGACAGCGACGACGCCATTGCCATGATAGAGCGCACACCCGCATATAAACGCGACAAGCGCAAGGCTGCACAGGCCGTTGGCCGCAGCGCGGCACCGGCACCCTCGCCTATCGACCGCGCCGCTTACCCGACACAGCCCAACGACCGACGCAACTCCAACAATATTTCATTCTCCCTCGATGACACAGAATAAGCTCAAACTCGTGGTATCGACAGGCGCCGGAATAAGCGCCGAGAGCGGTATCAGCACTTTCCGCGACGCCGACGGCCTGTGGGAAAACCACGACGTGATGGAAGTGGCCAGCCACGACGGATTCGTGCGCAACCCGGCGCTCGTACATCAGTTCTACAACGACCGCCGCGCTGCCCTCGCCACCGTAGAGCCCAACGCCGCCCACAAAATCCTCAAAGACCTTGAGGATTATTTCGATGTATATGTGATCACGCAGAACGTCGACGACCTCCATGAGCGCGCCGGCTCCTCAAATATCACCCATCTCCACGGCGAGCTCACCAAAGTGCGCGCCCTCGACGACGAGAGCAAGGTGTTCAAGATCGGCTACCAAGAGCGCACCGACCCCGACACCGTTATCGAAGGCCACAAAGTGCGCCCGCATATAGTGTTCTTCCAAGAAGCGGTGCCGATGTTCGAGAAAGCCACCGAGCTTGCCGCCGAGGCCGACATTTTCGTAATCGTAGGGACATCGCTTGTGGTATACCCTGCCGCGGGTCTTCTCCACTACGTGCGCCGCGGAGTGCCGGTATATTATATCGACCCCAAGCCCTCGCCAGTACCCGCCGGAGTGACCGTCATACGCGAACCGGCGACCACCGGCATGGCCGAACTCGAGCGACTCCTTCTCAAGCAATACAAACATTAACCATAACTCTTCTCTATGCCTCACTATCACACCCTCCCGGAGCAAGATCTCATCCCGCTGGCTGCCGGCGGCGACAAAGCCGCCGTGGCCGAACTGCTGCTCAACCGCTACGCAAGCGTCCTCAAATCAGCCGCACGCGGCCTCAACTCTAAATTCACCGAAGACGACCTCGACGACGCCCTGCAGGCTTTCACCGAGCGGAACATCAAACTCGACACCAATGGTAACTGGCGCCTCAGAGGCATAGTGAACGAGAACAATCCGTCGATATATATTTCTACAAGTTTCAAGAACTATCTTCGCGACGTATATCGCAAAGAGAAACTCGACTTCGTGTCGACGGCTCCGGAAGAAGAACGCACCGGCACCGACGACCACGAGATAGTGGAAGACCCCGAAATCATCCACCCCAAGACTCAGAAAGAGCTTCAGATGGCAGCAATCTTCGAGGCTCTAGACGGACTCGGGAACATGACTCCGCATGAACGCTACATTCTGGTGACTTTCCTGCTGAGCGCACGCTACAGAGGCGACGGCGCCAAACCGCTGAAGATTCAGGAGGCCGTAAGCCGTCAGCTCAACATGAATCCCTCTACCCTCTACAACAGATATTCTGAGCTCAAAGACGAGCTCAAGGCCAAAGCCGCCGAATATCTGGCACAGATAAGAGAACAAGCATAATGGTTGGCGGTGTGGGGCTGTTGTCAGTGAATAACTTACCGCAACCCGCCCACCGCCCACAACCCACAAACATCATATAATAAACTTATAAAATATGGCAAACTGGTTTGAATGTAAAGTCCGCTATGATAAGCTGCAGGAAAACGGAGCAGCTAAGAAAGTAACCGAAGCATACCTTGTCGACGCCTTGTCGTTTACCGAGGCCGAGGCTCGAATTACAGAAGAAGAAACGCCCTTCATTTCCGGCGAATTTTCTGTTTCAGCCGTAAAACGCACTAAAATTGCCGAGATTTTCTGGAACGAAGCCGGCGACCGCTACTACCTCGTAAAATGCGCCTTCATCACCATCGACGAGAAGACCGCTGCTGAAAAGAAATCAAACTCGCTCATCCTCGTGCAGGCCTCTGACTTCAAGAATGCCTACGACACTTTCATGGAAGGCATGAAGGGCACAATGGCCGACTTCGAGATCGTGCAAATCAACGAGACCCCCTATCTCGATGTATACAAGATGAAAGTAACCATCTGATGTCACAGATCGCCAACGCTTTAGCCGCCATAGAGTCGACACTTCCGCAAGGAGTGAGCCTCGTGGCGGTTTCTAAATTCCATCCCGCCGAGGCCATAGCCGAGGCCTACGACGCCGGCCAGCGGGCTTTCGGCGAAAGCCGTGTGCAGGAGCTCCTCGACAAAGCCTCGCGACTGCCGGCCGACATTCGCTGGCACTTCATCGGACACCTGCAGACCAACAAGGTGCGCCAGCTCATCGGCGCCCGCTGCACAGCCCTCATAGAGAGCGTAGACAGCCTGCGCCTGCTGCGCCTTATCGACGCCGAGTCGGAGCGCGCCGGCATAGTAAGCCGCGTGCTCGTGCAGGCCCATGTGGCGCAGGAAGAGACTAAATTCGGATTTCTACCCGACGAATTGCTCGAATACTTCGCCACCGGCGGCTACCGCGACCTCAAGGCCACACATATCTGCGGCCTGATGGGCATGGCAAGCAACACCGACGACCTCGGCCGCGTAAAAGCTGACTTCGAAGCCCTCGCCGACCTCAAAGCCCACATAGTCGCCTCCGCTCCCGACCTCATCGGCTTCGATATCCTCTCCATGGGCATGAGCCACGACTATCCCCTCGCCATCGAAGCAGGAGCCAATCTGGTCCGCGTAGGCACTGCAATCTTCGGTGACAGAACGTATTAATCAAGTTTCGCCGGCGAAACTTAGACATAATTAAATTTTTACAACAAAATTAATACAATTCTGTTACTGATTTGGTTTTTTGCAATACATTTAGTTAATTTGCAAATGTAAAATCACAGTGCTATGCTTTCCACACCCTCAATGGGTCATATATTAATTGTAGATGACGACACCAACATCACCGAGCTGCTGCAGGTCAACCTGCGCAGCGAGGGATACACTGTTGACGTTGTCGCAAACGCCGAATCAGTAGACCGAAGCGCGCAGGACGCCACAAGTCTGGTTATCGTTGACGCGATGAACCAGCCTTATAGTGGCATGGACCTGATTTTCGACTTCAAAGACGATCCGGCCACAGAGCATATTGCCATAATCCTATATTCACCAAACAAAAGCGAGCGCATGGTGATCGACGCACTCGACGCCGGCGCCGACGACTATATCGTAAAGCCATTCTCGCTGCGCGAGCTCCTCGCCCGCGTCAAATCCGTACTGCGCCGCCACGGTGGCAAACGCCCCCAGCCCTCGCTTATCAGCTTCCTCAACCTCACCCTCGACCCCACTTCGCAGACAGTAAAGATCGACGGCACACCCCTCGCCCTCACACGCACAGAGTATGCCATCCTCTTCCTCCTTATCAAAAACGTCGACACCTACGTATCGCGCTTGGAACTCCACCATAAAGTATGGCCCGACTCCACCGCCGGAGCCAACGAGCGCATAGTCGACACCAACATCTCGCGCCTGCGCAAAAAGCTCGGAGCCCTCAGCGCCAACCTCATCAACCGCTCCGGCCACGGCTACATGCTCTCCACAGCCTCCGACAACTGAAACCCGCAATAAATCAACACATTATTTTGCATTCCCGACAAATTTCAT
>OFFU01000923.1_pt1 | contig 24188 bp, 18 predicted proteins | sample 1521451 | NCBI WGS metagenome assembly OFFU01 (sample SAMEA3504106, study PRJEB24116) | mouse gut metagenome | biome: mouse gut; feature: mouse-associated habitat; material: faeces | place: Denmark | collected 2011 | reverse complement strand
ATTCTCCGGCTCCTTCTTAGCAGCCTCTTCCTCTGATTCTGCTTCCTCTGCAGCGCATTCCTGCCCTGCTTTCTTTTTATGGAGATCTTCTGTATCGATGGCCTCTTCTTCTTTCCCGATCAGCTGTTTTTGCATGGCTTCCCTGCCCTGCTCCGCCCCATAGCCCATTACAGCCATCTGCAAGGATTCCAGCTGGCTCTTATACTCCCCAAGCGCCCCCAGCACCTCCCCATAGCTCTCTATGTTTCTTTCGTAAGGCAGCTCCCGGCAGTTGGTGATGACCCGGGAGAAGCCGGGGACGGTTCCCAGAGGACCTACAAACAGGGCCTCTCTGGCAGGATCCGGCACGAAGAAGGCGTCCGGGTCCCCCAGGTTTTTTCCGGGTTTCAGATAGTAGTCCTTCACAAGACGCTCTTTCAGGTCCCCCCACAGGAAATTGGCGGAACTGTCCATTCCCAGGGGTTCGAACAGCATTTCCCGAAGTACCAGTTCGGCGCTTTTGCCGCAGATTTCCTCCAGCAGCCCCGCCGTGAGTTCGCTGGCGAAGCCGTACAGGAACCGGGTGCCGGGCTCGAAGGCCAGGGGTACCCGGGATGCGGCCCGGATCTGGTCCCGCAGCGTAAAGTATCCTTTCTCCCGCAGTTCTTTCATCTCCCTGGCCATGGCCATCGCCGTGGGGTGGCTCTGTACCGGGACGCCGCCCAGGATCATTTCATAGGGGAGCCCGCAGGTCATCTGGAAGATATGCCGTACCAGAATGGGCTTTTCCACGGGCACAACTTCCGACATCCCATTTGGCAGCGTCACCAGTTTCACAGCATTTTTATATTCCGGAAAATATTCGTACAGGGGATCCGTCATGAGAAAGTGTCCCTGCTCGAAAAGCATCATGGCCGCGGTATACAGAGCGATCTTGGTCAGAGAGGCCTGCCGGAACACATGATTCGCGTTCAGCGGCACAGCCCCTTCCCGGTCGGCCCATCCAAAATAGTTTTCATACAGGATTTCTCCTTTTCTGGCGATGACACAGCTGCAGTTCGGCAGCCCGTCGTCCACATATTTTTGCAGCAGCCTGTCCAATTCTTTAAAGTCAGCCATATTTTCCTCTCTTTTCCGCCGCGGATGCGGCCGCTTTGGATTATAACAGCCCGTAGGAGGCGGTGCGCACCCGGGGATGGTAGTATTGCTCACCGCTGGGAATCAGATTGTGCATATAGACGATGGAAAGCCCCTCCTGGGGATCCGCCTCGCACCAGGTCCCGAAGCCGCCGGTCCAGCCGAAGGAACCCACGGAGCCGTTTAAGTCTCCCCGGGCTCTGTCAAGCAGCGTGCGGAATCCGTAGCCATAGCCATACCCGGGCTCCGGGAAGTCCGCAAGCTGAACTTCATCCAATCCGTTGGAACTCATCAGGTCGATGGTCCCCCGGGACAGGATGCGTCTGCCTTCCCATACGCCGCCGCAGGCCAGCATCTGCATCAGATGGGAATAATCTTCCACATTGGAGAACAGCCGGGCCCAGCCCGCCTCATTCTCCGGCCCCGGAAGATGCTTTTTGTCAAAAAAATCCGGTCCCGGGACATAGTTCCCTTCCCCGTCCAGGGCATAGAGAGCCACCATGCGTTCCTCCGTTCCCGGGAAGAATACGCCTCCCGTGTTCTTCATCTCCAGAGGGTCAAACAACAGTTCTTTCAGGGCATGGTTCACGGGCTTGTCACAAATCTTTTCGATGATACCGGCGGCCAGTTCGCTGGAGAATCCATAGATCCAGTGAGAGCCGGGTTCACAGGCCAGGGGCGCTGCCGATACGGCGGCAAGCTGTTCCTGCAGGGTATAGTGTCCCCTTGCCCAGAGGGGCCGCATGCACTGCTGCATGCCCTGGAGTGTGATATCCTCGGTGGGGGCGTCGGAATTGCAGTAGGGAAGCCCGCATTTCATGGAGAGAGTGTCCCGGATGGTGATGGGGGATCGGGTGGGAACCACTTCCACATAGCCGTTGGGATGGCGCAAATATTTTTTGCTTTCCTTCCACTCCGGGAGATAGTCGCCCACCGGGTCCGTGAGCAGGAATTTCCCCTGCTCATAGAGCAGCATCATGGCGGTGTAGAGGGGGATCTTGGACATGGATGCCTGACGGAACAGACTGTCCTTTGTGACGGGGACGCCGCTGGCCAGGTCGGTGTAGCCGAAGTAGCCTTCATAAAGGCTGTTTCCCCGCTGCATGACTTTCAGCGCGCAGCCCGGCAGCCCTCTTTCCACAAAACTTTCCAGGAGCAGATCTATATCTTTCGCAGTTGCCATTCTGTACCTCCTATGAAAACTCCCCGAATCCCGGAAAGCACACGGGCGGCGCTCCCTGTAAGCCGACGGTGCCTGCTGGGAGCAGGGGAGTATTGGGGTGATTCATCCGGGAATTTGTCTTTATACTACAGTAACATGTGGAATATACATGCGTCAAGATTAAACTACAACGAATTAGCAAACGGCATAAACGGTACTAAAAGTGTATTATATAAAATTGCTAAAAAGCATTTTAGGGATTTTCATATTATGTCAATTGACAAAACTCTGTAAACACTTTAATCTTTTATGCAGAATCGTTTTAGCAAAATTAGGACCCGGGGAAAATCCGCGCCGGAAGAGGATATGGCGGAACCTGTGACGAACGGCGTCAGGGAACCGGAGGAGGATGAGGCTTCCGTGCGCAGACTGCTGGAAGAACAGGGGCTGCGCAGGCTGGCAGAGGAGAAAGAGGCCATCCTGTCCTTTCCCAATCCCCGGGGAGGAAAATGGAATTACAGCTTTGAGGAAGGCGAAAATGATGTGGCGGCGTTTCAGCGATTTCAGGATGCCTGCAACCGGGAGACGGAAGAACCGATGGAATGCAGGGCCAACGGCATCCCTACCCACGAGGCCATGATGAGCGTATGGCATCCCATGCACGATGTGCGGTATCTCATCGGCACGGGCAGCGGGGCTTCCATGGCATGTACCCTGGCTGCCTGTGTGGCCCGCGGTATTGCCGGGATCCTGGCGGTGGGCGGCGGACTTTGTGAGAAGGCTCGAAGAAGGTCTGTGGGAGTTCCCGTGGCCGCCTATCTGGTGAATTGTGACAGCGGGACCAGGAATTACTTCCGGGTGGTGAACGAGACGGCAGAGCCAATTACGGAAGGGGATATACAGTTGTATGCCAACAAAAGAAATGCCGGCAGATGCGTCCTTGTGGAACAGGGGGAGCGGGGACTGGAGGAGCTGTTCACGGATGCGTGGAACCGGCTCTTTGGAAGGGTACGCCGTCCGGATACGGATGTGTACGGAGATCCGGAACCCAGAATGGATCTGCAAAAGGCGGGATTTGAGTTGTTTTTGGATGATACCAGGCTGGAGGAACCAGTGCGCAAAAAGCATACCTGGTTTACCAGTGTACCGGAGAGTGTGAGGCAATGTCCGGAGAAGAAGGTCCCTCTGATGATATTTTTCCACGGCGGCTCCGACAATCCGGCGGAGGCGGCGGACATGAGCAAGTTCCATGAACTGGGGGAGCAGGAGGGCTTTATCACGGTCTATCCCTGGGGGACGGATAAGACCCAGTGGAACAGTACTCTGGAGGATCCCAGGGGAGAGGATGATATGAGCTTTTCCCTGGCTCTCATTGACTACATGATTGCCAACTATCCTGTGGATCCCGGGCGGGTCTATCTGTCCGGCTTCAGCAATGGGGCCATGCAGGCCCAGACTGTGGCACTGCTGCATCCGGAAAAGATTGCCGCCATCTGCCACATGGATTCCAACTGGCCCGGGAACAGGATGGGCCCCAGCGAAGTGGATTACAGGGATGTGATACCGTTTCGGCTGGGGATGGAGAAGAAAAAGGAATATGATTATCTGATGCCGGTGTGGTATACCTATGGCTCCCGGGAACCGTCCTACCCGGTTTATGCCAAATGCACCCAGCAGTACCAGTATGATTTCTGGAAAGCGTACAACCATATTGCCGTAAGAGAGACGCCGGGAAGAGAGGCCCCTGATCCCTGCGGCTGCGGAATCCCGGGGCAGGTCCAGGAGAGACTGCGCCCTTCGGACAGACATCCCAGGCATTACTATGACGTACAGAGGTTCTACACAGAGGAAGGGCTGAATCTCTATAATTTTGTGGCCATGCATCATAAGGGACATGATATAGCCCAGATGGACGCCCGGCTGGGGTGGGAATATGTGCGCCGGTTCAGGCGTAACCCGGACGGCAGCCTGGAAGTTACGGAGTAAAAAGCCCGGGGAAAACGAATCTCCATCAAGACCTACGATGCGTCCGCAGTTCGTAAAAGGGTTTCTGTGATATTGACAGAGTGCCGACAATAAGTATACACTGGGATCAGTGGAAGAATCGGACAGAAGGGATGGGCCGTGGGTATGGAGGAAAAAAGGACTGCGGGAGCGCAGATCAGGGAGATTGCAGAGAGGCTGGGTGTATCCCAGAGTACTGTCTCAGTGGTCCTTGGGGGGAGAGGAGACAGTATCCGGATATCCAAGGAGACACAGAAAAGGGTGCAGGATATGGCGCGGGAGATGAATTACCGTCCCAATATCTACGCCAGGCGGCTGCGCCATGCCGAGGAGGAAGTTCCCTATGTGATTGCGGTGTTCTGGAGGATGGACAGCCTGAACTCCCGCATCGGCAGATTCATCCGGGGGCTGTATGAGGCGGCGGAGCGGAAAAAGTGTAAGGTGGAGATGGTGATACAGCCCTATAAGCCGGGTGAGCTGATGGCCCATGCAGATATGCTCTCCGGCAATCGGATCAGCGGGGCCATCATCAGCGGTTTGTCCACGGCGGACCAGCAGGAACTGGAAAAGGGGGAGTATTCTGTCCCCATCATACTCATCGAGCGGGAGAGTGCCAGGTTCCACTGTATTATGATGGATACTTACCGCACCGGGGAGCAGTGCATCGCATATATGGCGGCCCCGGAGGTCAAGACGGCGGCGTTTATCGGTTTTGACAACAACAATCGTTCCGAGAGGAAGATGGAAGCGGGTTATGTCTACGGCTGCCGGGACCGGGGAATCCGGGTGAAAGAGGACTGGAACGCATATCTGGCGTGCAGCAGTTACGAAAACGGATACGGGGCTGCGGAAAAAGTGCTGGCCAATGTGGAACTGCCATCGGCATGGCTGGTGGCAGACTGCCGACTGGCAGGAGGGATCCTGGACTGCATTCACGACAAGGGGCTGAGGATTCCGGAGGATATCCGTCTGATCTTCTTTGAGGACTCGGGGATTCTGAAATACAACAAGCCTCCTCTCTCATCAGTGGATGTACCATCCTATGAGATGGCGGAGACGGCTCTGGACATTGTTCTGCTGGCAGGATACCGGCAGATGGATATCCCCATCAGGAGAGAACTTGCGCCGCTTTATTTTATTCGGGAAAGCAGCGGAAAACAGTAAATGGCGCTGAACTATAAATAGAGGAGGAAAGATATGCAGACAAAGAGGAATCAGGCACTGACAATGCATCCGCTTTTTTTTGACCCCATATACAGCAGGGTCTATGTGGAGGAGGAAAACGGGAAGCGCAGCCTGAAGTATCGGGACGATATCTGGGGGGCGCGTCTGGAGGAAAACGGGGACGTGACCTTTTCCATGTACGCTCCCTCGGCCCGGACCGTGGAGGTGGCCGGAGTGGGAGGCAGTATGGGCAGGGAGCGTATTGCCTTGGACAGAGGGGAGGACGGCTGCTTTTCCAGGACCGTATCGGGAATCGCCCCGGGCTTTCATTATCACTTCTGGTATGTGGACGGGGTGCAGGTGACCAATCCGGCGGCCCCGGTGGCCTATGGCTGTTTTGGCGCCACCAATTTTTTTGAGGTACCCAGGGAAGGAGAGGATTTCTGGTTTTTGAAAGACGTGCCCCACGGGGGCGTGCAGATCCGAAGCTATGTCTCCTGCGTCAACAATCATGTGAAGAAATGCTATGTGTATACACCGCCCTCTTACGAGACGCAGCCGGAAAAAAAGTATCCGGTACTCTATGTGCAGCATGGTGTGGGGGAGGATGAGACGGGATGGATCTGGAACGGAAAGCTGAACTTTATCCTGGACAATCTGATCGCGGAAGGAAAATGCCGGGAAATGCTGGTGGTGATGTGCTGCGGCTACGCATTTTTAAAGGATGAAGATCCCGTGTTCTTCCCCGGGGATTTCGGACGGGAGATAAAGGAGAGCGTTATTCCCTATATAGAGAGTCATTTCCGGGCTGCCAAGGGCAGGAGCAGCCGGGCCATGGCGGGACTCTCTCTGGGGTCGGCCCAGGCCACCCGGATCGTGGCCAGGTTCCAGGAACTGTTTGCCCATCTGGGGGTGTTCTCCGGGCTGAGAGATCAGGAGATGGAACAGATTCTGGAACGGCAGGGGGAATATCCCATGGAGACGGTTCTTATGACCGCCGGAGAAGGGGAGACCGGCCTTGACGAAAAACAGAGGGTCTACACGGATCGGCTTGCAAAGCTGGGAGTGGCCGGAGGGCAGAGAAACTATCCGGGCCATCATGAATGGCATGTGTGGAGGGCCAGCTTAAGGGACTTTGCGGAACTGATTTTCCGGGGAGAGGCATCGGAGGGGCAGGAGGAGTCCTTTACATATGAGGAGCCGGCACTGCCTGAGGAGCAGCTGGATCTTCAGACTTACGCGGAGCATATGCTGATGTTCGATCCCATCTACAAGGGGCTGATCCTGGCCGTGGACGAAAAGGGCAGGCCCGCCGGAAAGTACCGGGACGAGCATTGCGGGGCACAGGTGCTGAATGCGGCGGAGGGCAGGGCCCGGTTCTGGCTGCGGGCCGACGGCGCGGAAACGGTGGAGGTAGACATCTGGGGCATGGGCGGTTTTGCCATGGGCCAGGCTTCCGACGGCTGGTGGACCTGTGAAGTGACGGGCATAGAGAAAGGCTTCCACTATTACGGCATCAGGGTCAACGGGGTGGATGTACTGGACGGCAATGCCCCGGTGGGCTACGGCGGCTTTCGGGCCATCAATTATCTGGAAATGCCGGAGGAGGATTTTGAGACGTACAGGCTCAGGCAGGTTCCCCATGGGGCCGTGCGTCTGAACTACTATAAATCGGCGGAGACAGGGCGCACCAAGCTGTGCTATGTCTACACGCCGGCATCCTACGACCGGGAGCCGGAGCGCAGATATCCGGTGCTCTATCTGCAGCATGGCGGCGGTGAGAACGAGACGGGGTGGATCTGGCAGGGCAAGCTGGCCAATCTGGCAGATAATCTCACGGCGGCGGGCCAGATGCAGGAGATGCTCATTGTCATGAACACGGGCTACAGTTTCCCGGAGAGCGGGGATTATCATCCGGCCATGGGGGCTTTTGCGGAAGAGATGGCCGAAAGCGGTGTGGCCTTTATTGATGGGGCCTACAGAACCATTCCCGACAGGCTGCACAGAGCCATGGCCGGACTGTCCATGGGAGGGATGCAGACCCAGAGATGTGTATTTGCCCATCCCGAACTGTTCGCCTGGGCCGGCATTTTCTCCGGCGGACTGACAATCCGCAATGAGGAAGTGGACTATAGCGGCGTCCTGTTGGATCCCAGGGAATTTGAAGAAAGGTTTCGCCTGCTGTTCGTGGCCTGCGGCACCCAGGAGGGGGGCTACCAGGGCACAAAGGAGAGCGAAGAAACCGTGCTGGCAGCAGGTGTCCCCATTGTACCTTTCGAGGGTTACGGCTACCACGACTGGACCTTCTGGAGACATTGCGCGGACGCGTTCCTGAGAAAACTTTTTGTTTAAAACAGCATGTTCCCGTAAGGCACACTGATCCATATGCGGACGCTGAGGCGTTCGAATATGGATCATGGGTATGTGTGACTGAAGGGAATATGCGGAACTAAAATAGGAGGCAGAGATGGCGGAACAGGCGAAGATTACGATACACCCATCCTACGAACTGGGGGAGATATCCCCAAGGTTATTCAGCACCTTTCTGGAGCCCATCGGCACCATGGTAAACGGCACCATGTTTAACCCCAAGCATCCCACGGCGGACGGGCAGGGGTTCCGGCAGGATTTTATAGAGGCCCTGCGGGCCACGGACATGCCGGCGGTGCGGCTGCCGGGAGGGAACTTTGTGTCGGCGTGGAACTGGAAAGATTCCATAGGCCCCAGGGACCAGCGCAAGGTCAGACTTGACCCCGCATGGCATCAATATATCACCAATGAAGTGGGGCATGACGAGTATCTGCAATGGGCGGAAAAAGTGGAGGCGGAACCTCTGTATACCATTAATCTGGGCACCGGGGACATGCGGGACGCCATGGATCTGGTGGAATACACCAATCATGAGGGCGGGACCTGGTGGTCCGATCTGCGCCGGAAGAACGGACATGAGAAACCTTATGATGTAAAAAACTGGTATCTGGGCAATGAAATGGACGGCCCCTGGCAGATTGGCTCCTGGGATAAGGATCCCAGAGGCTACGGGGTGCGGGCCAATGAGGTATCCAAGGCCATTAAATGGATTGACGGCAGAATCGAGACGGCGGTCTGCGCCTCTTCAGCTCCTTTTATGGACCACTATCCCCAGTGGGAGGAGACGGTATTGCAGGAGTGCTTTGACTCCGTGGACTATCTTTCCATGCACCATTACCACAGCGCGCCTCCTGGAGATATCAAAGCACTGCTGGGCGGGGCAGCGTACTATGAGGATTTTATCAACACGGAGGTGGCGCTCTGCGATCTGGTTGCGGCCAAATGCCGCTCTCCCAAGAAGCTGATGCTCTCCATCGACGAGTACGGCGCCATGATCCGGCCCAACAGCCCGCTGCATCCGGGCTATGGCTATCACAACATGATCGAGGCCCACTACAGATTTGATCCCGACAAAAAATATGTGCTGCATGATCCGGACAATATGACGGAGCGCTTCCGGCAGGGAGGGGACATGCTGCAGATGCTGTCCATGGTATCCATTCAGCTTGCGTTTTTGCGTCATGCGGACAGGGTAAAGATCGGCTGCATGACAGGGGGGCTCAGGGCGCTCTGCTGCGCCGACCGGGAACATGTGTGGAAATCCGCGTCCCACTATGCCTTTGTTCAGATGATGGAGTACGCCCGGGGCATTTCCATGCGGACGGCGGTGGTCTGTGAGACCTTTGACCTGCCCGGATATGCCATAGACGATACCTCTCAGTATACCGGCAAGGAGGGACTCAACTACATAGACGTGGCATCGGCCTGGGACCGGGAGAAGGAGCGGCTGACGGTGTTTGTCATCAACCGCAGCCAGGAGACGGAATATCCTCTGACTCTGGATGTGAGCGGTTTTGAGGGATACACTTTCCAGGAACACCAGGAGATTTACTGTGATGATCCGGAATGCAGGAACACCTATGAGGAACCGGACCGCATCAGGCCCCAAGCCCATCAGGGCGGGAATTTTGAGAAGGGATTGTTAAAGACCCATGTGAAACCCCTGTCCTGGAACGTTATTATTATGAAAAAGCTGCCTGCCGGCAAGGAGTAACGGAGGGATATTATGATCAGAACAGCAAAGACAGAAAACGGACTGGTGAGGGGGATTGAGGCGGCGGACCCCAGGATCACGGCCTTCAAGGGAATTCCCTTTGCCGCGCCCCCCGTAGGGGAAAACAGATGGCGGGCTCCCCAGCCCGTCCGGGACTGGGAGGGCGTACTGGAGGCATACAGGTTCGCGCCCATTTCCATGCAGAACGTGCCGGGACTGGGGACGGATATCTACTGCCGGGAATGGCATGTGGACCCGGAGATCTCCATGGGTGAGGACTGCCTGTATCTGAATGTGTGGACCGGAGCCGGGGATCCCGGGGAGAAGCGGCCGGTGCTGGTGTGGTTCTTCGGGGGCGGGCTGCAGTGCGGCTATCCCGCGGAGATGGAATTTGACGGGGAGCGGCTGGCCCGGAGGGGCATTGTGGTGGTGTCCGTGAATTACAGAGTGAATGTGTTCGGCTTCCTGGCCCATCCCCAACTCACCCGGGAACAGCCGGAGGCTCCGTCCAATTTCGGCAGCCTGGACCAGCAGGCGGGCCTTCGCTGGGTGGCGCGCAATATCGGAGCCTTTGGGGGAGATCCTGAAAACGTCACTATTGCGGGGCAGTCCGCAGGCGGCGGCAGCGTTCTGTCCCAGATGGCGTGCAAAGACAACCGGGGCCTGTTCCACAGGGCGGTAATTATGAGCGCCATGATCCGCAGTCCTTACTGCAAAGGCGGTATCGGGGAGCCTGAAAAGTTATCGGAAGCGGAGAAAAACGGGGAGGCGTTTTTTGACTTTTTGGGCGTAAAGACTCTGGAAGAGGCCAGGGCGCTGGATGCGGGCCTGATCCGGGACCGTTACGATGCCTACACCCGATCCCATCCCGGCATGTTCACCGTTCTGGACGGACGTTTCTGCGTGGGGGATCCTCTGGTGCTGTATGCTGCGGGAGAATGCGTGGATGTCTCCGTGATGGCGGGAAATACCGGGGACGAATTCATCAATGAGATTCCTGCGGCAGACGAAGAGGAACTGGAGAGAGAGGCCCGGAGGATATTTGGACAGGATGCGGACCGTTTTCTGACCTGTCCCGAGGCCCATATCAGGACACAGACGGGGTTTGCGCCGGTGAGCGGTATCGGCTGTACCGTGAGAAGCGAGTTTCTGGCCAATGCCCAAGGAAGCCGTCCAAGGAAAAATTATCTGTACAGTTTCCGGTCGGATATTCCGGGCTGGGATAATCCGGGTACTTTTCACTCCGTTGATCTGTGGTTCTTTTTTGAGACTTTGGCAAAATGCTGGCGGCCTTTTGTGGGCAGGCATTATGATCTGGCCAGGCAGATGTGCAATTACTGGGCCAACTTTATCGCCACAGGGGATCCCAACGGACCGGACGCGGATGGCCGGGATATGCCCCTCTGGGAGGCTTACACCCCGGAACACCGTGCGGAGATGGTTTTCACGGGGGAAGGACCGGCGGCGAAGGTCAATGAGGAATCCGATTTTATCCAGCTGCTGACCCATGGCATCGGCAGGATGCTGGAAGAGGGCTGAGAGCGGGATAAGGCGGCATAACGCAAAAAGGATGGGAAAGTGATCAAAATTATAAAAAAACTCTTTTCGGAAGACAGGAAATTTTATCTCAGGGTGTTGGCGCTGGCGCTGCCCATCGCGCTGCAGAGTCTGATTACCATAGGCGTCAACATGCTGGATACCATTATGGTGGGCAGATTGTCGGAGGAGGCCCTGTCGGCGGCCTCCCTGGCCAACCAATTTATCACCATCTATCATATTTTCTGCATGGGGCTGGGCATGGGGGCTTCGGTGCTGGTGTCCAGATACTGGGGGATGCGGGAGAATGAGCCGCAGAAGGCGGCGGAGGCATTGAAAAAGACCGTGTGTATTATGGTGCGCCTGACGCTGGGTCTGGCATTGCTGTTTGCCGTCGTCACGGCGGTCATGCCGGCCGCCGTCATGGGGATGTATACCCCGGAGGAATCCATTATCTCCCTGGGAGTTATTTATTTCAAGTATTCCATTGCCACTTATTTCTTTTTGGGATTGTCCCTGGTCTGTACCATTGTGCTGCGCAGCGTGGGGCAGGTGAGAATGCCGCTGTATGTATCCATCGGGGCGTTCTTTGTGAATCTGGTGGCCAATTACGGTCTGATCTTCGGCAGGCTGGGGATGCCCCGGATGGGGATTGCGGGGGCGGCTTTGGGGACGCTGATTGCCAGAGTGTTCGAGGCGGGAGTGATCTGCGGATACCTGTTTTTCTTTGACCGGGGCATCGGCTTCCGCCTCCGGCATCTGTTTATGAAAACCGGAGATCTGGTGGGAGAATATATAAGGATCAGCATTCCGGTGCTGGTCAGCGACGGCATTCTGGCCATTGGGAACAATACGGTGGCCATGGTGGTAGGACATCTGAGCATGGCCTTTGTGGCGGCCAACGCCGTCACCAGCGTGACCCAGCAGATGAGCAATGTGCTGGCCCAGGGGGTGGCCCAGGCGGGAGCCATTGTCACCGGGCAGACCCTGGGGGAGGGAGAGCGGGATAAGGCTCTCAGCCAGGGTTATACTTTCCTGGGGATGGGACTGGGCCTGGGGTTGTTTGCCGCACTGGTGATCCGGCTCATCAGCGGTCCCGTGATCCGGGCCTACAGCATGTCCCGGGAGACCACGGAGGTGGCCCGGCAACTCATGGACGCCATCGGTTTTATCATGATTTTCCAGTCCACCAACAGCATCATGACCAAAGGGGTGCTGCGAGGAGGCGGAGACACCAGGATGCTGATGCTGGCGGATAATATTTTCCTGTGGCTGCTGTCCATCCCTCTGGGGCTTTTGGCCGGGTTTGAGTTGGGGCTTCCGGCATTCTGGATCTATACCTGCCTGAAGGCGGACCAGATCGCCAAGACGGTGTGGTGCGTGTTCCGGCTCAGAGGCGGGAAGTGGATCAAGAAGATTACCACGGGGAAAAACGGGGAGGAAAAAGGACTGCCTGCCAACTGATGGGGTCAGTCGGCAAGGCAGCCCTTTTGTGGGGATGTGCGGCATCCGTATCCCGGGCGTCTCACGGCGTCCGGCCTCCGTGCTTCTACTCCGTGGTGTCCGATTCGGCGGCCACTGCGGAGGCTACGGAAGATACCACGGCCACGATAACCGCTACAATGATCACCAATAACCCGCCTGCCAACAGAATAAACATATCCATATCCCTCCTGTCACAATCTATGTCAAAAATGTATTTCGCACGATATATAATATCAGTATACCTTGTTCCGCAGGAAATTACAACCGTAAAATGGACATATTGAAAATATGAGAAAATACCCTAAATAGACATGGATTTTCTGAAAAATTTAAGTTATAATGTGAATTAGAAACAATGTATGGCAGATAATCCGCATTTTAAAACAGATAATACCCCGGGAGTTACTGATTCGGCGGTATTTATGAGAAGGTCGTTATGGAAAACAAAACTCAACAGATGGATGTGATAGATGTTTCCAAGCAGAAAACGGAAGAGGGAAAACAGGAACTGTATTTATATTCCCTGCGGAAGATGGCGGAGGACAATGTGGAACAAAACAGGAATCCACTGACCCGGCTTCAGAATCTACGCTCTTTTTTCTACATGGGCGGAGAAATCATACGGGAGCATCCCGGGGAACAGTATGCGGTGATCGCCATGGATATCGCCCAGTTCAAGGCGGTGAACGAGTTCTGCGGCAGGACTGTGGGAGACCGGCTGCTGGCGGCCATCGCGGAGGCTTTTCGGAAGCTGGAGGAGCGGCCATTGACCATTGCCTCCCATGCCAGGGCGGATGTGTTTGTGCTGCTGACCACCTACCGGGAGGAGCAGGAACTGGTGGATATGGTGATGCAGGTCAAGAAGGCAGTGGACGAGTTCCCCATTGACTGTAAAGTGCTGCCTGCTTTCGGCATTGCCACGGCCCAGGGCGATTCTCCTGCCGTCAGCTATCTCAAGGACTGCGCCACCACGGCGCTGAATACCATCAAGGGAAAATTTTATGCCAGTTATGCTTTCTTTGACGAGAAGATGCGCAGACAGCAGATGCTGGAGAAGCAGATAGAGAACAACATAGTGGCGGCCTTGAAAAACGGGGAGTTCGCCCTGTACATACAGCCCAAAGTGGATATGGCCACAGGCCAGATCATCGGCGGAGAGGCCCTGGTCAGATGGGTGGATCCGGACCACGGCGTGATTCCTCCGGACGAGTTCCTGCCGGTGCTGGAGAAGAACGGTCTGGTGATCGATCTGGATATCTATATGTGGGAGCAGGTGTTTCAGATGCAGAGCAAGCTGCTGGAGGAGGGACGGGAGCCGGTGCCTGTCTCGGTGAATGTGTCCCGGGTGCATGCTTTTGATAAGGGATTCTGCGATACCCTGTGCAGGCTCAGCCAGGAATATCATGTGGCCCCCGCCTATGTGCCGCTGGAACTGACGGAAAGCGCCTTTCTGTGGGATGAGCAGGGAATGTACCGACAGCTGGAGACTTTGCAGAGCAGGGGATTTACGACTTCCATGGACGATTTCGGTACAGGGTATTCCAGTATGAATATGCTGAAAAATCAGTCCATGGATGAGATCAAGGTGGATCAGACTTTTATCAGAGATCTGGAGGTCAACAGGAAGAGCCGTATTGTGACCCGCCACACCATCCGCATGCTCCAGGAATTGGAGACCAGTATCATTGCGGAGGGGGTGGAAACAGAGGAGCAGAAGGAATTTCTGCTGGAATGCGGCTGCAGGAAGGCTCAGGGATATCTGTTCTACAGGCCCATGCCCTGGCAGGACTTTGTGGCATTGCAGTGAGCCGGGAAATCCAGGAGCCTACTGGATACGGAACTGACTGATCAGCTGATTCAGCGTTCTCGCCTGGGTGGATAACTCGTTGGAGACCTGGGCGCTCCTCTCGGCGGCGTCGGAGTTTGCCTGTACCACCCTGGAAACTTCTTTGATTTGTCCCTCCACAGAGACGATCTTCTCTGACTGTTGCACGCTGGTAAGCGCGATTTCATCCATCAGCGTCTTGATGGACTGGATGCATTCATTGATGGACTGCATCGTAGAGATGGCATGTTTTGTGGATTCCGTGCCTGTTTTGGCGTCCTGTATGGAACGGTTGATCAGGACGCTGGTATTATTTGCGGCTTCGGAGGATTTGGCCGCCAGATTCCTGACTTCCTCCGACACCACCGAGAAGCCCTTTCCGGCGGATCCGGCCCGGGCAGCTTCCACGGAAGCGTTCAGGGCGAGAATATTTGTCTGGAACGCAATATCTTCGATGGTATTGATGATGCTTCCGATCTGGGTTGAGGATTGGTCCATATTCCGGGTGGCGATGGTCAGCTGCTCCATCTTGGTATCCGCTTCGGCAGCATAATCCGTGGCCCTGGCAACCAGATCGCTGGCGTTACTGCAGCGGACCGTACTGCTCTGGATCTGTGCCGTGATATCCGTTATATTGGATACAAGTCCGTTGACGGACAATTTTTGCTGCGCCGTCCCCTGGGACAGGGCCTGGGCTCCTGCGGATACCTGGTTGGCGCTGCTGTTTACCTGGCTGGCGATCAGGGCGATGTCCCGCATCACATTGGTGAGATTGGTGCGGATGCTCTTCAGACTTTCTGCCAGTACTTTAAAATCCCCCATATAATATGCCTGGTTCTTTGTAACGTCCACGGCCACATTGCCGTCCGCCATCTCACCCAGAATTCGTCCGATGTCCTCGATTGTCTTTCGGAGGCAGTCGCACACATGATGGATGGTCTGGGCGATCATGCCGATTTCATCTTTTCTGCCGTAAAACCGCTCCAGATCCCGGTCAGCGGATAATTCCAGATTCCCCAGCCGTCCGATGGCCCGTTCCACAATCATAAGTTCCCTGCCTTCCCGGTGCAGGATCAGCAGAGTCATAAGCACGATCAGCACGGTCACGGCGGCACAGAGGAGTCCTACAGTAAGACGGGCGTCTCCCACTTCCCCATAGACTTCCGCCGCATTGTCGCGGACCATGAATACCCAATTTCTCTCTTCCAAATACTTGTAGACCACCAGCTGTTCCACGCCGTTTTCATCCTGATAGGAATAGGCGCCGGCCTGGGTATCGCCGTCCGCTTTGATGCGCCGGAGGATTTCCAGATAGCCGCTGTCCGTGGTCTCGGTGTTCAGCATGGCCTCGTCCTCATGGTACAGATATGTGCCGGTTTCCACATTCAGAAACACATATTCGCAGTGGGGCAGGCCCTCAATGTCCAGATCCAGCAGCACATCCATCAACCGGCTGGCATATACGCCGGCCCCCACATAACCGATGCATGTCTGGCCGTCAAATATGGGGTAGTACATGGAGAGAATCATGCTGCCGGTACCGGGGGATTTCATGATTCCCAGATTGGTGAGCTGCGGCTGGGCCAGTATGGTATCACGGAAAACCTGGAGCGAATCGCCGGTGCGGGTGGTGATGCCGATGGCGTCATGGGAGGTATGTGTCAGAACATGGGTAGAAGTTGTGCCTATGTATAAGCCCTCAAATCCGCCTTTGGCAGCGGCAAAGTCTTCCGTATACTGCTGTCCCCTTTTCAGCAGCGCGGGATCTTCCGGGTCGGCAAGCAGATCCCGGACTTCGCTGCCCAGCGCGAAGGCCGTTATATACTCCTCGGCGGAAGCCACATAGTCATTGATGATAGACGCTCTGGACTCCACGGCGTCCACCATCTGATTGGTAATATTGCTTTCAACCATGGAAGCGATGCGGCCGGATACAATGACCCAGAGCAGCAGCATCCCCGCGAAAGTGATGACTGTGGTTATAATGCCAATACGTGACGCAAGTTTACGGTTTGCCAAAAATTTCATAGGTTTCTCCTCCGGGATATATTTTTTAAAGCTATAATTGTCCCTTTGTACTTATGGGACATGGCTGTATTATATTTGCTCACATGATTTTAACATGTTAAATATCGTTTTTCAAGTCTCACATTTTCATAAAATTATAAAAAAAAATTTGTGATTCCTATTGACAAAATTTAGAAAAAAGAGTATCTTATGAAATACCCTATATAGGACGGGGCGGAAGGTCTTTTCTTCCCCGGGCAATCAATTTTCAGGAGAATCTCCAATATCGGATATTACCCAGACCGAAAGAAACAAATTGCAATAACCAGGAGTGTTTTCATGCATTGACGAATGTGTGAAAGCGCAGGCGCTTTCTTTTTGCACAGGCAGAAGAAAAGGACATCACATGAAAGAGAAAGGTAAGGTGACGGATTTTTTTACATGACAGAACAAAATGAATTAGCGGATTCGGCAGGCGTTCCGGAGGCGGACCTGACGGAACTGCTGGGCAGGCTGGTGGACGATTATTCCGCCAGGAAGCAGCCCTCCCTGATTCAGATGAAAAAGGGGCTGATCAGCAGAGAGAACTTTCTGGAGGAGGCCGCACAGTACGCCCGGCTTACCTATGGAGTGAGCCCGGAGCAGGCCGGGGATCTGACGGACCTGTTTGAACAGTATCTTTTCGGCTATTCCCGGATATCCCCTCTGATCGACGACAGAGAAGTCTCCGACATCCGGATTATCAGCCACCACAATATCCGGGTCAAAAGGCAGGGCCGGCGCATGGATGCCGGGATTCGCTTCCTGTCGGAGAAGGAATACCGGCAGTTCGTGGACTATGTGGCCACCAAAAACCAGGTCAATATCTCTAATCTCAATGCCATTCAGCGTTTTACCGACTCGGACAGCCATCCCGATTTTATTCTGCGCTTTACGGTTTCCATGCCCCTGGTCAACACTTACAGTGAACCCTATTTGTGTATCCGCAAGGTGCCCAGGGACTTTCCGGAGATGGAGGAACTGATACGCCGGGGGATGTTGGACCGGGAACTGGCGGAACTGCTGATCTGCCGTTTCCGGGCCGGTTCCACTTTGATCTGCGGCGGCAACTCTTCCGGCAAGACCACTCTGCTGAACGCGCTGAAGGAGACACTGCCCGATGATGTGGCCATCCTGGTGACCCAGCAGGCGGACGAACTGACCACCAAGCGTCATCCGGACATGATGTTCCTGCATTCCCTGCCGGGCAGCGGGGAGAGCCAGGTCAGTTATGACCTGAAGAACATCAGCATAGCGGGACTGACCATGGATGTGGATTTTTTCATTGTGGGTGAAGTGAAGGGGGAGGAAGCACTGTATCTGCTGAATGCGGCCTATACCGGTCAGTTCTGCGCGGCCACCCTGCATGCGCCTTCCGCGGACAGGGCCGTGGACAAGCTGGTGGATTACGCCATGTATGGCAGCCGCTATACCAGAGAGGAATTGATGAAAATGATGGAATGCTTTACAACGGTGGTTTTTATGGAGAAATACAGGGTAAAGCAGGTATTTGCCAGCCGGGGATGGAACCGGGAGACCAGGGAGATGGACTATGAGCGATTGTATTAAGATATTGCTGCTGGCGGAGTTGGGAGCCGGGTTTGGGGCCCTGTTTCTGTGGAGCAGAAGGGAGCGTATTCCGGGCCGGCTGTGGCGCAGGGCCTATGGTTCCCTGGAAGCCGCCGCGGCAAAAAGGGTGCAGGACAACCGGCGCAGCCTGCAGCTCTTTCGGGGAAAGAGAACCTTCTGGCAGCCTTCCCCTGCTGCTTCTGCCAGGCGTATGGACCGCCGTGGGCGGATTTGAAGGCCTGCGCACGGCTCTGCCCGCCGGGCATTTTTCTCCCGCTGGCGGCATGTCCGTCAGCCAGATCCTCGTCTTCTTTCTGCTGGGCTTTCAGGTGTATGCGGACCCCGCGGCCTATCAGCGTTTCGGCGCGTCCAACAGCGCCAAAACGGCCAAGCGGGCCTATCTCACCTGCCTTTTGATCTGGATGGCCTTTGACGCCGTCATGACCATGCTGGGCCTCGGCGCCCGCGCCCTGTATCCCGAACTTCAGGGCAGCAAGGCCTTCCTGACCATGGCCATCAACGCCATGCCACCCTTCCTGACCGGGCTGTGGATCTGCTCCATTCTCGCGGTGATCATGTCCACGATGAGTTCATTCTTCCTGGTGGGAGCGACCACTCTGACCTGCGATCTGATCAAGCCCATGTTCCACCCCTGCATGACCGACCGGGAACAAATCCGTCTGACCAGGATTTTCATGATCTGCATCGGCCTTTCCGGCTGCCTGCTGGCCTTCCAGTTCTCCGCCGTGCTGGATGCGGTGGTCTTCCTTGGCGGGCTTTATCTGGCCTCCGCCTTTGTGCCGGTACTCGGCGGCCTGTTCTGGAAATGGCGGCTTACCGTGGCGGGCGGCTTCCTCAGCATGCTGGGGGGCATGGGCATGACCCTGCTCTGGCAAAGCCTGGGCAACCCCCTGGGCCTCAAGCCCATGCTGGTGGCCCTGCCCGCCTCCTTCCTTCTCTTCCTCATCGGGAACATGATCGGCAAGCCCATCGACCGCAATGCCGAACCCGTCAACGAATGCTAAGGAGTCCCGCATATGTCTCAAAATACGCTTGATCTCATATTCGTGATCGCCATTCTTGTGGAAGCTGCCCTCATCCTGGGAGGACTTGTCAGCGGCGTCTCGGCGCTTGGCTACATTCTGCCCGTCATCGTGGCCTGCGTCTGCACCGCGCTGACCTGCCTGGCCATCCGCGACTTCTTCCGGCAGCACCGCTGATGCCCCTTACCATCCGCTCTCCGGGGTTCCTCCCTGCCCGGAGAGCGGACGGAAACACTGAGGAATCTTTCATGAACATGATGGCAACGCCCCTCACTCTGGACAGAAGAGACATCCTGCGTGCCGCGCGGAGCAAGGGCGGCCTGCTGGGCAGGCTTTTCGTGCGCGCCCCGCTGACCGAGATCCGGCTCGAATATGTCAGATTTTTCCTCGTGCGCCTGCCCTACAGCGTGGAGGCGCGCAAGTTTCCCTTCCGCAAGCACGATACCGACGGCGCCATGTTCGTGGCCGTCAACGCCCTGTACGGCAAGTGCGCCATGAAAGATACGGAGTTCACCCTCGCCCCGGTGGACGGCATTCATTTTCAGGGCGGAATGTTTGAAATGAACGAGGCGGAAGCCGGAGAACGCGCAAAAAACTTCGCCCGGCGCGTGGTCATGCGGCTGTGCCGCAATCTGCCGCACTTTGGCGACGTGCGGTGCGAAAGCTTTTTCCGCCCGTACTGGATAGCGTATTACCGCGATCCCCAGGGCACCCGGCCCCGCTACCTGCCGTTCGAGGCCGACGGGCTGACCTTCAAGCGCTGAAATCAAAATCAACAGGCCATGCCATGGGCCAGAGCTGCTCACTTTGTCAGCAGACTCAGAATACGTTTATTTCTCTAAAAAAAGTCAAGAAAAAAGACTCGTTGCATACTATGAAAAACGAGGATATTTTGTAAAAAACAGAAAAAGAAGGCTCGCCATGCTTGTTGAATTTGCCGTTGAAAATTTTAAATCCTTTAAAAATTATATAACATTCAGTATGTTATCTACAAATAAGACGGGCTTGCCGGAACACTGTATGCCTCTCATGTCTTCTGAAAAAGGAATACAGGTCAACAAGTTGGGAATTTTATTCGGCCCTAACGGTTCAGGAAAATCGAACCTGCTTCAGGCACTTTCTCTCATGATAACAATGGTGACCCAGCAAGGAATTGCCCGGGTAACTCAGGAAAACATTGTGCATCCTCCTTTCGTGCCGTTTCACTTTTCCACTGCAAGCCGTACCTGTCCCACCCTATTTCAGACGATATTTGAATGGAAGGGGCTCTTCTTTCGTTATGGTTTCACCTACAACGCATCCGGCATCCAGAAAGAATGGCTGTATTCGGGTAAGCCGGAAGATGAATCCCTTATCTTCATGCGTCATGATGCGGATTCCATTGAGTACGGCAGAGAAGCGGAAAAAAAATTGCAGGCTGCAAGAGAACATCTCACGCCGTTCAGTCTGCTGCTGACGGTAGGCGCAGAGCTCAAGGTATCCGTATGTCAGACTGCTATGGAATTTTTTGCGGCCAATGTGTCCAATCTTTCCTCCTTATCCCTCGGAGAAATGGTGGAGCACGCGGAATTTCTTCCCGTATTTTCTACATTACTGCGTTTCGCCGACATCGGCATTGAGCAGGTGGAAAGCCAGGAAGAGCAAGGCCGGGGAGAGTTCCCCATTCCCAAAGAGATGCCGGAAGATCTGCGCGGAGCTATGGAAGTATTGCGAAAATATGCCGTTGAGCAGCACGAAAAGAAAGCGTTCTTTCGGCATACCACGCGGGATAACACTCTCGACGCCTCTGATTGCGTACTTCCGGAAGATGAGGAATCTCAAGGCACCCGGATGTTTCTCCGCCATATTTACCGCATATGTCTGGCGCTGCGCAATGACGGTATCATCTTGTGCGATGAACTGGAAACAGGCCTTCATCCTTTACTGGTGGTCGGTCTGCTGAAATTTTTTACCTCTGTGAAAAACAGCCGGGCACAGATGATCTGCACTTCCCATTGCCCGGTTCTTTTTTCCCGGGAAATCGTGCGTCGGGATGAATTATGGATCGTGGAAAAGGACAGTGCAGGGCAATCTTTTCTGCAAAGCATTTCAGATTTTGAAGGCACGCAGCCTGGTCTTAATCTGACCCAGACTTACCTGGATGGCCGCTTTGGCGGCATTCCATTGCTCGGCAATGCCCTTTTACGGCAGAGCATTGAAGCCGTTGAAAATATGTTGAATATGGCTCAGGCTAAAACAGCGCCCAAAGACATGCCCGCCGCGGATACACCCAAGAACTCCGGCCGTCTCAAAGGAAAATCCCATGCCAACTAAGGGACGTCGCCCTCACGAAAAACGGGAAGAAGGAAAACGGAAGGCCAAAGACAGGCAGCAAGAACGGAACTACCTTGCCTCATTGGGGTTAAAACTGGGGCAGGATGGCCGCCCCTCCGAATTTTTAAATCAACGCCGCCGTTTTCTTATCGTATGTGAAGGCAAAAAATCCGAGCCCTGCTATTTGGAGAACCTGGCACGCCGTTGGCGTATCTCCGCAAATGTGGTTCTTATAGGCGCGGCTGGAGATCCGTTCAACGTAGTAAAAAAAGCAGAAGAGCAGGGAAGTACAGAAGATTATGACGAAACATGGGCGCTTTTCGATCGTGACGATTTTGATCTTGCCCGCTTGCGGAACGCCTTTCAGTATGCCAGTACACATAATATTCGTATAGCCTTCAGCAACGAATCTTTTGAACTATGGCTCTTGCTGCATCTGCGGCGGCAAGAGGCCGCCATAGGCCGGAAGGAGCTGATAGGCAAGCTGAAAAAACAGTTGGGAGAATATGATAAGGGTGATCCTACCATTCTTGACCAACTGTACAGAGCTTTGCCGGATGCCTATCAGCGCGCCAACATCCTCGCGAAACGCGCTCAAATCTCACAGCATGGTTTTGAAGATAACCCCTACACAGGAATGTATAAACTTATTTCAGCCTTGGGAGAAAGTGTCCCCAAGGTTCCCTCCCTTGAAGCGGAAGTCTGTTTCCTCTTCCCCCAAAAGGTGGAATAAGGCGGAAGCCGGAGAACGCGCAAAAAACTTCGCCCGGCGCGTGGTCATGCGGCTGTGCCGCAATCTGCCGCACTTTGGCGACGTGCGGTGCGAAAGCTTTTTCCGCCCGTACTGGATAGCGTATTACCGCGATCCCCAGGGCACCCGGCCCCGCTACCTGCCGTTCGAGGCCGACGGGCTGACCTTCAAGCGCTGAAATCAAAATCAACAGGCCATGCCATGGGCCAGAGCTGCTCACTTTGTCAGCAGACTCAGGAAACGCTTTAATCAGCGTTTCCCTCACCGAGAATCTTCAGCTTTCTCCACAGCGTGGATCTCGATATGCCGAGTTCTCTGGCTACAAGTGTACGGTTACCGTGAAACCTGGCGAAGAGTTCCATGATGTTCCGGTACTCCTGATCCTTTTTCGAAGGATCCGTTTCAGGAGGCTTTTTCTGGATATCCGGTCGGACGAAGATATCATCGAGGCTTATCGGCCTTGTCAGGTGCGGACGCAGAGCCACATATCGGCGCACGATGTTCTCAAGCTCGCGCATATTGCCGGGCCAGTCGTAGGCGCCCAGCTTCTTCAGCAGACTGCGCAAATGCCTCCGGTCAGAAGCATCCGATTCCGGGGCGAATCTGAGAAGTATCCTTTCTGCCATGTCGCCCGCGCTGTCCGCATACTCTCTCAGGGGCAGCATGTGTATCTGGAGAATATTGAGCCTGTAGTAGAGATCAACCCGGAACCGACGCCTGGCCACTTCCTTTTCAAGATTCCTGTTTGTCGCCGCAACGATGCGGACATCCACGGGAATCTCATGGGATGAGCCTATTCTTCGTACCTTTCGTTCCTGGAGCGCCCGCAGCAGCTTGGCCTGAAGCTCAAAAGGCATCTCGCCTATTTCATCAAGAAACAATGTCCCGCCATGCGCGGACTCGAACACCCCGGGAGCCCCTGCTTTCCTGCCGCCGGTGAAAGCTCCCGGCTCATAGCCGAACAGTTCACTTTCCATAAGCGTCGCGGGAATCGAAGCGCAGTTTATCGCGAGAAACGGCCCGGCCCGTCGTCTGCTGGCGTTATGAATGCTGCTTGCCATGACCTCCTTGCCTGTGCCGCTTTCCCCGGTGATAAGCACGGTTTCATCAGTGAGCGCGAAACACCTGGCCTTTTCCAGCAGCGCCCGGAAACACGGGCTGTCTCCCAGAAAATCATCGAAAGAAAAGTGCGGCCTGGGACTCTTCGGCGCATAATATTTTCTGACCAGTTCTTCCTTCTTCCGGATTTCCATCATGGTGCTGAAGGTGCCCACAGCTCCGACGACGATTCCGTTATCAATGACAGGTCTGTACTCACCAATAATATCAACGTGATGTAACGAATGGAGGAAGTTTTCAACAGGTTCTCTGCTGGTCAGCACGTTTTCAAAGCAGTTGCCGGGAAGAACCAGCGCCGGACTCTTTCCAAGAGCAGCCGCACTGTCCATGCCGAAAATATTCTCGGCGCTTTTATTGAAAAAATTAATCCTGTTTTCATGATTGACCGTTATGACGGCTTCAGCCTGATATCTGAGGATGGTATCCATGCTGCGCCTGGAATAACGGGCGTATCTTCTGGTATCAGCAATGGAAAGAGCATTTTTTATGGCTTTCCTGAGTGTTGCCGGATTGACTTCCAGAGGGAAGACGGAAAAGCCGGCTTCCTGCGCCAGATTGCAGATGTAGCCGCCGCCGACAATGGCGCTGACGCCCTGTTCCCTGAATTTTTCGAGAATGTTTCTGTTGGTGGCGTCATCATCCCCGAAAAGAAAGTTCATGAACGGCCGGCCGGCCATTTCCCGTATGTCCCTGATACGGGAATTCTCTTCCCGGTAGTGTCCAAGAGCGACGCTTCCCGGACAGAAGGACAACGCCTCGCGAAGAGCCCTGATGACGTCGATATTGTTGTACTCAATGGACAGGATGGGAATTCTGTCCCGAAGGACGCTTTCCACGAGCACAGCCGGGCCGGGCATGGTCAGAAGGACTTCCACCGTCGCCGGAAGAGCTTCCGTCACAAAACCGATCATCTCCTCTAGTGGTCAGTCAAGGTTGAAAAGTCGAAGATACGACATATCTTCTTCCATAGC
>OFFU01000920.1_pt1 | contig 24268 bp, 19 predicted proteins | sample 1521451 | NCBI WGS metagenome assembly OFFU01 (sample SAMEA3504106, study PRJEB24116) | mouse gut metagenome | biome: mouse gut; feature: mouse-associated habitat; material: faeces | place: Denmark | collected 2011 | reverse complement strand
CAGCCGATAATACAGATCGGAACGGAAGGTTCCCGCCCGCACCATCTCGCGAAGATCCCGGTTTGTCGCGGCAAGTATGCGGGCATCTATGGACACGCTTCCTGAAGCGCCCAGCGGCTGTATCTCTCGCTCCTGCAGGACGCGGAGGAGGCGTACCTGAGCATCCAGCGGCAATTCCCCCACTTCATCCAGAAAAAGTGTTCCTCCGGCAGCGCGCTCGAAATAGCCCTTGTAGTTGCGGGCCGCTCCGGTGAATGCCCCTTTCATATACCCGAACAGCTCGCTGTCGATCAGCGAGGAAGGAATGGCCCCGCAGTTCAGCGCGATGAAGGGCCCTTCCCTGCGCGGAGAAAGCGAATGAACCATGCGGGCGATCAGTTCCTTGCCCGTTCCGGTTTCGCCGGTGATCAGCACCGGAATTTCATAACCGGCAACAAGGCGCACCCGTTCAAGAACCTGGCGCAAACCTCCCTGCGCTCCGACAAGTTCGGTATTGCCGGAGCCGCCCGTCAGCGCCATTTTCAGACTTGTATTCTCCCGCTTTACACAAGTATGAGCCGCCTGCAACTCAAGGTATTTCCGATAATTGCTGAGCGCAATGCACAACACGGGGCGCAGGGAATCAAGAAGCTCGCGCTGGCGGGGAGTAAACGGTTTGTCCGCAAAACCGGAAAAACGGCATTCTCCAATCACGCCGTCATCGTCACGCAATACAAGATCATACCACGGCAGCGGCATGAGGCCATGGCCCGAAGCATTGAGGCTGCGGCAGAAGCTGACCAGAGGATGAGCCGGATCAGTGATGAGCTCGCCCCGCAACGGCGTCAGGGAAAGCAGAACCTGCATACGTTCAGTGGTGAGCGGAGCGCCGTAGTATGTGGATGCTTCCCTGCCGTCCGCACGAATATGCAGATTTTTGGACGGAGCGGTGGAACAGGAAGGAAAGCAGCTCATGCGTATTTCTCCGCAGGGCAGCACACTGCTCACATAGAGCTGAAGGCGCTCCACTCCTTTCTGAAGATTAAGCGTCTGAAGCAGATGGCAGGTCGCCTGCTTGAAAAATTCCGCTTTGCTCAGCATGGGGCAAGATTACCCCGAACAAGGGACAAAAACAAGGACAATATATTATCCTTAAAGACAACATTTCATCCGTATGTTTAAGCAAGCATGCCGAATGATGTTGAATACACTGGCATTATAATGCCTGGTATGCTTTGTGCATATACAGACAAGCAGATGTTCTTGTTCTTTCCGAAAAGGATGCAAAAGAACATTCCGTATTTGCAAACCTCAGACAACAGGAGAATCTTATGCGGTATGGACTGAAAATTGCTGACATGCGTTGCAGGCCGCCATACAAGGCGTTCATGAATGAAGGATATCCTTTTTGTCTTTTTGATAAGGAAAGTACATTACGCAAAGGCAACTTCCAGAGCGGATGTCCCGATCTTTCCCGAACAATAGATTCCCGCAGTATGGAAGACTTTATACAGGAAATGGACACTGCCGGTGTGGACCTGGCCGTGGCACCCTACCGGGCGGCCTGGGGTGATCCCGTCAACAATCGCCCGCCGACGGACAACGGCGAACTGGTGGAACTCATGGACGCCTACCCCGACCGCATCCTCGGCGTACCGGGTATCTCCCCCGTTTATCACAGCCCGGATGAAATCGAGGCCCAAATCAACAAATATGTCATCAACGGGCCGCTGCGCGGCGTGGCGGTGGAACCAGCCATCGACAAGCCGAACTGGCTGCTCAATGACAAGCGGGCCATGGTCATTTACGACATCTGCGCCCGGCACGGCATCCCGGTGCTGATTACCTTCCGTTCCGTTTCATCGGAGCAGCTGGCGGCTCTGGAAGAAATCTCCACACTGTACCGGGGCAGGGTCAACTTTGTCATGTGCCACGGCGGAGGGCCGAAAACGCTTGAAGTCATAGACCTGGCCTTCTGGAACGGCAATATCTACATCTCCCCGGACGGAACCATGCCCAATTCCCCCGCGGGAATGCTGCTTGCGCGGGCAGCCAACTACATGTTGCGAGATCGTATCCTGTTCGGTTCGGCGTTTCCCCGGTGCACGCTCCAGTTCGCGGTTGATTACTGGATGCGCTGCGGCATCCGCGAAGAAGTGCTTCCCGATATTCTGTACGGCAATGCAGCCCGGCTTTTCGGCCTGGAAATGTGACCGTTCCCACATCCGCGGATATCGCGGAAGAACAGGCGTTCTGCCGTGATATCCGCAAGCTTTCCCCCAAGGAAGATAGTATGAACATATTGTCCGGTACGCTTCCCAAATGGATAACGGCAGGAATCCTGCCTGCCGCCGTCTTCCTGATCCCCACAAACGCTGTCTTCACTGCGCAGCTTCAGCTTTTTTTCGCCATCACCATCTTTTTCATCTGCATGCTCGCGTTTGAACTGCTGCCGACTCTGGCCGCGGCGGTCATACTGAGCTCCATGTATATCATCTCCGGCCTTGTTCCCGAAGCCGTGGCGCTGAAGCCGTGGACGAACACGGTACTCTTCATGGCGGTATGCGCCATGTATCCCCGGCTTTTTGTCTGCATAGACCGCTATATTCTCATGATGCCCGGCTGGCAGGCCTATGTTCAAGCAGCCAATTACCTTCTGCAGGATCAGCTCATGTTCGGCTCCGCGTACCCTCTGCACGACCAGAAATTCGTGCGCGATTTTTATCTGCAAGCCGGATTCAGGCAGGAGGTACTGCCCAAAGTGCTGTACGACAACGCCGCGCGCTTTCTCGGGCTGGAAGCCGGATATCCCGGCGTGACGCTTTACGATACGTTCAAGTGAATGGGGAGCGGCTTCGCGCAGCGCCGCATGCTCTCCGAATATTGCAACAAGAGCAGATAAAGGACTTTTTGATGAACCCGTTATGCACGTTGCTTGGTATAGAAAAACCCGTCATTCAGGGCCCCATGTCGTGGATCAGCACAGCCCCGCTGGCTGCCGCGGTATCCGAAGCCGGCGGCCTGGGAGTTCTGGGCACCGGGATCGGCCAGCCCGAATTCATTCAGGAGCAAGTCTCTCTGATAAAGCAGAAGACAAACAAGCCTTATGCGATAAACCTGGGGTTTCATCCCCGTGTCTTCCATGAGGAAAACTTTCGTACCATTCTGGAAATCCTGAAAAAGGAACAGGTTCCCGTCATTCATCTGGACTCCTTGTGCGACGAGCAGCGGCGCCTTGAGCCCGATTTTGCCGGCCCCCGAATCCGCGCCCTGAAAGAGCTGAATCTGAAAGTTCTGGTCAAGGTATTTACCGTCCGGGATGCCGAAACCGCCAGAGACGCGGGGGCTGATGTTCTGATCGCCAAAGGATGGGAAGGCGGAGGGCATACCACGCTTCAGACGACACTGGTGGCTGTGCCTCAAATTGCCGACGTGGCCGGAATTCCCGTGGCGGCTTCGGGCGGCATTGCGGACGGCAGAGGCATGCCCGCCGCCATGGTGCTCGGCGCCGCGGGGATAGAAATGGGTACGGCTTTCCTTGCGGCGCAGGAGGCGGAAATTCATCCCAAAAGCAGGCAGGCCATTTTGGATGCCGGCGACTTTGCAACCGTGGAGGTAGGTTTTTCCACAGGAGAGCCTTGCCGTCAGCTGCGCAACGGGCTCACCCGTGAAATCATGGAAGTGGAATCCGCGTATCCGCAAAACCTGGCAAAGGAAAAAGTGCTCCGGCTCGTCACAAATTCATCAAGACGCGGCATGCTGGAGGGGGATGTTGAAACAAACGGCGCGCTCATGGCCGGACAAAGTGTCGGCATGATCCGCAACATCCGAAGCGCACGCGATATCATTAACAGCACCGTTGAACAATGCCGCGCCATTCTGCGGCATGCTCCCGATATAGAACTTTAAGCCAGGGCCGCCCGTTTTACGGGCGGCTTGCACTGCCCTGAAAGGGCTTCTGTCGGCCGGCGTCTGCATGACGCCGGCCTTCATTTCGTTTAAACCGGTATCATTGTCACGCTGGATTACCTTTTGGGCGTCAATCAGGCAGAGCGAAACCCGGAGACAGTGAAAGACTGCTGTTCAGAATTCATAATACCCATGAAAAAAGCGGCCTTCCTGCCTACCATGTACTTCATCATCCGTGGCATCAAAATCCCGAATACTCTCTTCTGGAGTCTTCTCGTATAATTTGTTGAATACATCAACAAGCATGGCCGACCAAGTAAAGCCTGCCGGGAGGCTTGGCCGTTGAGCTGGAAAGCCGTGGGAAACATTTTTAAAGCCAAGCTAAACGATCTTCTGGTTCTTCCGTCAGATTCTCCCAGCCGCTTGGCGTGCAGCCATTTTTGCCATTTTGTCTGTAGTCTTTGAAATTTGGAATAGGAGAATCGCACATGAACGAACCAAATGAATTGATACGTCTGACCATTAAAAATTCGGATACAGTTGAGCGCGCCTACATGCTTCTTGAGAAGGTTGACGAACATCTAAAAAAGAGCATGGATGAGGTGATGGGAAATGAGATAGAAAAGCTGTTTCCCGGATGGGACAAGTTGTGTGAATATTCTGAAAGGGATGTTATTTCTTTTTGGCCTGCGGAATGGATTATAGGCAACGAAAAAAGTGATGCATGGTATTCTATTGATATCATAGAAGATGCTTATCTATATATAAATTGTTTCACAGCAACTAGTGGAGGAAAAACAGGTATTCTCTTCGATACTGACAGAGGGTTACACGGGTACACTAGCAAAGCATGGAGAATAAAAAAAGAAAACTTCTATAACGATAATGAACTTTCCCTGAAAAAAGCCGGTTTTCAATGTCAGAATGGCCTTATCTTCCGGCCGTTCCAGCTGGATCTCGATATGCTGGCCGAATCCTATCCCGACTTCGGTGCTGATGCCTTCCAGCCGCTCACAGATGTGTTAAACGACATCAAGTCCGTACACCATCTTTTCGATAATCTTGTCGCGGAATTGAAAACGAACGCCCAACTATAAACTTGCCTATTACAGAATACGGTTGCCGGAAACGCATACGTTCCCGGCAACCGTATTCTGTAAAAAGGGGTCAGGGGAAGCAGAGCCTCCCCTGAGACTGATGACAAAACCCGCTTCGCGGAGTTTGCGCCTTACATTTCCGGCGGCAGCTGGTTGAGCTGAGCCTGGGTGAACACCGGGCCGTCGAGGCAGACGTACTTGCCGCCGATGTTGCAGCGGCCGCAGATGCCGATGCCGCATTTCATGCGCCGTTCCAGGGTGGTGACGATGTTCTCGTCCTTGAAGCCCAGTTCCTGGAAGGCCGCCAGGGTGAACTTGATCATGATCGGCGGGCCGCACAGCACGGCGATGGTATTGTCCGGCCTGGGGCCGATTTCCTTGAGCACATTGGGGATCAGGCCCACCTTGTGGGGCCAGCCCTCGGCCTCGCGGTCAATGGTCAGCGTGGTCTTGAGGCGCTTGTGCTCCAGCCAGCCCGGCAGATCGCCCTGATAGGCCATGTCTTGCGGAGAGCGCGCGCCGTAGAGCAGGCTGATTTGGCCATAGTCTTCCGCATGTTCCAGCAGATGGAGCATGATGGTGCGGATGGGAGCCATGCCGATGCCGCCGCCCACAAAGAACACGTTCTTGCCCTTCCATTCATTGTAGGGGAACCAGTTGCCCAGGGGCGCGCGCACGCCCACCTTGTCCCCGGCCTGGAGCTTGTGAATGGCATGGGTCACTTCGCCCGCCAGCAGCACGGAGAACTGGAGATACTCGCGGCACGAGGGCGGGGAGTTGATGACAAAGGTGGATTCGCCCGTGCCGAACACGGAAAGCTGCCCTACCTGGCCGGGCTCGTAGTGGAATTTCTCCCACGCTTCCTCATTGTCGAAACGCACGCGGATGGTTTTGATGGTGGGCGTTTCCTGCACGGTTTCCACCACCGTGGCCACTTCGGGCAGGTAGGGATTATTGCCGTGGCAAGTGCAATGATGTTCACTCATGATGATTCCTCACCGCCCTAGCGGGATTTTTTGCCGGACTTGGGCTTGCCGCCCGTCTTGGGCCGGGCTTCGGACTTCGCGGGCGCTTTGGGCGCGGCTTCGGCCTTTGGCGCTTCCTTCGGCTCCTCAACGGGGGACGCCGGTTCGGACGCCGCCGCGGAAGCCTTCACCCTGGCAGGAGCAGGTTTCGGGGCTTCAGCCCCGGGCGCGGGTTTGGCGGGTTTGGAAGCTGCTTCCTGAGCGATTTCAGGCGCACCCTCCACAGCATGTTTCACCACCTGTCTGATATCCAGAGAGACAGGACAGCTCACCACACAGCGCCCACAGCCCACACAGGAGTATTCCCCGTTGTAGCTCTGCGGGTAATAGCTGAACTTGTGGCTGATGCGGTTGCGCATGCGCTTGAACTTTTCCGCGCGGGGGTTATGCCCGCTGGTTTCCAGCGTGAACAGGGGGGACATGCAGGAATCCCAGCTGCGGATGCGCCGCCCGTCAAGCTGCGAGCCTTCATCAGTGATGGTGAAGCACTGGCAAGTCGGGCACAGATAGGTGCAGGCCCCACAGGACAGACACTTTTCCGTTTCCTTGATCCAGAATGCCTCATCACGGAAGCGGGCCGCGACTCTGGCCGGAATATTCTCCAGAGTGCTGGGCGCGCCGAGCGAGGCTTCCGCCTTCCGAGGCGCGGCCTCCGCTTCGTCCTTTTTATCCTCACCGGAGGCAAACCCCGCGGTTTCAAGCAGCTTTGCCCCCTTTTCCGTCACGGATTCAAGCACAAAGCCGCCGTCCACGGCGGTGAACAGAATATCGGAACCCTCGCGTCCGGCAGGGGACCCGCCCACCCAATGACAGAAGCAGGTAGCGAACGCCGTGGGGCAGGCCTGGGAAACAATCACCAGAGCATCGCGCCTGGCGGCGTAATACGGGTCCTTGAATGTACCCTCGAGATAGGGGCGATCCAGCACCACAAAGCCTCTGGCGTCACAAGGGCGGCCACCGAACAGCAGCGTGGGGACATCGCCGCAGGGGGCTTCCAGCGAGGTATTCAACCGGGCCGGATCTTCCGCGTCCTTGGTCGAGGTGAAACGCACCAGGGTTTCACTGTGGGGAATAGCCGCGCCCTTGGGAGACGCCGTGGCGCGGCGCAGAAGTTCATCCATATCCGTCAGCTCGTCCGCCGTGTGCGGGCGGAACATCACACTGCGGCCTTCCTTGCGAGGAGCCAGAACGCGATAATCCGCGGCCAGCTTTTTCAGCCAGCCAAGGAGGGCGTCCGGAGCGGCAAAGTAGAAGGTGCTCATGACAGCTCATGCTCCTTGATATTGGGTTCTTCCACCTGGTAGGCGAGCAGCGGCGGCACGCCGTTTACGTCCATGCCCGCGCCGTAGCCGAAGATCTGCTTGATCTTGCGGCCGAACTGCTGCTTGAGCGCAAAAACAGGAATGCCCATGGGGCAGGCCCGCTGGCACTCGCCGCAGCCCGTGCAGCGCCCGGCCAGATGCTGGGCGTGGATGAGCTGGAAGAAGAGCTTCTGCACCACATCGTCTTCTTTGGTCAGCCAGGCGGGATCGCGCGCGTCGGAAACGCAGTGATCGCGGCACACGCACATGGGGCATGCGCTGCGGCAGGCATGGCAGCTGATGCAGCGTTCCATCTGACCTTTCCAGAAGCCCATGCGCTCTTCCAGCGGCAGATCGTCGAGGAAGCGCAGCGCGCCGGAACGGCCGTCAGCGGGAGCCATGGGTTCCGTCACCCTGGGGCCGACGAACACATCAGACAATACCGCGTTGGGGTTGGTGCACTGGCGGCATTTGTCCTGCGCCGCGTCCTGCATGGACACGGTATATTCGCGGCCGGCCGCCGTCACCCTGATGGTGTTGCCGGAGCAGTTCACGTTCTCGATGGCCACGCCTTCGGGCATCTTTTCCAACACGCGGTTCAAGTCGACTGTGCCGTTGCAGCCCATGCCGAAAATGGTCACGTCATCTTTCTCGATGAGCTTCTCGGCCAGCAGTTCGATTACGCCCTTGCTGTCGCAGCCCTTGACCACCACGCCGATCTTGCGGCCCTTGTACTGGGGCAGGAAGTTGGCGAGGTTGTGCACGTTGAACGGCCCCCACACCAGCTGATCCACTTCCTCCGGAGTCTGCATGAACACGGGTTCCGTGTGCAGGGCGTCGAAGCCGGGTTTCCAGCCAAGCACGCCTTCCAGCCCTTCGGCCAGGGCCTTTTTAATGGCTTCCCTGAGTTCGGGCAGAGAGGGATTCGCGCCGCAGCCCAAAGGACGGATGGGTTCCAGACGCTTTTCCGGCGCGGAGAAGGGCATATCATAACGCGGGGTCACGTCCGCCCACTTCGGCGCGGGGCCGAGCCTGTGGATGCGTTCGGTGAATGAGGTTACCACTTCCTTCCAGCGCTGACCTTCAGAGGCGGAAACCCAAGTGTACTCGAAACGGGCCGGGTCGATGCCCACGATGGGCAGGAATTCCTTGAGAATTTCCAGACGGCGGCGGGCATAGAAGTTGCCGGCGGAGTAATGGCAGTCGCGGGGGTGACAGCCGGAAACCAGCACGCCGTCCGCGCCGTTCATCAACGCCTTGAGTACGAAAAGAGGGTTGACGCGTCCCGAACAGGGGACGCGGATAATGCGCAGATCCGTGGGCTGGGTGGCGCGGGCCGTTCCCGCTGTATCCGCCCCGCCATAGGAGCACCAGTTGCACAGAAAGCCCACGATACGGAGCTCTTTGCCGCTCAGAACTGACATAGGGCGTTAACCTCCGCGAGAATCTGGTTATCCGTGAAATGCGAAACCTGAATTGCGCCCTGCGGGCAGGTGGCGTTGCACACGCCGCAGCCCTGGCACACGGTTTCCACCACCTCGGCCTTGGGTTGACCGCGGAAGTCGATCTTCTTGATCGCGCCGTAGGGGCACACGTCGATACATTTGCCGCATCCCACACAACGCTTGATATCCACCTGGGCGATCTGCGGGTCGTTTTCCAGCTTGTCCCTGGAGAACAGCGAAAGCACCTTGGCCGCCGCCGCGCTGCCCTGCGCCACGGACGCCGGAATGTCCTTGGCCCCCTGGCATACGCCGGCCAGGTACACGCCCGCCGTGTTGGTTTCCACCGGAGCCAGCTTGACGTGGCGTTCCATGAAGAAGCCATACTTGTCGTAGGAGATGCGCAGCTTTTCAGCCAGTTCCCCGGCTCCGTGCGCGCCTTCGATGCCCACGGCCAGCACCACCAGATCCGCTTCCACTTCCACCGGCTCGCCCAGCAGGGTGTCGGCGGCGCGCAGGATATAGCCCAGACTGCCGTCAGCGCGCTGAATGGGCTGAATGGCGGAAACGCGGCCGCGCACATACTGCACGCCGTATTCCTCCACCGCGCGGCGGGTGAACTCGTCATACATCTTGCCCGGCGCGCGAATGTCCATGTAAAACACGAAGGAACGCGATTCCGGCATGTGATCCCTGGTCAAAATGGCCTGTTTGGCCGTGTACATGCAGCAGAAGCCCGAACAATAGGGGCGGTCGATGGAACGGTCGCGCGAGCCCACACACTGGATAAAGGCCACCACACGGGGTTCCCTGCCGTCCGAGGGGCGCTTGACGTGCCCGGCGGTGGGGCCGTTGGCGGAGAGCATGCGCTCATATTGAAGGCTGGTGATCACGTCGGGGAAGCGCCCGCCGCCGTATTCGCCCATAATCGTCCAGTCCATGAGGTCGTAGCCCGTGGCCGCAACCACCGCGCCCACCTGTTCGGTGACGATCTCGTCCTTCATTTCATAATTAATGGCCCCGGAAGGACAAACCTTGGCACATATGCCGCACTTGCCCGTGGTGAGCTTGCGGCAGAAGCGCGGGTCAATCACAGCCTTCTTGGGAATGGCCTGCGGGAAGGGGATGTTGATGGCCGTGGTTTCACCCACGCATTCATTGAAAGCGTCGGGCGAATGCCTGGCCGGGCATTTTTCCGTGCAGGCACCGCAGCCGGTGCACTTTTCCCAATCCACATACGCGGTTTTCTTGCGGATGGTCACGGTGAAGTTGCCCACAAAGCCGGAAATGCTCTCCACCTCGGAATAGGCGTAGAGCTTGATTTTCGGGTGCTGAGCAACATCCACCATCTTGGGCGAGAGCACGCAGCTGGAGCAGTCCACCGTGGGGAAGGTCTTGTCCAGCTTGGCCATTTTGCCGCCGATGGTACTTTCACGCTCCACCATCACCACGTCGATGCCGCCGTCCGCGCAATCCAGCGCGGCCTGAATGCCCGCCACACCGCCGCCGATGACCAGCACGCGCTTGGTCACGTCGAACTTCCTGGAATGCAGGGGCGCGTCGCGGCGCAGCTTTTCCACCGCCAGACGCACCAGTTCGGCGGCCTTGTTGGTGTTGGCCTCGCGGTCCTTGCCGATCCACGACACATGCTCGCGGATATTGGCCATTTCAAACATGTAACGGTTCAGCCCCGCGCGTTCCACCGTGCGGCGGAAGGTCTGCTCGTGCATGCGCGGCGAGCAGGAGGCCACCACCACACCGTCCAGACCGTACTTTTTGATGGCGTCCACGATATTGTCCTGCCCCGGTTCGGAGCAGGTGTACATGGAATCTTCCGCATGGGCCACATCGGGATAGGTCAGCGCGATGCGCGCCACCTCGGCCGTGTCCACCGTGGCTTCAATATTACTGCCGCAGTGGCAGACAAAAACGCCTATCTTCATGACGCGGCTCCTTCTTCGGATTCAGCCTTCCCCATCGCGGCGCGGGCCGCTTCGGCGGCGGCATCGATCCGCGCCTTGCGGCGTTTGGCGACGAGTTGGAGGAAAGGCGCGGGGTCCACGGCGAGCTTGTCCAGCTTCAACGTATCATCAGGCAGGCCGAAGGCCAGCCCCATGAGCTGCGTATAGTAGAACACGGGCAGCCTGAACTTGAGACGCATCTGACGCTCCGCCTGCCCCTGCCGCAAATCCAGATTCATGTGGCAGAGCGGGCAGGCCGTCACCACGGCATCCGCGCCAAACGCCCTGGCCGTGGACAGAATGCGGCCGGAAAGCGATCCGGTCACGTCCTGCCGGGCCACGCCCATGGCCGCGCCGCAGCATTCCGTCTTGAGCGGAAAATCCACCACTTCGGCCCCGAGGGCTTCCATGATTTTGTCCATGGCGGTGGGATTTTCCGGATCGTCAAACTGCATCACGTCGGCGGGGCGGCTCATCAGGCAGCCGTAATACGTGGCGATCTTCACGCCTTCCAGCGGGAGCGTCACACGGGACTTGATGGCTTCCGGCCCGATCCGCTCCAGGATGATCTGAAGCACGGAATAGGTTTCAGGCAGTTCCGCCGCATTTTCCACAGTAGGGGTGTCCAGCAGGGCGTCCACCTTGGACTTGAACGACGCATCCTGCATGCGATGACGGGCCAGCTTGAGGTTGGCAAGGCAACTCGGGCAGGGCGTCACCACGCCCGTTGCGCCGGTGCGCGCTACCTGCTTGAAGTTACGGGCCGCCAAAGCTCCGGACAATACGGTGTCCATGGCATGGGCCGGGGTGGAGCCGCAGCAGTTCCAATCCTCTATTTCAGCAAATTCAAGGCCGAGTGCCCTGCACACGGCGCGGGTGGAGGATTCGTATTCCTTTGAGGTGCCGTGGCCGGAGCAACCGGGATAATAGGCGAGCTTCACTGCCGGCCCTCCTTCTTCGTTTCAGCATAGCGCTTGAAAATGCGGGCGACTTCATCACGCCCCTGAATGCAGCTGGGCAGGAAGGGCAGTTTACCCTTGAGCAGCGCGGCGGGAGCCATGTCCATGTTGCCCCAGCCCCGGCCGGTGCGCATCATGTAGTCGGCCATGACGCCGATCTCGAAAGAACGGCCGGTCAGCTTCACCGTGTCAAGGAAAGACTTCCAGAACGACTCGATGGGCCGATCCTGGACGAGGCCCTCGCGCCGGGCCATGTGCCGCAGCGTCTCCATGACGCGGGCCACATCAATGTTATTGGGACAGCGCGCTGTGCAGGTGGAGCAGGAAAGGCAGAGCCACAGCGACTTGTTGCGCAGAGCTTCGTCCTTCAAACCAAGCTGCACGGCCCGCATGATCTGACTCACCTGCCGGTCGTAGAAACCGGCGCCGGGACACCCGGCGGTGCAGTTGCCGCACTGGTAGCAGGTGGAAATGTTCTGGCCGCTCTCTTCTTCCACTTCATGAAGGAAGCCCGCGTCCCGAACCTGATCGAGCCTGATGCTTGCCATAGAGTTGTCCTCTTGGTGGAGTGTTGCCGCGCCTCCACGCGCAAAGAACGGCCCGAGAACGGGCCGCAGCAGCGCAGAAGGACGGACAGCGTCTTGACGGGGAGTTTCGTGAAAGACGCCCGCATGACAGTCCTGAAACCTTGTACAGTGAAGCACAGAATCGTCAACAAGTCCAGAGAATCCGCTACAATTTCACAAAAAGAGACGCGGATGGGGGTTCCCTTCCCGCCTCACGGGCCTTACTCACCGCCTGTATACGTATGGATATGTTCTGCCGGGCCGTGTTCGGGCAAATTTTTCAAAGCAGAGCAACGTGACAGAACTTCTGCCTGGCCCGGGGCGTCGCCGCTATTGCTTTGCTGATTTTGCCAGCAACCTCGAAAATCGTGAGTTGACACAGACCTTACGCGTCACGAATTTCCCACGGAATGGAGCGCGGCCTCGAATGACTGTCCATGACCATCGGATGGGGATCAATATATTCTTGTGTTTTATTCTTCATATGAGATTTACATGTAACGATTGGATTGCATGATGGATTCATCAAGTGCAATAATATCACCTATATCATCTATACTATCTCCCTTTTCAACACTTACGCCACCACTTCCAGTAAAATGCAAACCGAAATACCTGATATTGGAATTCTTATTTTGCTCTTGCAAAATCTCCAATTCACGCAACAAAAAGAGGCTATGCGTGGCAAGCGTTATTTGCATAACGTTTGAAAGCTCGACCAAAACCTCCGCAAGTTTTTTAACAAGCTTCGGGTTCAGATTCGTTTCCGGCTCATCCCAAAAAAGCGATGCCCCAGGCCGTAACGTATCATTGCACAGCAGATACGCCAGTAAGCCTATTTCTCTGTCTCCTTCCGCTGCAAGATGAGCTTCTACTTCCAGATATTCCGTAACACGCCTTTTTTGCTGGAGCTGCTCGATCGTAAGTGGAAACGGGCAAGGTTATACAGGGAACGAAGGAAGAGAGAACTCGAACAGGAAAACCCAGCGCTCAAACCTTCGCACTGCCCCTCAGCGCGAAGGAATGGCCTCCAGCGGTTCGGTCAGCAGAAATTCTCCCGCCTCAATCCAGCTCTTGAGCCTTTCCGCCACCTCACGGGACATGGTATACGAAGTCAAGGGAGAAGTTTCTATCTCCTGCCCCTCGATCTCAATCTTCCCGGAGCGCAATTCTTCATAACTGACGTGCCTGATTATGCGGCTGACGCCGTTGGGGTAATCAAGGCCATAATCCTTGACGGGCAGCAGGATATCCGCGTCGGAAACGCCGGTGAACGCCGCCATTTCCGCATTGAGTACAGGGATGGGAATGCCCACGCCCACGGCCAGAGTACAGCCGTACCCCAGGAAAGAGTGCCCGCGCAGATAGCGGCCGTCCATGCCCTTGAGATCGCCCTTGAGCATGAGCGTGCCGGAACCGGCCAGCGGGATGCCGTTGGGCGCGCGCTTCGGTTCGACCACATGCTGGCTCCCCGCGCCGATGACGTAGCCCACACCTCCACCGAGGAAAATACGCGTCCCCATGCCTATGGTGCGCAAATACGGGTCATTGAGCAGCGGAGAAAGGCAGCCCGCCGTGGCGTAGTTGGCATTGCGCATACCGGGCTTGAGCGGCCCCATGTAGGTATAGATGAGCTTTTTCCCCGCGTTTACCGCCACGTTATAGTTCTGGTAGCAGTTACGCGGGTTGACAAGCTGCGCCCAGGGCAAGTCGGCCAAGGTCACATCCCGCTCAAGAGCGCGGCGCGGATAGCAGTCCGTGCCGTAACTCTCGGCCCGAAGATGCACGGTACGCCCCAGGGCGAGATCCTCGATCACATGCCCGCCGCCGTATTTGAAACGGCCGGGATGCACCTTGTTCAGCGGATCGTCCTCGGTCGGTTCCGTTGCGCCGATAAAACCGTCCACAGCGGCGACGCCGCCCGCGCAGGGCACATTGTTGAGCCAGATACGCGAGGCACGAATCACCGGAGGTTCGGGCTGGCCAAAATTGAAAAACAGGCCGGAAGAGCACATGGGAGAAAACGTGCCCGTGGTCACAACGTCCACTTCTCTGGCCGCAAGTTCCGGCCCCATGTCACGCACGGCCTTGGTCATGGCTTCCGCCGTGAGCACCACAGCCTTGCCCTGACGAATACGCGCGTTGATCTCCGCGATAGTCTTGATGGTCTTGTGTTTGTCAGCCACGCAATGCCCCGTCAAAGGTTCAGCTTGAGCAACGCGCGTTGCGCCTGCTCCATGCCGGGGTTGAGTTCGAGTGCGGTTTCAAAACAGCGCCGGGCCTGATCGCGGGCCTCCGACTGCATAAATACGAAACCGATATTGTACGCTATGCCCGCTGATATGCGGGTAATGTCCGGATTTATCTTCAACGCTTCCGCCATGCTCAAACGGGCATTGCGGAACTGTCGTCCCTCAGCGTACGCCATTCCTATGTTATAGTAAAGATTTTCATCTCTCGGAGCCACATGCAGCGCCTTGCGGTATTCCTCCACGGCTTCTTCCCACTTTCCCTGCTGGCGCAGCGCGATGCCGAGCTTGTTGAACAGCTTGACGTCATCCCTGGTCAGGTTTTTGCCCTTGGCATCCAGAGCCTTGCGCAGGAACATGACCGCCTGTTCAGGATTCTTGTCGCCATAGGCGGCGGCAACGCGTTCCGCCACATTGCCGATAAGCATCATGGCATCCTTGATCACCTGGGCGACAGCGGCATTGAACATCTCTTCGGCCCTGGCCATGTCGCCCTTTTTCAGCAGCAGTTCGCCCATGCTCAGCTTGCGCTCGGAGTTGAAGGGAGACAGACGATCCAGCTTTTCCAGATATTCGTAGCAGCCCTCCGTATCCCCGGTTTCCCGCGCCAGATCCGCCAGCTTGTGCAGAGGTTCAAGATACAGGTCGGCGTTGTCGCTAGCCGCGATATATGCTTCCTTCGCGGCCTGCGTGTTGCCCAGCAGCCTTTCCGCGTCACCCATCACGATGTAGCCCGCGGCACTGCCCGGCTTGAGTTCCAGCACCTGCCGCGCCACTTCCCTGGCTTTCTCCGCATCGCCCTTGGCCAGCAGCCCCTTGGCCAGATCCAGCACCTGGCCGAGCTTGCTTTGCGGCTTGAGCGTAAACGCCAGCTTTTCGATAATGGTATTGGGAGAAACAGGCTTGGTGATGAAATTGTCCGCGCCCACCTCGTGCAGGTACATAAGACGGGCCTGTTCGATTTCCACTGTCAACACCACAATATAAATCTTGGGATAGGCCAGTTTCAGCTGACGCACCAGAAAGGTGAGATCCTGCCCCTGAATCATGCGCTCCATGAACACGACGATATTCGGGCCGGCTTCGTCCGCCTTGCGAAACTCCTTGAGCATCTGGCCCGGTTCGGGAATCCAGCTCAGCAAATCCGGAGCGGTCAACCCCAGGTCTTTGACCAACACGGTTCGCACTACGGAAAGAAAGGCCTGATCGTCAGTCATGGCCAGAAAGTGCCCTTTCCGGCTCTTCACAAAATCAATGACCGTGTTTTCATACTGCTTCTGTCTGGCCCTGATAGCCGCTTCATTGATCGCCACAACTGTTCTCCGCCCGCCCTGTCCTCCCGCGCCTCGTCGCGGGAGGGCTGTTGCCCGGAATATCCGTCCGGCACCGTGCTTTTTACTGCCCCCTGGCCAATTAAGCCAGGGCGCATTAACGAGTCTTATGTTCTCCGGAACGTCCGGCCTTCAGTTTACGGTGTACATAACTGCGTTCAAGCCCGACAAGTTCGGCCAGGCGGGTGATATTGCCCCCGGCCTCTTCCAGCTTTTTTTCCAGATACCATGTTTCAAACAAGGCTTTCGCACTCTTGAAATCCATGTCCAGAAGATGCTCCAGTCCGGTTCTTTTCATTTCCGGGTTGACCATGGCAGGCGGATGGGAGGTTCCCTTTCCGGCTGCTCGCGCGGAAGCGGCGGCTTCCGCGGCATCCGCCGCACGGTTCCGCATTTCCGCCGGAAGCCCGGAAGCATCAACGACAGCGCCGGGATGCAGAATGCTCAGCCGCTCCACAAGATGCGCCAGCTCACGCACGTTGCCGGGCCAGGGCCAGCGCTTCAACGCCTCCACAGCAGTGGCGGAGAAGAGCGGCGGCGTAAGCCCGCGCCGGTTCATGCGCGCGGCGAACGCGGCCAGCAGCAGGGGGATATCCTCGGTCCGATCCCGCAGGGGAGGCAGGCGAAGCGGAAACACTCTCAGCCGATAATACAGGTCAGCTCGGAATTCACCGCGCGCAATAGCCTGCTCAAGGTTTTTGTTGGTCGCGGCAATGACGCGCACGTCCACCTTGAGCGTATGCATGCCCCCCACGCGCTCAAAACTCTGTTCCTGAAGAATGCGCAGAATCTTGGCCTGGGTCTTGAGGCTCATATCCCCGATTTCGTCAAGGAACAACGTGCCTTTGTGCGCCAGTTCAAACTTGCCCGCCCGTGAACTGTCCGCACCGGTAAAGGCCCCCTTTTCGTGGCCGAACAGCTCGCTTTCGATCAATTCCTCGGGAATGGCCGCGCAATTTACGGCCACCAGCGGAGCGTCCGCCCTTCTGCTGTTGCGATGCACGGCCCGCGCGGCAAGCTCCTTGCCTGTGCCGTTCTCTCCGGTGATCAGGACCCAGGCGTCGGTAGGGGCCACGTGCGCCAGCTCCTGCCGGAACTCGGTCATGGCCGGAGACTGCCCGATGATCTCGTCTTCACTCTGCTCCATGGCGGCGCGCAAGGCCTTGTTTTCCCGGCGCAATTCCCCCATTTCCAGCGTATGCTGGACGAGCAGAAGAACTTTCTCCAGCGAGAGGGGCTTCTCGATAAAATCATGCGCCCCGCGCCGCAACGCGTCTACCGCCGTCTCGATATTGCCGTGGCCGGAGATCATGACCACAGGAAGATCCGGAAAACGCAGTTTGAACATGTCCAGCGCCTCCAGGCCGTCCATGCCCGGCAGCCAGATGTCCAGAAAAATCATATCGGGAGGAGAAGCTTCGGCCTTTTGCAGCCCTTCTTCAGCGGACGACGCCTCTTCCACGGCATAGCCCTCGTCTTCGAGTATACCGCGCAGCGAGAGACGTATGCCCTCCTCATCGTCTATGATCATAATGGAAGACGCCATAACAACCTACATGCCGAGATAGGCGCGGCGCACGGACTGGTCGTTGAGCAGGGCTTCCGCGCTGTTCTCCATGACCACACGCCCGTTTTCCATCACATAGCCGCGATGGGCGATCTTGAGCGCCTGGTTGGCGTTCTGCTCCACCAGAAACACGGTGGTTCCGTCATGGTTGATCTTCTGGATAATGCTGAATATCTGCTGGATGATGATCGGCGCCAGCCCGAGAGAGGGTTCGTCCAGCAGCAGCAGACGGGGCCGCCCCATGATCGCGCGGGAAATGGCCAGCATTTGCTGCTCCCCGCCGGAAAGTGTGCCGCCTGCCTGACGGCGGCGCTGGGCAAGGATGGGAAAGAGCGAGAAAATGTAGTCCATATCCCGCCGGATGCCCTCCTTGTCGTTACGCAGAAAGGCGCCAAGGTCCAGATTCTCCTGCACGGTCAGCTCGGGAAAGATCAAACGGCCTTCCGGCACCTGGCTGATGCCCAGGCGCACGATCTGGTTGGGCCGCATGCGCTGGATGGGCGTGCCCTCATAGAGAATCTCGCCGCTGCGGGGCTGGATGCCGCCGCAAACCGTCATCAGGGTGGTGGTTTTACCCGCCCCGTTGGCCCCGATCAGGGTGACGATTTCGCCCTCGTTCACTTTGAGGCTGATGCCGTGCAACGCGGGAATGTTGCCGTAAAAGGTGCATACGTCGCGAAGCTCAAGCATTGTCAGACTCCCCAAGATAGGCGCGGATAACTTCGGGGTTGTGGCGGATTTCCTCCGGCGTCCCGGCGGCAATGCGCGACCCGTATTCCATGACGAAAATGCGGTCGGACAAGGACATGACCATGCCCATGTCGTGTTCAATGAGCAGCACGGAGAGCGTGAACTTCTCCCGCAGTTCCAGCACCAGCTCCTTGAGCTCCAGCGTCTCCTGCGGGTTCATGCCCGCCGCGGGTTCATCCAGCAGCAGCAGAAAGGGGTCTGTGGCCAGAGCGCGGGCGATTTCAAGGCGGCGCTGTGCCCCGTAGGGCAGGTTGCGGGCCTCTTCCTTCCAGTGCGCCTCCAGATTGAGTTCCTTCAAAAGTTCGTAAGCGCGATCCACGCTGTCCTGTTCTTCGGCGCGCGTTTTCCCGTCACGCAGGATGGCCCCGAGGACGCCCGCCTTCGTCCGGCAGTGACGTCCGATCATGACATTCTCCAGCACGGTCATGCTGGAAAAAAGGCGGATGTTCTGGAAGGTGCGGGCCAGCCCCAGTTCGGTGATGCGGAACGGCTTCATGCCGTTGAGCCGGGCGGGCGTCTCCATGCCGGGACGGCAGGCGAATACGTCCCCTTCCGTAGGCACATAGATGCCGGTGACGCAGTTGAAAAAGGTGGTCTTGCCCGCCCCGTTGGGGCCGATAAGGGCCACGATTTCCCCGGCGCGGATATCCAGATCCACATCGTTCAGGGCGCGCAGGCCGCCGAAATTGCGGGACAGGGAACTCACCCTGAGTACGGGATGCTCTGCGTTCCGGCTCATGCGCGGCCTCCTTCGGCGGGCCCGGCGGCCGCCCCCGCCGGGCTGTATACGCGTTTGCGGCTGGGAATAAGGCCCTGCGGGCGGAAAATCATCATCAATACCATAAGCGCCCCGAACAGCAGCATGCGATACTCAGAGAACGCGCGCAGGTATTCCGGCGCCAGGGTCAACACCAGCGCGGCCACAACCACGCCGCTGATAGACCCCATGCCGCCAAGCACCACCATGGACAGCACCATGGCCGAATCCATGAAGGTGAAACTGGCCGGGCTGATGAAATTGATGCGCGCGGCCAGCAGCACCCCGGCAAAGCCCGCCCAGCAGGAGCCGAGGGCAAAGGCCTGAAGCTTGACGGTTCTGAGGTCGATGCCCATGGCTTCACTGGCGATTTCGTCATCGCGCAGAGCCTGGAGCGCCAGCCCCACGCGCGAATTCTTGAGCCGCGCCACCACAATGATGGTGATGATCATGGCCGCGAATGTGAGGTAGTACATATAGTTCATGGACTGATCGGGAGTCAGATCCATGAAGAACGCCGGGCGGGAGATATTGGCCACCCCCTGGGAACCGCCGGTGAGATCGAGCAGGTTGTTAAGCAGCAGGCGCACGATTTCCCCAAAGCCGAGGGTAACAATGGCCAGATAATCCCCCTGAAGGCGCAGTACAGGAAAACCGAGCAGCAGCCCGGCCAACGCGGCCATAAGGCCGCCCACGGGCAGGCAGGCCCAGAAGCCCAGGCCGAAATACTGGTTGAGCAGGCCGTATGTATACGCGCCAATGGCGTAGAACGCGGCATAGCCCAGCACCAGCTGCCCGGCGATGCCCACAGCGATGTTCAGCCCCAATGCCAGCATGACATAGAGGAACGCGTTGGCAAAAATGGTGGTCTGGTACATGGAGCCGACCAGCGGCAGCAACACGCCCACGGCCAGTAGCGCCCCTATGCCGGAAGAGGAAAAGATACGGTTGGAGGTCAGGCCGTGCCATTTTTCAGAAAGTCCGGCCAGGGCGGCGCTCACGGCGGACGGCCCGGATTCCGATCCGTGCTCCTTGCGATGGAAATACCACATCCAGAGCAGGGAGCAGCCGATCATCACGACAAACATGCCGAGGGCGCGCTCCCACAGGACGGTTACCGTATGCTGACGCGCGGCCACCTTGACGCAGAGCACGGGGAAGGTCAGCAACACAAACCATGCGCCGACCATAAGGGAACGAAGCAGTATTCTCATTGTGACATTCATGGGGCTACACCTTCTGAATCGCGGCCTTGCCGAGCAGACCGGCAGGCCGGAATATGAGGATGAGCACAAGCAGCGCAAAGGCCAGCACATCTTCATAGTCGCTGGAGAAGTAACCGGCGGTGAAGCCCTCCGCCAGACCAAGCACAAGGCCGCCCAGCATGGCCCCGGGAATGGAGCCTATGCCGCCGAGCACGGCTGCGGTAAAGGCCTTCATCCCGGCCAGGAAGCCGATGGCGAACCCCACCTGCCCGGTGCGGGCGGCGATGAGCGTGCCGCCCAGCGCGGCGAGGGCGGAACCGATGATGAAGGTCAGAGAAATAATGCGATCCGCGTCAATGCCGAGCAGCATGGCCATTTTGCGGTTCTGTGCCGTGGCGCGCATGGCCTTGCCCATTTTGGTGTAGCGGATGAACAGCGCCAGGGCCACCATGATCAGCAGGCTGGTCATGAGCATGATAAAATCCCCGGGAGCCATGAAATTGCCCATATCCTGCAAAAACTCGAAGCGGCGGGGAATAAGGCGGGGAAAGGGCACAGAGTTGGAGGTCTGCGCCAGCTGCACATAATTCTGGAGGAACGTGGACATGCCGATGGCGGAAATCAGCGGAGCCAGCCGGGACGCTCCACGCAGGGGTTTGTAGGCCACCTTTTCCACGGTGTAGCCGTAGGCCGAACACCAGACCATGGCCACCAGGGAGGCAATCACCAGAATGCCCCACCAGGGCAGGCCCAGACCACCCAGGATACCGGCCACGATCAGCGCGGTGAACGCGCCCAGCATGTAAATTTCGCCGTGCGCAAAGTTGATCAGACCGATGATGCCGTACACCATGGTATAACCAAGCGCAATGAGCGCGTAGATACTGCCGCGCGTCAGACCGCTGAAGAAAATCCCCAGAAAATATTGAAAATCGAATTCCATCCCGTCCGCCTTGCAGGGAGCTGAAAAGTGCGCCGCCCCCCGGAAAGGGCAAAACGGCTTGCCTTCGCGGCAGAGTACAGTCCCTCGCCGCAAGAGGCAAGCCAAAAGCCCGAAACCTGAGCTGTTTCAAAAGACCTTGTTCAGAGCGGAACCGCTTCAGAACATGCTGCAACGGAAAGTGCGCAACGCCTCCCCCGTATGGCGGGGGAGACTGGCACTAGTTCTTGAACACTTCCTTGTACTGGCCGCCTTCAATCTTGTAGATCGACATGCCCACGCCGATGGCGTCGCCCTTGTCATCAAACTTGATGCGCCCGATGGGGGTATCCACTTCGCTGCTGCGCAGGGCGGCCATGATCTTGTCAGAGTCCGTGCTCTGAGCCACGTTGACGGCGTTGAGCAAGGCGATGGAGGCGGCCACGCCATTGTCAAAGAACGCGCCGGGCGCGGTTCCGAACTTTTCCTGATGCTTCCTGGCGTAGTAAACGCTCAGAGGGTTGGCGCTGGTATCCGTGGGGCCGGAAGCGTACACGCCTTCGGCGTCTTCACCGGCCAGCTGCACAAAGCCCATGTCTTTCAGGCCGTCCGGGCCGACCATGGGAATCTCCACGCCGGCGGAATACATATTGGAAAGGATTTTGGCCGCTTCGGGGTAGTAGCCGCCCCACATGAGCGCGCCGGCCTTGGCCTGGCTGACCTTGCGCACGGCGGAGGAGTAATCGGTGGCGCCGGGGGTCACGGCTTCAAACAGAACCACCGTGGCCTTGCCGCTCTTTTCCAGTTCTTCCCTGGCCTTTTCCGCATAGCCGCGGCCATATTCGCTGTTGTCGTGCAGAATGGCGATCTTGTCCAGCTTCAACGCCTCAACAATGAACTTCGCGCCGACCACGGCGGAGTCGTTGTCATTGGCGATGGTACGGAAAAAGGTGGGGTTCTGGCCGCTCTGGGTCAGGGAAGGCGTGGTTGCGGAAGGCGACATGGAAATCATCTTGGCATTGGTGTACAGGGGCAGTGTGGCCTTGCAGGGGCCGGAGCAGATGTGGCCCATGACAGCGGCCACGCCGTCGGAAATCAGCTTCGTGGCGGCAGCTGTGGCGATCTCGGCCTTGCACTGGTCATCCTGCGCCACAATTTCCACCTGCTTGCCCATGATGCCGCCCTTGGCATTGAATTCTTCAGCCACAAGAATGGCGGCGTTCAGACTGGGCGTGCCGTAGGAAGCCAGCTCACCGGAATGAGCGCCGGCCACACCGAGCTTGATTGTATCCGCCGCGAACGCGGGAGCGGCGGCAAAAAGCGCGGCCATCCCGCAGGCCAGGGTTTGCATCCAACGTTTGGACATGAAAAAATCCTCCGCGCATAAAAATGACAAAATTGTAAATAACACCCTGCAAAAAATACCCCCGCCCCTCTCCTGAAGCAGGGGGAACCTTCTAAGTGCCGTAACCCGGCGAGTATTGTCAAGGAATATATGAAAATCGCTCTGTTGCAGAACCATGTTGATGGCGTTGCGCGAGCGCTATCGGCACAAGCCGCCGGATTGCGCCCGCGTTTGAGCGCCGCACATGCCCAGGTCACAGGCCTTGCGCAGAGCGGCACAGCCTTCGGCGTCCTTTCCACGCAAAAATTCCAGCGCGCCACGATACAGATAGATACTCGGTTCCGCCGGGTCAGCCTCGAGCGCAGAGATCAGATCCCGTTCCGCGCCCTGCTCCCGCGCCATGCGTAACGCAACATACGCCCTTGCCGCATAGGCGCGCGCCCGCAGCCGCGCGCCTTCAGCACTTCCTGTGCCCGGCAACCGCTGCACAGCCCTGGTCAAGTCGTCAAACGCATCCTCAAGATAGCCCTGCGCCGTCAGGGCCTTGCCGCGCCAGATCAACGCGTCGGCATAGCTCGGGGATTCTTCCAGCACCACATCCAGCAGCAGCGCGGCCCGCGCCGGGTCCACGCAGTCATCCTCAATCCATAAGGATTTCGCCTCCAACAGGCGCTGCTCAGTTGCCGGAGAGAGCAGGGGCACCAGCGAAGGATGAGAGACAGAGCCGGAAGCGGAAACCTGTGCGGCAGAGGAAGACTCCGGCGCAGCGCCGGAAAACAAGCCGCCCGGCCGCGCGCAGCCGCTCAGCGCCGCCAGCATCAGACACAGCCCCGCCATGCGCGCCATGAGCCTTTCCTTCATCGTGAAAACCTCCTTCTCTCACGCGCTTCGCCTTCACGCGGGCGCTCCACGCGGACACCGTCGCGCTCCGGTCGGTCATCGCGCCGGACACCTTTTCGCCCGTCAAATTCCGCTCCCGCATCCCGCGCCGTCCCGAGCAGGATGCCATGCTGCCGCAAGCGCTCGGCATCGGTTCTGGCGACGTGCAGAGGGCGCCCCTCGGCGTCCGCTTCCGCATAATACATGGCCGCAGCCACCGTGCCCGGCGTGGGGATGAAACACTGTACCTGCCGGGGGCTCCAGTTCCGCTCCGCCAGCCAGTCGGCCAGCTGACGCATGTGCGCGTCGGTACAGCCGGGGAAAGCGCTGAGCAGGTAGGGAATGACATACTGCTCCTTGCCGTGCGCGCGGGAATAGGCGCGGAACGCGTCAAGAAAGCGCTCGAACTCCTCCATGCCCGGCTTGCGCATCAGGCGCAGGACATCCGGCGCGCAGTGTTCCGGCGCGACCTTGAGCTGACCGCCGGTAAATTCTCCCGCATAAGCTTCCAGCGCCTCCTTCTGCTTCAGCGCGAGGTCGAAGCGCACGCCGCTGGCCACGCGCACATGGCGTACACCGGGCAGTTTCCGAATTTCATGCAGCAGCTCGATATGTTCGCGCTGATCCACGCTGAAGCCGGGGCATATCGTGGGCACCATGCAGCTCGGCCTGCGGCAGTGCGAAGGATCCAGCGAGCATTTCGCGCCCCACATATTGGCGGAGGGGCCGCCCACATCGCTGATTGCGCCGGGGAAATCACGCCGGGAAGCCATGAGCCGGGCTTCCTTCAGCAAGGATTCCCGGCTGCGCGACGCAATGCGCCGCCCCTGATGCAGCGCGAGGGAACAAAAAGAACAGCCCCCGCCGCAGCCCCGGTGACAGGTCATGCTGGTCAGCATCATCCCCACGGCGGGGATCTCCTCCTTATAGGAAGGATGGGGCCTCCGGGTAAACGGCAGGGCGTAAAGAAAATCCAGTTCCTCCGTGGAAAGGGGCGCGGCGGGAATCTCCAGCAGCACGGCGCGGG
>OFFU01000901.1_pt1 | contig 24779 bp, 33 predicted proteins | sample 1521451 | NCBI WGS metagenome assembly OFFU01 (sample SAMEA3504106, study PRJEB24116) | mouse gut metagenome | biome: mouse gut; feature: mouse-associated habitat; material: faeces | place: Denmark | collected 2011 | reverse complement strand
AGATCAGACGCGACTAATCTGCATGGGGCTGGTGCATCTAATTTGACGGACAACATGTAGTACTCTCAATCAACTCCTCTGTTGATGGAACAGTTTCCTCTTGTTTATCGTTCATCGAAAGTTTTATCGAATCAATCTCGCTTGCTTGATCCGATAGCATCTGATTCTGATATGCTATTTCTCGTTCCAATTCTCTTTGTTTTTCAACTTGATTTGTATACTTTCTGGAAATGGACAAAGAAAAGATAATCAATCCAAGCATAACTGCGGCCATTCCAATTTGTATTATCTTTTGACTTTTTCCTATAGCAATTACATCTGCTTGCTTTTCATCATTATTCTTATTTATCTTTTTAGGTACGTCAATTTTTATATTTTTTCCGACATCATCATAAATATAAAAACCTTTTAGTTTTTCAACCTTACCATTCTTCCACTGAAAGAAACCCCGAAGATCCTGCACTGGATCAATTACATAAGCAACTTGGAATTTCAAATTGAAAAAATTCTCCTGAATAAACATATCGTAATTTGATAGGAAAATACCGTATCCAGGATGTGTATGCTGCCAACCGACAATTTTCTTATCGGGATATTTCTCATCATGCTCCTTATGTACATAATCCCAAGTCTCATGTGTGAACGTTAATGTTGACGCTGATGCATCGGTATACTTCGCATAAATAAAATCCGAAATTACAACATGCATCTTCCCCATATCTTCTGAATACTCACCAATCATTATAGTTCCCAATTCATGTGCAGTATCTGAAGATGCATATTTTTCCATTTCCTTATACACATCTTGATGAATATAAACCTTTACATCATCATTCTCAATTTCACCAATGTTAAGAAAATTCAATGGAAGTTGAATTGGCGTGCTATTAGATGTGTTATCTGATATTATATCAATTTCAAAATCTTCCAAGATTTTTCCTCCTCTTACTTAAAAAACAAAATAACGCAAAGTAGCGAATAAATCACAGCCGCAACAGCCGGTATAGTTGCATTAGCACCACCCCATTGCTCAATATACTGGTACTTTGACTGTCCTTGTAATGTCTTACCTTTTGCCATTCTTCTTTCCAAATCATACATATAGAAGTAATTTGCAAAAACACCTACAGCAAATGCGACAGCTAAACCAATGATGCCAGAGAACCATCCTCCGATTAGGGATAAAACAAAATCTAATCCCAAAATAACACCACCCGGCACATACATTTTTCTATACAAGCACCAAAACGGAGCTACTAAAAATGCAAAAGTATTCCATGAAGCGTATCCTTTTTGGTTTTTCAACGAAGCAAACTCATTCATGTAATACTCCTGTTTACTTCCAACATATGAACCCAATTCCGGATCTAGAAAATTATTTGTCTGATAATTATCCATTACCTTCTTTACACTTTGTGATACTTTAGAAGTAACTTGACTAGCAACATTTCCATAATCTGTTCCCCTCTGTCCAACTGAAGCAACTACTGGAGAACCACACTTACCACAAAAACCATTACCTGGAATTAATGCTGTTCCACACTTACTGCAAAATGCTGGTTGTTCTGGTTCTTGAACATTAACAGCGTCTCGTATCTCATATTTAGGAGCACAACTAATTGTTGTATCTACAGCAAAATCGATTCCTTGAATTGTACCCTGACATCCAAATGTCGTACAACCTTTATTGTCTATCCAACAATCTTTATGATGAGGCATCTCGCACTCACTACATACAACAATATCATCGCCTTCCTTAAATGTAGATTTACAATACGGACATACCTTTCCGATATATTTTATCATATTGCATTATTCCTCCTTGTTAGTAGTTGTTTCTTCTGTCGTAGATGCTTCGGAATCTGTCACTTCTGTTGTTTCTCCCGTAGTCTCCTCGATATTTTCTGCCTCTGTACTTTCCTCAGTTTCGTTTTCTGAGGCATCTGTTTCGGTCGCGGGTTCTAATTTTTCATTCAAGCCCTCAATTTCACTTTCTAACTGAGTAATTTGACCATTCAAACCTGAAATTTGTTGCTGCATAATACCAATACTCTGATTAGCACTGTTTACTAAATTTTCCTGCTGGCTCTCTAATATATTCATTCGATTTCTTAGATTAACCATCATAATAGCGAAAATGAGTGTAATGACAACCAATGCTCCACCAAGTAAATATGTAAGATATGAATTGTTGTCACCGGACAGTTTTGGTAGCTCCTTCTTTTCATCTTCCGCAATATTTATTTTTTCACCTGTTTTGTCAAATATATAAAAACCCTTACATTTTTCTATCTTTTCGTTAATCCAAAAATAAAAGCCTTCAATATTCTGAATAGGATCGACCACATACGCAATCTGATAATCTTCCTTAAAGAAGTTTTGTTGGATAAATTTATCATATTCCGATAGGAAAATACCAAAATCTGGGTGTGTGTGAATCCATCCAACTATCTGAGCATTTTCATACTTTTTGTCTATCTCTCCATGCACATATTCCCATGTTTCATGAGTAAACTTTAATGTAGTAGATGTTCCTTCACTATACTTTGCTTCAACAAATCCATGAATGACGATATTTGTCTTTCCAAATTCCTCAATTACATTACCAATCAACATTCCGCCACTTTCGTTAACGGTTTTATTCTTTGTAAACTCACGAATTTCCTTGTAAGTTTCTTGAGAAATGTATATGTTTTTATCTTCTTCAACACGCTCACCAACAGGTAAAATATTCTGTGGTAGCACCTGGTCGAATACTATTTTTTCTACTACTTTGGCCGATTTCTTCTTTGTCTTTTTAGCCATTTCTTCACCCCCAAAAATCAATATCAAAATCTGTACGCTCACTATTTGGCGGTACATAATCTTTATTTTTGTTTTTTCTGTACATTATTACAATTACAAACACAACATTTATCAAAAACGATATTGCTAACAGAATCGATAAAATAATAACTGTCGTGTTTGTTGTTTTATCATTATATTCAGTTTGTATTTCTGAATCTTGCTTTCCCTTTCCATCTTCTGTGCTTTTCTCTACGAAAGGCAAGCTGCCATTTATATTTCCGTCATCTGTAAGTATAATTCCTTTATTTTCCATAAAACTCACAACACTTGAAATCGGAATAGACAAGCCAATGCCCTCTGCATCAGACATTTTCATCGAGTTAACTCCGATGACTTGTCCTTTAGAGTTCAATAATGGACCTCCACTATTGCCTGAATTAATTGCCGCGTCAATTTGTATATATGTATAACTTCCAAATCTCCGTGATTTATTAGATACAACGCCTTTGGTCAGAGTATAGTCCAAGCTTTTAGGTGCTCCAATTGCATAAATATCATCACCCGCTTTTATGCTATCACTATCACCTATCTCCAGGGGAGAAAAAACTCCACCATCAATACTCAAAACCGCTATATCAAAGGAAGCATCAATCAAATATACACTTGCTCTATAAGTTTTTCCATCATACCCGTATATGGCTATATCATTTTCATTTGCAATTACATGTGCATTTGTAACAACCGTATTTTCTCCAATTGCGAATCCGCTCCCGGCACTATTTCCAGAATATATTACAAATATCGATTCATATGCTTCTTCAGCATCAAAGTCCATCGCAAAAACATTAATAGAAAAGGCGAACAGTGACATAATACAGCACAGAACACCCATTAACAGTTTTCCGCGTTTCATCACCATTCGCCTCCAGTCATCATTACTTTGATGTATTAAATACTAATACAGAATTACCAATCGCAATTGCGTCTCCCTGTCTCAAGATATGTTGAGATGTCTTCATACCATTAACTACGGTACCCATTGGAGTGCCACAGTCCTTAAGAATGTATTTAGTTCCTTGCATCACAATATCGCAGTGATGTGGTCCAACAAGCTTATCCTTAAATAAAACAATCGTGTTCTTGCTATTGTTTCCGATACTTGTTGTTCCAGGGAATACAAGATATTCCTTACCTTCAAACTCACCTCTTATTACCTTAAGCCATGCTGACTTAGCAAACTGCTCTAATAATCCTACACCTACACCGATAAGAATACCCATTATTACAATTGCAATTCCTCTAGAAGCTATTGCATTAGGAACAGCCTTGGCAATGTAATTAAATAAGAATCCTCCTATAAATGCTCCAACTAATCCACCGATTGAACAGAAAATAATTCTTTTAATTTCAGGTTTAATTAAACCTACAGCTGCACCTACACCAAGTCCCATGATTGCCCATCCAAGACCTCTGACTAAAGCCGCAACGATAGGTGCCGGATCATCACCAAGCATTGTACCGTACATAGTCTGTGCTAAGTATCCGCTTATTCCTCCCATAACTACAGATACAACTGCTCCAATAACAGCATACTTTATTGCCTTATCTTTTGAGCCATAGTATATTCCTTCTCCAACACCCAAGAAGAGTCCAATAAACAATGCTATAACAGCAGACCAAATCGCCGTTGATGTTCTTGTTACCTTCTTGAGAGCGGCCTCAAGCTCATCTTCATCTGAATGGAAATCATCTGTATATGCTTCATACAACTGTGAATTTGCCTTTTGGTACGCATCATAATATTCAGATGCAACTTTAGTTTCGTCCGCATCAGCCGATGTTAACCATTTACTAAACGCATCGTCATCGTCTTTATCAATACCGTTCTCATTACAGTACTTCTCAAATTTGTTATACACTTGGTTTTCTAATTCATCCGCTTTATCTTGATACTTATAATATCTAGCCAAATCCTTATATCCTAGTGTTTCTGCTATTGATGAATGCGATGAGAATTTTTCAACCAACTCTCCTGCTCCAAATCCAATGAATGCACCTATTAATGCCCAAAGGATACCTTTTACTAAAACAGTCTTGAAGTTGATTTTAACCTTAACTTTTTCTCCAGCATGAGCTGAACCTTGCATTCTTTCTGCTGTTGGAATGAACTCAATACCTTCTAACTCCTCTGCTGTAATCTCAAAATCATTAACATCTTCATTGACCACAGGTACTGTTGCCTCTGTAAAATTACTCTCTCCATCAGTTTTAATGGTTGTTGGCTGTGCTTCTTCGATAACCGAACCATCTTCTGCAAATAAGTCAATTTCCACTTCATCCTTAGCAGATGCATAATCAGCAATATACAAATCAACATTACCGACTGGGAACAAATGCTTATTATCCATTGCCCACGCTGCCGCATCTGCCGACAACGGACTAAATGAGTTCCATGATTTATACTGAATCATATCACCAATATTAATTATAATATCAGTCAATGACTCACCAGCGCCCCAAATATCTCCTATACAAATCTGTCCATCTCTAAAATTAGGATGCCAAATCGGTGTGAGAATTTTACAAATAGGTTTATATCTTGGATACTCTGCGTGTAAAGTAATCTCTACCTCATGTCTTCCTAGTGTTTCTATTCTTCCATCTGGTTGAAGATAAATACCGTTAACAAAATATGTAACATGATATTTTTCTGGTGGCTCATCACCAATCGGTGTTACAATAATGTTCTTATGTCCGGCAAAGTCTTTTTTTATCTGCTCATAATCAGATGCAATTCTTCTTAATCTTGCGTCCATAAGTTCCTCCCTATAATCCCTGGAATACAGACTCTTCATCACCTGTAAATTCGTAATGTTTAATATTCATTCCTGCTCTTCCAGATATGATATGCAATGGAGGTATGCCGATTTCTGAAAATGTTTTATTCACATATGGCTCACTTCCATTGAATGAATGCTTGCTTTCAAATGTCATCTGCTTACCACACTTGCAAGTTAGCATATGACCTTTTAATTTATGAACAGGAATGAACAATTCCTTTTCTTCTCCACATTCACACTTCGCAGTTGTTGCGATATCTCTATCCAAATCAACTACAGCTTTTTCTCCTAAATCCTGTTTTGCAACCTCTAGTACTTCAGCAATTGTGATATCACTGACCTTCCAAGATTTTTCTATAATATCATCGTATGTATCATGGCTCATGCAATCGGGTTTTTCCTGATATTCAACAACATATGAATCATGCGTTAGGCCATTAAAAACATATCCCTTTCCTGCTAAAGTAGGTAAACCTCTATCAGAATGTAATAACTTAAGTAATTCTTGCACTTGAATTCCGGCAATAACCGATGACGATGTTGGTGTAGTCGGGATTTTTCCCTCATTCATTTGTTCATGAGTCAATAATGCACAAGACTTTCTTTTATTGATAAGCATCCAGTCTGTCTCTGTCATCGTACACTCATAACATGCACCGTGCCCCGGTATAAATACTCTAGCAAACCCATTAAGGGCTTCAATTGCACCATCGATCCAAGGCTTATTAACCTTATAACATGATTGATTTATATGAAGTCTTGCCTCTCGGTTATCTAATCCTCCAAGCACAACATCCATTCTTCTAAATACACCAAGACCGACATCATCAATAATATTTGAAGTGAATGCCTTTGTATGAACATCGGGATTCATCTCCATAGCTCTTTCAGCAGCAACTTCAGCCTTGTATCTACCAACATCTTTTCTACGATATAATACCGATCTAGTAAGGTTTGTATTTTCGATAGTATCCATATCATAAATAAGAATCTTACCAATTCCTAGCAGAGTAAGATTCTTGATTAATTCATTTCCAATTGCCCCAGCTCCAACAACCATAATTTTGGCATTAGACAATCTATCTTGATCCCACCAAGGTATCAATTTTAGCCTACTGTACTGATCCTCTTCAAAATCTGCACTTTCTAAATCAAAACTATTCTCCATAATATCCACCTGCCGTAATTTCAGGCTGAAGTCTTAATACATCTCCGTCCTTAATTCCAGCCTCACCGAGTGTTTGTGCTTCTAACAACTGACGTCCTGTCACCTTATGAATAAATTTATAACTAATTGGATTACCATCTGGTCCTACAGATGGAAGCTTAATTTTTTCTATAAGCTTAACCATAATTATTCCACATTTAACATCATCTGGAAGTCCAACCTTCTGTTCCTTATTTCCTGTTGCATCAACTATTACAACGTTTACTTTTCCCATTATATTTCTTCCTTTCCTAATTAATAAAAAGAGGGAATCCCGGAAATCTACCGAGATCCCCTAGTTAAAACAAATCTCTACAACAACTTATTCAACATCGAGTAAATCTACATCGTCTAATGTATCATCTTCGAACATCTTGTTAATTCTCTTTATAGAATCCTTATCCAACTTAAGACCATCCTTCATACAATTCTTAATAGATGCTCTTCCTATATTGTTAACAAGTTTCTCAATTTTTTCATCTTCATCATCGTACTTGCTATACTCTTCGTCCGATAAATCTGAAACAGAACAGAAATATTCCCAATTATTCTTATCATTGCTCCAAGTATATAACCAGTAACTACTTACGCTTGCTCCGTAACTATTTGCACCACTGATATAAAGCACCATTTGTTTGATAGGTTTTCCATCATCGTTTGTACTTTCAGAATAATAAGCGTCTCTAAGTGAAAATGATGATGGATCTTTAAGGTTATCTGCAGAATAAGCACTCTGAACAGCAACTGCATTCTCTGCTTTTACTTTTAATTTATCATCGTCAGACTTTGCCTTTTCATATGCTTTTTCATAGTTACCCTGCTCCATATAGCCTTCCATGTTGATAAAAATCTTAGGTGCAACTGTCTTAAAAGCTAAAGCTGCGAGAACGAGTATAACTAATACAACGCCAATGATAATAGGTGTTTTCTTCTTCTTTGCATTTGCTTTATCAACTCCGGCATTGAACTGGTTAATTGCTGATGATACATTACTATCAACTGCAAGACCTACCTTTTGACCACACTTAGGGCAGAATTCCTGTCCTTCCTGAAGTTCTGCGCCACACTTAGCACATACATTTTTCTTTTTCTTTGGTGTTCCACATTTAGGGCAGAACTCCTGACCCTCCTCCAAGGTAGCACCGCAATTGGCACAAACCTCTGCCGTTTTGGTTGCTGTTCCCTCGTTGGTAGCAGATCCTAACGGATTCATTCCTTCATAATTTTCCATCTCATCGTTCCTCCTTAAATGTTAATTAGGTAAGCATATTTGACAAGGTTCGTAGTCGCCTGATTCATATTCATCAGTGGTCATTCTGTGAACATTGTCTTTATCTTTAACAAAAATACAGCCCTCTTCATGGTATTTTTGTCCAGATTCAGTAATATAATATTCGCCATAATACTTTTTTTCTTTTTGACTGTTATAAAAAATCATCGAGCCTAATAATAGTATTATGACTGCGACAGCTACTATAGCTGCTATTAATCTATGCACATTTACATATCTACTCACTTTCTCAATCATTCTTGGTTTCAATATGTAATGTGTGAACTCATTTGCCTCATGCTCTTCTTGAACATCAAGCCTAATAATATTAGAATGCGAAAAATGGCCACATACAATATGCCCCATCTCATGAGTCATAACCATCAGTTTTTCTTCATCTGATAAATCTTCGTTTATAAATACAAGTCTGTGATGGCTATCTGCATATGTAAATCCTTTAGTTCTAATAATGTCTTCAGATAAATTTAATTTTTCAATTAAAATTGCAACCGGCTCGTCATTGTAAATATAATTAAACTCAATCACGGTAAACCCAATCATTTGAGCTATATCACTCATAACTTTGTAAGTTGGTTCTTGCAATTTATATTTCTTACAAAAATCATGAGCCTTTTTCTTCACGAGATTATGCACCGCTATTCCTCTTCTCTTTAATTTTTCTAATAGTCTTTGCAATCTCTTCTTGATCTTCTGTTATATCTTCTGTAAACGCCCTACCATCAAATGACTTAATAACTGCGTCTCCCGGCATCTGTTTACATCTTGCATATTCAACCATCAGTAATGTCTTAATGGAATGAACTCCTTGTTCATCTAATGAATCAATTATTTCTTGTATCGGAAACTCACCCAATCCGGAAATTTCAACCGATGTATCTGCCTCTCCATTATTAATATGCGAAATAAGTTTTTCAGGAAATGCTCCAAGCTGTCTTAGCAGCTGATGTGTATTTTTATTTTGGTCAAAGAAGAATAATAATGCCAAATAAGTGCTCCATGACATTTCTTTATCTTTTCTTTCTATTGCACCATAGGTCTGTCTTGAAACTCCAATAATCTTTGACAATTCATCTTGCGGAATTCCAGCCTTGGCCCTTAATGTAACAAGCTCATCTGATAGCATTTTTATATATGTTTTCTTCTCTTCCTCAGATAGTCTCCAGTCTATTCTTTGTTCCATTCTATCACAACCTTTTATTTATACAACGCAACTATAACCTCTTACTATTTATTAGTATACATTTTGTTTATATGGTTGTCAATGTGTTTTTACACTTTACATCAATGGTGTTATATTTTACATTAATATCCATTCTGTGATGCACCATACGAGGCTTGTTCATAAGTAAAACCTTCATACTCTAATTGGTCAATCAGTTCTGAACGAGTCCAATTACTGTGGGATCGTAAATAAGATGCAGCCTTTTTTGATGCTTGCTGCTTCCAATCCGCTCCGCAATTAGCTACTCCATAACTTGCTTCCTCTGATGTAAATCCTTCATATTCTAGTTGTTCCTTCAATCCAGATTCAGAAAAAGATGATGAACTAAGATATGACTTTGCTTTTTTCAATGCTTGGTCTTTCCAATTAGCTCCACAATTATCTGCTCCGTATGTGGCCTCACTATTTGAGAACCCTTCATATTCCAACTGTTCAATTAATCCTGTATAAGAGAATGCCGAAGAATTCAAATAGGATTTTGCCTTATTCAATGCCCCTTCTTTTCCAGTAGTTGCATAATAGGATGAATTATAATCTGAATATCCGCTATTATTTGAATAATAGTCATAATCATCATATTTTGATTTTTTTCCCCTGGAACTTGAGATACCTACAATAAAGATTAATGCAACTAACACCACTGCCACGGTAATAATTGTCTTATTCTTTTTGTTGATATCAACACTATTCTTGTTAACCGAAGAATAATTCGGATATATTGAATTTTCTTTTTCTTTTATTTCAGTATAATTTGTTGGAATCGACTGTTGTGGACTCTTAAGCAAGAAACCGCACTGTGGGCAATTTACTGACTCTTTCGGTATGTCATTCCAACAAGCCGGACATTTTATTTCTTCCATTTAACTCTTCTCCTGCTTTTTTCTCCAATTTACATATTCTCCTGTAGTCACTCTTCCATCAACAGGTTTTTCTGCATCTTTAGGAATTGCCCAAGCTTTTCCAAACTTTGCGGCTCCTTCTATCATCCCTTTATTACACATCACTTGAATGCGTCGTGTGGAAATTTCCCATTTTGCTGCCGTTTCCTTTACGGTCATATATCCTTCTAACATATAATTTACCTCATAAACGAAAAAAAGCACTGCTAATATTAGCAATGCGAATCATCGTGCAACTGGCTGCCATTTTACAGACCCTCTAGCTTTGCGTCACATCCTTTCAGATGCTTTGCTAAATATTATGTACTAATTATAGTCACTTTAGCGAACTTTGTCAATCATTTTTGTATCACTTTTACAACCGATTTAAGTCTTTAAAAATATTAGAATAGCACTTGAAAATTGACGAATACTAAGTAATAAGGAAGTGATTATGTGCCGAAACCACGTACAAATACTGGTTGTAAAAATTTGATTGCCAACAACCTTATATGCCTAAGAGCAAAGAATGGTCTCTCACAACGTGACTTGGCCCAAAAGCTTCAGCTTGCAGGATATGATATAGATAAAAATGTTATCACCCGTATTGAGACGCAAAAGCGTTATGTTACAGACATTGAAATCAAAGCCATCTGCGAGATATTTCAGATTTCTTTCGAAGAACTAATATCAGAAACAAATTAACGGATTCCTACTGGTTTGTGGGAATCCGTTTTGCATTTATACTTCCACCATCGTGCCACTCTTAAATTCAACTGTAAATGTTCCACTCTCATGCACCGTTATTTGTTCAATAAGCCTTCTGACCAGACTGTGATTTGATGCAATGCCCCTAGCATGACCTTCCTTGTGGCTTAAAATAACTCCGTCCGCCAAAGGATCAAGTCCAAACTTCTGGCATAGCATAGCGAAAAGTTCTACTGCTGCCCTATAAGTTCTTTCAGCCACAGCCCTAGCCGTAGCAATATCAGAACACTTAAAAGTCGCACCACCTGTATAAGTAATGCAGGCAGGCTCGCACATCTCTACTCCAATATGAGTGTTGTTGCCACTTCCGTTAATGGAACTACCACAATGCCACCCTCTATGATCCCAAGGTAGCGTCTGATATACAGTTCCATCATTGCCATCAATAAATCCATGAACACAGGCTCTATCGAATGTAGGACTGTTCCATGAATTAATAAAGGCTGATGCCCTCGGCTGGGAACAACCAACCGAGTGTAACATCAACCCTTTAACATCAATCTTTCTTCCGGCTGTGAAGCACGGATTTTTTGTAAGTATACTCTCAACGAGCTTCATTACTCATCACCTTCCTTTGTTACTTCTGGAATGCCAGAAATACTTGTGAGCAATGATAAAATTCCTGCGAGTGCAGATGCACTTGCTACCATCACCCAGTTCACATCTCCAATCACGGCAGATGTACCAATAGTTGCAATGGCTGTCTGTGCGACAGTCTTCACGGCTCTAATGCCAGCCGCCTTAAGCCAATTCTTCCAATAATTACTCATCTTTCTGTTCCTCCTTTTTCTTATTAGGCAATAACAATAGTTGGTCTCTTCGGCTATCAAGAATGCCGTTTTCTCCCAAACTGTGATATGCCTTGTACTGATTCTCCCAATCCTCCATATGCTCTTCAGATATCCAACCCGAATCCATATAGAAGTGGTACTGTTCCAAAAGCTGTGACCTCATCTGCGCTTGCTGTGCTTTTGCGAGAACCTTTAGCTGTTTGGTGTAATGAATACAACTCTTAATACACCATGCGGTCATTGCAAAAATTGATGGGATACCCAACGCACCAAGCCACGCAATAATCTCTTTCACTTCTCCTGTCATAAGAGTTCCTCCTTATAATTTTTTGCATAATAAAAGCACCTACCATTTCTGATAGATGCTTACTGCTCCTCAATCGTATATGTGATTTTCATTGTCTTGTCTGCGGTCTTAATAACTGAGGTAGACAGATTATTGATGGTGGCAAGATACGGTGTCCTCATAAAGAATTCCCTTCTTACCGACCTACTGTCATAGCCACCATAGGAAATAAAAAAAGGACCATACTCAAAAAGTGGAGTCCCGGAATACCCTACGGGCATCGAGTTAGCACACTTATAAACCATGTCATCGGACGCAATTCGAAAATCAGAACCGCAGACCCAGTCTCCAAGAACAAACATATACATACTAGTAGTATGTCCTTAAATTTATTATGCAAATGAGCCAACTGTAGTATAATGAAAGCAACTAAGATTTTCGGAGGATGCGTTCATGGGCAGAAGCAAAAAATATGGAAATGTAACTCTTAAACCGGAAGACAGGAAAAAACTTGTAAAACTGGCAAATTCCCAAACTTCGGAATACCGCAAAGTACAAAGGGCAAAAATTATCCTGTTAAGTGCAGATGGCATGTCCAATGAAGAAATAGCTTCTTCCATAGGCGTCCACCGTAATACAGTTGCGGCATTTGTGACAAAATATATTGCCGCGGGTATAGATTATGCACTGAATGATTCCGCAAGATCCGGCAGGCCAAACCGTATTTGTGATGATGAAAAAGCCTGGATAACAAATATCGCCTGCACGAAACCAAAAGATATCGGGTATGGTGAGGAACTGTGGACATACCGCAGCCTCCAAAAGCATATAAGGAAACACTGCATGGATGCCGGATACCCGGGGCTTTCCCAAATATCACCGAATACTGTAAGGACGATTTTGGAAAGCGGTGAGATAAAACCCAATAAAATAACCTACTATCTCGAACGAAAAGATCCGGATTTTGAATCCAAAATGCACGAAGTCCTTGTCGTATATAAACAGGTATCCATGTGTTTTGATCAGGCCGGCAACCTTGTCATCCCGGTGGACGAGCCCAAAACGGTAACCGTATCATATGATGAAAAACCAGGCATCCAGGCACTGCAGAACATCGCTCCCGACCTGCCGCCTACCCAGGAGCATGGCAAAATTGCAAGAGATTATGAATATAAACGCCTGGGAACACTGTCCCTGCTGGCCGGGTTAGACCTCCTTACAGGGGAGATCATTCCGCTGGTAAGTGATACCCATAAAAGTAGTGATTTTATAGAGTGGCTTAAAATGCTGGACGGCAGGTATCCGGAGCATGATACGCTGCGCCTTGTGCTGGATAACCATTCCGCCCATACTTCAAAAGAAACCCAGAAGTATCTTGCAACAAAAGCGGGGCGTTTTGAATTTGTATTTACCCCTAAACATGGTTCTTGGCTGAACCTGATCGAAAGCTTTTTCGGCAAAATGGCGAAACAATGCCTTAAGGGCATCCGGGTAAGCAGCAAGCAAGAGCTGGAAGAACGCATTTATAAATATATCGAAGAGATTAACGAGGATCCAGTGGTATATCATTGGACCTATAAAATGGATGAAATCTCTGTGTGACTTTTGCACACGCTCTTCGAGGACGTTATACTAGTGAGTAACTCTGATACATCTGCTGGAGTAAAGAACTCGCCACCAGACTTACCTGCATTGGATGAATACATCGTCATCAAATACTCATATGCGTCACCAAAGGCATCAATGTCATGATCTTTAACAGAGCCAAGGTTCATGGCCCCAACACCATCAAGCAATTTCACAAGACGCTCATTTCTCTTTGCAACAGTATTGCCCAATTTATTACTATTTACATCAAAGTCATCGAACAATCCTGCAAAACTGCCCTCTGACTGACTTCCCTTTGCCGACTCTTCGATATTTCTAAATACTCGCTCTAATGTTTCATTCAAATTTTCATCTGATGCGGCCTTAACTCTTACATTGCAAAACAACTCGCTTGGAAGAATAAAAAATCCCTTTTCTTCGACAAGTCCTTCACGAGCCTCTTCAGCTTCTGCATCAGCCATCTTTGCATAATCAAATTCTGTATTTCCCGCTTCAATTTCTCCGCTGTTTACATATGCAGTAAGGTTCTCTGAAATATATCTGTAGAACATTGTACCAAGTACATAATTCTTAAAATCCCAACCATCAACTGCTCCACGAAGTTCATCTGCGATTGCCCATATAGCACGATGAAGTTCGTCTCTTTCCTGCTCCTTCTTTGTATCTATCATTGCCATCCTCCATTCAGCCAATTACGGCCATTGTATTTTCTGGTGATTATATCCTACATCATTTAGTGTCCATTTTTACGGACTTGCTTTATCTGTCTATCCACAAAATTATCATTAACCATAGTGTTTCCACAACCTATGCCTTTAACAATAGTGTTTCTACAACCTACCCCTTTAACAATAGTGTATTCACAACCTACCCCTTTATCAAAAGTGTAGCCACAACCCTACCATTTTTGCTCTGTGGATAGGTTTCCATCAACATTTTTTCTCTCGGCATTAAGCAGCACTCAAAAATACTACCTTGGGTCTTAAAACCCTTTATTTCAAGCCTTTTGACGACTATCCCTATTTTACCTTTGACATCAACACGACCGTCTCCACATGAATGGTACTCCTGACCAGATTCATGTGTTTTGCGATTTCCGTATCAGACATATCCATGAAAAAAGACAAAAGAATTACATTCCGCTTTTTCTCCGGCAGATACTTCAACGCTTCGCTGATAAGCTCGTCCTTTACCTCGATGTCATAATCAAGGACACGAAACATTTCCGATTCAGCTATGTACTCATCCACAGTATTCAACCGACTCAACTCCTCCTCCGGCACTTGTGACAAAGAAATTTCATGCCGTCCCCGGTACTCCATTTCCTTTTCATAGTTGACCTTTTCACCATGCAATACCATTTTGCAGAAGCTGTCAAACTGATGCCTGACTGCCTGTTTTCTTTCGGAAGAAGATTGCTCCATAAGAGTTCACCTCCTTCCGTATCCAAATGAGACAGAGTGAAATGGTTCTCCCTTTCACCCCATATCCCAATCGGGGATAGGCAAAACGTCGAAAACTTTGCAATTTTTTGAAAAAGTTTTCAAATATATAAAAAACGCCCGGACAGGTACAAATCCTGCGGACGTCTTTTATCCCATAATATAAAATTATAGCTACATCTTCGTAATCTCTAACACTACCTTTGAGGGTATTCTCAACAGCTTCGTCTGTTAAGATTTTTTTAACCGTTTAAACCCGGTATCCCCTCTTAGATGTAGCTGTTGCATGGCACTCCCCACGCAATCAAAAAGCAAAAAGACACTTGAAAAAGCCTTTGCCGGATTGCGTTTTTTTTACAATCCCAAAGGATTTCAAATGTCTTGGTAGTGTTATACACTATTTAATTTTAATCTCTTACACTTTTCACTTTTTGAAGGTATCGTTATACACTACTTAAAAGAAGTCACAGGAGGTGAAAAAGTGTCAAACATGGCTCCCACTTTAGGGCAAATAATGAAAAAAGCTCGCCTTGAGCAGCGATTTACACAAGAAGAAATTGCAGAACGCATTGGCTGTCATCCCCAATATTACAAAAATCTGGAAAATGACAAGGGTACGCCGAGTATTCAGCTTTTTTGTACCATCATGCGTACATTGAACATATCTGCTGATTCATACGTTTATCCAAATCAAAATATAAACGATCCCTGTTATCAGAAGATTATGCAGTTACTTGGACAATGCAGCCAATACCAGCTTTCCGTTCTTCTTGCAACCGCAGAAGCTCTGGTATGGGATAATCCCACAAAGAAAAATGATACATAGAAAACATAGATTTTCTTATACTGAAATGTAACCACTTCTAATTCTTTTATAGTTTTTTATAGTTTTTCTAACCTATCTATAGATTTGACAGATATGTTACATTCAAAAGGCTCATATCCGTCTGCAATGAGCCTTTCTTTCATTTTAACTTTTCTATTGCCCTCTTAATTTTTTCATCCGATTCCAATAATCCCAAACCTGACAATATCTGCACACAATCTATAACTCCCTGACAATATGCTTCCTGCTGTTCCTCAAAAGACACCGCCTGCATCTGTTCTATATAATTGCAGATTGCCCTCTGTTGTAGTTCAGATAAATTCTTTTGTTCCTTCTCCCACACTTGCCTAAATATTTTCAAGGCTTTCTTTTCTTTCTGGCAGCTCTCCAAATGAATGATAGAGTTCCTCTTAATATCCTCACAGCGTAATTCTTTTAGAAATAATGATACTTTTACCCATACCTGACTTTCCATCTTTGATTTTCTCCTTTTGAAATTTATATTTTCACATTGTAACGCAAAATGAGCAGATATTACCATTTTGCTCTGTAACATCTGCTCATTTTGTTCTTTCGCTAAATTTGTAGCCCACTCCCCATACAGTGATGATATATCTTGGGTGTGCCGGATCAGGCTCTATCTTCCGTCGAATTTTGTTGATGTATGCGGTCATGTTCCGTTCATCAAAAACATATTCATTATTCCAAACAGCATCATAAATCTGCTCTTTGCTGAAAACACGCCCTTTGTTCTGTACCAACAGCATAAGTATTTCAAATTCTTTTCCTGTTAATACAATTTCTGTTCCATTACGAAAAACCTGATAATTCTCTGGCACAAGTTTCAGACCATCAAAGGAAAACGACGTATCCTTTTCAGTTTCCATAGGTAATTGATAGCCATATTCCTCTATCAGACACCTGAGCTGATTGATAAAATTATCATCAACATTCTCCATTTTAATGAGTATCACATTTCCAATTTTACATCACTTCTTTCCTTAATTATCCTCAACCTGTTTCTATTTTACAATTATTGTTCCACTACTGCTGCTAATCTCTAATTTGTTATTGCCTTGCCCGATATTTCCCTGTTTACAGCCTGATGTGTCTTTTGTAAAATCTATATTGCTTAGCTGCATTGTTATATCATTAGAATCAGTTGTAACATCTAATTGCAAATCCGTTGGACTTTCCTTATGTGATACGGATACATCGCCTGAATCAGTCTGTACTTTCAATGCTGAATAAACGCCTGCTCCTCCTACACCGACTTCACCGGAACTGGTGACAATCGCCAAAGAATCAAAATTTACATCCTTTAATGTCACATATCCTGATTTGCTTACAATTTCCACATCAGGTATCGTACTGTTTTCAAACGTTACATCTCCTGATGTTGTGACTATTTTAGCATTACTCACAGTCACATTAGACAATACCACATATCCTGATGTATTGACTAATGACAGCTCCTGAACAGAAATGTTATCAATCTGCATATTTCCACTTCCATTGTTAATTTTAAATGGGATTTCTATTCCTTCAGGCAAATATACCGTAATTTCACCGGGCTTTCCAGCCGAAAATTGCTCTGACATATTTTGCTGCTTATCTGATTGCAGGATATTCAAGGCATCATCTTTCTGCGTTATTGCGATATTCGACTTTTCTTTTTCAATCGTTCCACTATAGCTAACATGAATGTTTTCATCGGAAGATGCATCCACTTTCAATTCCCATGACTCAATATTTACATTAATCTCGGAAATACCGTCAACCTTAAAATCCTGTTTATCATTAACCTTGTTCCCTTTGCCGCATCCGGTAAGGCAGATGCCGCAACACATTACAATAATGAAGAAATCTATTATTTTTTTCAATTTATTATCTCCTTTACAACAAATCCCTTGTTTCCGCATTGAAAACGGACAGCACCGCAAACGTAAATGATACGACCGTCAAAATAGCAGGAAATATCAGATTACCAGCTAACGAAAAATCTCCGATATTTGCCTGTGTGAGAAAAATCATAATAAAAGAAGCTATAATTGTTGCTTTCGATGACTTCATTATCATTCCGATAAAAAGCGCAATAAAGCTCATGCTCACAATCACAAATGACTTTAACAAAAGCTGGATATAAAAGGACAGGCTTCCCATATTGAAGTCAACCGCAAATGATGATTCCATGCTTAGTGAACCGATAGAAACACAGGCATAAATCAACAGTTTCGTTACCACCAGCGCAGCAAAATTAAACAGCCAGACCGCTATCATCTGAGATGCTAAGATTTTCTGCCTTTTAATCGGGTAAGAAAACATCAGGTTCATTGTTTTATTCTTATATGCACTTACGATAAAAGAAGCCAGCATAACACTTGTGAATATCAGGAAGGACATACTTGTAAACAGTTCAATCGGCGCAGAGATTGTACCCATTCCCTCTGCTGCATCCAGCGTACCGTCCGGATCGTTTGCAATCCCCAAAAATGCCAGTGCGAATACAAACAGACAGAGAAACGCCGCCAGAATGACCGCACCCCGCATATATTTTGCTATGTTATTCTTCTTCCATTCCAGTTTTATCAGTTTTATCATTTCCTTACACCCTCCCCTGTCAGCTTTAAGAAATAGTCCTCAAGACTTTCCGCTTTTTTACTGATAGAATTGATTTCCACCTCATTCATGGCTAATGCCTTTGATATGTCTTTTGTATCAATACAGGCATCATAGATGCGGATACACTTCTCATCAATTACCTTGAAGTTGCTTAGCTCCAGTTTGTCAGCCAGAACATAAGCCGCTTTTTTGGTATTCTCAACCGCAAGCTCTATATATGCCGTATTCATTTCCGAGATTTCTTTCATGGAAATTTCTTTCATCATGTTTCCATGATTGATAACGCCAATCGTATCTGCAATGCTTTCCACCTCTGAAAGCATATGGCTGGATATAATGATTGTAATTCCATATTCACTGCACAGCATCCTGAATAAATCCCTGATCTGTTTCATTCCGGCTGGATCAAGCCCGTTTGTAGGCTCGTCAAGTATCAGCAGTTCCGGTTTGCAGAGGATTGCGCGGGCAATTCCTAAACGCTGTTTCATTCCCAATGAATAGCTTTTTACCTGCTTTTCGGACGCATCTGCTAATCCCAGCATTTCAAGCGCATCCTCCACACATCCGGGAGTATGATACCCCATGTACTCAGAGTGAAGCTGCAAATTGTCCTTTCCACTCATATGGTCATAAAAACATGGAAATTCAATAATGCTTCCCATCCTTTTCAGCACCTCATAAGATGCAGGCGTAAGCTTTTCTCCGAACAGCCAGACCTCTCCTGAGGTTGGTTTCCAGAGATTTGTGAGCATTTTCATAACTGTTGTTTTTCCGGCTCCGTTCGGTCCTAAAAATCCGTAAACCTCCCCTTTTTTCACATGGATATTTACGTTTTTCACCAACTCCTTACCGTCAATGATTTTTGTTAATTGATTTGTCTGTACTATATTTGGCATATCTGCTGCCTCCTTTCTGAATCCTATTATAACGATTCAGTTTTTCAAAACTCTTGAATAATTCTTACAAATTTCTTTCGTGGCATTTTTTTATAGATGTTCTTCCAGCAATGCAAAATACTACAAAACCTATTAACAGCAGAAAATAAAATCCAATTCCCCTGATAATGCACATGGACGCCAAAAGGGTTTTTCCACTGAAAATATTTCTAAATACATTCTTATACATCGCTTCTGTAACTCCCTGCGCTCCGGGAATTGGAAGCATATCTACTGCAACATATATAGCTGCCTGTAGCAGAATGACATCCGCCATCCCCGCAGTTCTAAATCCTAACCCACAATATACTATATAAGTCAATACAAAAATGCTAAGTCTTTGTATAAAAGTTCCAACTATGGTTGTTATTATCATTTTTTTATGGTTTTTAAGAAAATAAACCACATTCCGATAATTTGATAGAAACTTGTCTATCTTCTCTATTCTCGAATTATCTTTCTTCCATAACCGAAGATGCACTAAAACATTTTCTAATTTACAGAAACAACCCCTAATTAACTTTGATGAAAACATAACTAATATCAGAATAATTACTACCACAATATTCAGAAACAATCCCAAAAAATATAACCAATAATATCCCCGCAAATATCTTTTCAACGGTATGTTCCAAAATATCCACATTCCTATTCCAATTAAAACGAGAACAAGTTTATATGAAATGGCAATGGTCATCAAAACGACCGAAGATGCTGACAGACTGTTTCCGTTTCGTTTCATGTAATACATCTGTACAGGCTGTCCTCCGGTTGCTGAAGGTGTAATGCCTGAAAAGAAAAATCCAATAAAAGAATAAGCAATACAACAAGGCAATGCTGCCTGCTCACCAATTCCTTTCAATAGATACCAGATCATGACGCCTTCTGCTGATACAAATAACAACGCAAGAAAAATCGCTGTAAATGTATATTGACATGGCATCTGCCTAATTGCATTTACAATTTCTCTAAAACTCTGCCCTTGAAAAACAATGTCAAAGGTAAACAGCATAATAACAATAAAAAAAATACTGTTCAGTATCAGCCTATGAATCATTTTCTTACTCATAAACGGACACTCCTTTTATTTTACAGCCAGATGTTTTTGTAGAAATTTCTGACAGCCTGCCTTCAAAAAGCACCCGCAATTTTTCACATTCATAAAAGTCCTTTGGCGTTATAAGAGAAAAATGTTTAGATGAAACTCTAATTCCATTTTCCTGCAAAATCTTTCCAATATAAGAAGAACAGGTATATTGATTCTTAATATAAAAAGGAACTCCCATTAAAATAAATGGCAACCCTATTACTGCATAATGAATACGCATCCGTTTGTTATAATCTTTTTTCAGCCTTTCCATTATCGCTTTTTTCTGTGCATATGTGCAATCCAGCTCACAGATCCTATAAAATGCTGACGGAAAAGTATGTAATATCTCATTCCTGCTTTCTTTTGTAAACCCGGCAAAAATAGGAATAGCCGGGTTTCTCCTCCCGACACTGTAAGCCTCTTTAAATGTGGGTTCTTCCGAAATTACCACATGGATATATCTCTGTTTTACATATCTGCGTATTAATGCCGCAAAAAAACCCGGTGTATCTACAAGCGCAATATAAATATGTGACATACTCTCTGCTCTCTTTCTATTGAAATTTGTAAATCCGCTTTGCAATACGATAACCTGTTATAGTGACCTTCTTCCCTAATCTGCCGGGAAGATTTGTAAAACCGCTAAGCGTGGTATATCGCAGCCGGTAATACAGCTTTGGGTTTTTCCTTTTTATATCTGACCAAAGCTGCCCATACCAGACTTTCGCCTGCTCATCGCCTCTAAGCAGTAAATGAATAGACGAAATCGCCAGCATAATAGAAATGTTGCGGCACATATAATTTGCAAGTTTCGGATAGTTCTCTTTTACCTCATCCAGATTTACACTTTCTGCGACAATTCCTGTCACTTTCATATGCTGTTCAACCCTTGCAATTAACATATTTTCATTTACGGACTGATCCTCCCTGCCCAAAAAATACTGGTACAGGTCAATGTCCATATAATAAAGTGTTTTTACATAGGGCAGCGGATAGTAAGCAAAAATATTGTCCACATAAAATGTATTTTCCGGCAGAACCACCTTAGAATTTCGTAATACATCTGTACGATAAATGAGAGCGTGCATAACCAAATATTGATGAGGACGGAATGTTCCTATTTTATCCCATGAGCAAACTTTATCTATGGGAAAAATATTCCTGTAATTTATTGTTTTTCGTATCCCATCGTTTAAATGGTTATAAGTATAATCACATATCAACATATCAGGGCAGTTTTCCCTCCCTGATACATCTTTTTTCAACCACCTCCTTATCTTTCCCAAAAGCTCTTTATATGCTTTTTCTTCTAACCAATCATCAGAATCTACAACTTTAAAGTATTTTCCTGTGGCAAGTGCAAGCCCTGTATTTACACCAGAGCCATGCCCTCCGTTTTCTTTATGTACCACTGTTACTATATCCGGGAATTGTCTGCAATATTGCTCGGCAATTTCTCCCGTATGGTCAGTAGAACCATCATTAACCACAATAATCTCGACTTCATTCCCTCCTGCAACTAAGGAATCAAGACAGCGTTTTAAATATTGTTCTGAGTTAAAACATGGCACAGTAATCGTTAAATGTTTCATCTATCAAAATCCTCCTTCAAAAACATTATAACGATTACGTTTTTCAAAACTCTTGAATAATTCTTACAAATTCCTTTCGCCTGATATTCAATACAGAACCTTCTTTAGTTTTACTGTAAATACCGTTTTAATACCGGGTTCGCTTTCTAATAAAATATCTCCGCCCATCTGCTTTGCAAGATTTTTGGCGATTGTAAGTCCTAATCCATTACCCTGTATCTGACGGTTACGGGAATCCTCCATTGTATAGAGCCTTTCAAATACACTGGCTGCAAACTCTTTTCCAATCCCCTTTCCTTTATCTGCAACATCAATGTAAACATATCTTTTATCTTCTCTCAGGAAAAAACCGATATATTTCCCATCACTGCCATAACGGATTGCATTTGACAGCAGATTGTTCAAAATCCTGTTGATTGACTCCGTATCCCCTTGAACAAAAATTTTCTGTTCCGGAATGGATATGTCCACAGCAAATTCTTTTTGAAGTAACAGCTCATAAAAACCAAGCACATTCTCCCGACATAACTCATTGATATTTATCTTGGTTATTTTCATGCCCACATCCCCAGCCTCCAGCTTTGCCAGTGTAAAAAACTGGTTAATCAATTCCATAACCTGCTTTGCCTTTAACTCGACCTTTTTCAATATTTCATCTTCCTTATTTTCTATACGCATAATCTCTAAATATCCTAAAATAACTGTCAGTGGAGTTTTTATATCATGCGAGATATTTGCAAGCATTTTCTTTGTGGAGATTTCCTGTCTGCGGTAATCAATCTTTGTTTTTTGACGGTCTAAAAGCATCCGGTTAATCTGCCCGCTTAAATTCATAAGAATTTTGTTGTCGGTAAAAACCATAACCTTCTCATCGCTATCATCTTCTAAAATATCTGACAGCTTTTCACCTATTTTTTTCAATTTCATCTGTATTCCTTTATTAAAAACAAAACGCTGGTAAACGATAACCGCAATCAGAAAAATAATGGCGCTGCTTAAAAAAAATATAATTGATTTATCACTCATTCTTCCTCTCCTAACCTGTACCCAATCCCCCACACCGTTATGACATATTTGGGATTGCGTGGATTGTCCTCTATTTTGTTCCGCAGTCTGCTGATATGGACATTGACTGCATTTTCATCTCCCACATAGGCATCATTCCATACGCTGGAATAAATCTGTTCTTTGGTATAAACCTTTTTCGGGTTTTTCACTAAGAGTTTCAAAATTTCAAATTCTTTTACTGTCAATTCTATTCTTTCGCCCTCTTTCAGTACAGAATAATCCTCTGTGTTAATGGTAAGCTTTCCCCATGTTATTGTATCTTCCCTTCTTTCTATTCCTGCCGAATACTGTGTAGTTCTCCTGATATTTGCCTTGATTCTTGCCAATACCTCTGTTACGGAAAATGGCTTTGTAACATAATCATCTGCTCCAAGTCCTAACCCTAATGATTTGTCAGAATCCGTATCTTTTGCTGATACAATGATAATCGGCACTGTGCTTTTCTCCCTTATGGCATTCATTACTTCCATTCCATCTAACTTAGGAATCATCAGGTCAAGCAGTACCAGACTGTATTCATCATCAAAAAACTTTTCACAGGCACTTTCCCCATCATAAGCAGTTACTACTTCAAATCCTTCTGTTCCAAGAAATTTTTTCAGCATATCGCTGATTTCTACATCATCCTCAATTAACAATATCTTCATTTCTTATTTCCTCGCTTTCTTTGATCCTGTGGTTTTTCTGAATTTTTAGGGATTGCCCAGACTCCATTAAACCTGATTACGCCTTCAATTCTGTCTTCTGAACATAACCGTTGTATTCTTCTTTCAGAAATACCCCATTTTTCTGCTGCTTCTTTTACTGATATATATTCCATAATCTGCCTCCTTTAATATTCATATTTTATACGTTACAACGAATAATATCAAGTCTTTTTTCCATATATCTTAAAACCGACACACCCTCTGGGAGTGTCGTGGGTAGATTAGCAAGCACTGCCCATGTCCGGACACATGGGCGAAATTCCCCATACTTCCCTACCGTCCGTATGATGAAATTTCCATAGGGAAGTATCCCTAACCCTCTTTGCTTTTCTTTCCTCTTTTTCTCTGCAAGTCCTTGACCTTCTTCCGCAGATTTGCTACAATAACACATGGATAATTCTATCCAAAACAACTGAACAGACACGAAACCAGACTGTTGTAAACCGGACAAGTTACAGCAGTTTTTTTATGCCCAAATTTAGAAAGGACGATGTAAAAATGGCAAACAGGACACGCACCAACCGGAATGAATTTCACTTAGATGACAAAGAGCAGTACATCCTTGATGAGAAGTTTAAGCTGTCCGGCATGAAAAGCAAATCGGCTTTTATACGGAAGCTGATTTTATACGGATATGTCTATGACGTGGATTACAGTTTTTTGCGGGAATACAATACGGAGTTGGGGCGGATCAGCTCTAACCTGAACCAGATTGCAAAGAGGATTAACAGCACAAACCACGTCTATCAGGAAGATATGGACGATAGAGATGAGCAAAACACATTGATTTAAATATAGGATTTGGCAGTTAGTGTCTGT
>OFFU01000878.1_pt1 | contig 25357 bp, 21 predicted proteins | sample 1521451 | NCBI WGS metagenome assembly OFFU01 (sample SAMEA3504106, study PRJEB24116) | mouse gut metagenome | biome: mouse gut; feature: mouse-associated habitat; material: faeces | place: Denmark | collected 2011 | reverse complement strand
TGTGCCGTTTGGTTTCATTCTTATAGACAAAGCTTTAGGTGGAAATACAGTATGCCTAATTTTAGGATTTATTTTTTCTGTTTTAGGTGCGATAAGTTATGCGATAATAAGTACTTTATCCGAAATAAAAACAAAAAAATCTATAGATAAGTTTGAAAATTTTTCTTTAAATATGTTTTTGTCTAAAGAATACAATACTGAAGATATTAAAGTTATTAGAAAAGGCAGAGTACGCATTATAGAACAACAAAACATCATGTATTGTTCAGCGATTAATTGTGATTTAGTAACGCTTTCTGGAGAATTTGCAGAACAAATAAAACCATTTATACTATATAGGCAAGAATTATATGCAATTCTTTTATTTGATGGCTTAAAATCAAAGTTTTTAACAAAAGAACAAAATATGAAAGATATAAAAGGAAAAGAAAATGACTGAATTAATTAAGGTTGTAGTAAGTAGAGTTGAAGACCCACAAGCAAGGCGTTTATCGCCAACGATAGAAGTTATTGAAAATAGTACAGATGGAATACATACGGTAATATCTGGGTTATATTCTGCTATACCTTTTCCAGGAATGAGAAATGTATTTTTATTTTATGATGATATAGGGAAAATTAAAAAATTAGCACCAAATATATTTATTCCATTTGACTTTATAGCAGGTGATTTATTAGTTGCTGGTGCTGATGGTGAAGACTTAATTGATTTAACAGAAGAACAAGTTAAGGAAATTGTAGCTTATATTAACTATCATAGAGTGATGTAGCTATTCTTGTGTTTTCCTGTGGCACTTAAATTTAATATTTTTCAAGGAGTTTTTATGAAATTAAGTCAAAATGAAGAAAATTTAATATTAAAAATTAGAGGAATAGTAAAGTTAGATAACATTGAACTTCAAGAGGAAGATGTTATTGAAATAGAAAAGTTGCTTAATGAAAGACATATTCCTATTGCCATGTATGAAAAATCAGATGTGGATAATATGATTGATATGTTTGGAAGTATTCAAGAAGATGTAATCAAAGATAAAGAATGCGAACGCATATTAGTAAAATTTGAGGATTAGTATGATAAACAATAGAAACAGTAGTGAAGAAAAAATACAGGCAATAGTTGATTATTTGCTTGAGAGTATTGAAAAAAATCCTCAAGCGTGGGAACAAGGATGGTACACCGTTGGTGGAATTCCTTTTAATGCAAAAACACAAAAAGAATACAAAGGATTTAATGCGTTGTATTTGTCTATATTGCAAAGTTTTAAAGGATATAATGACCCTCGTTGGTTAACTTTTAATCAAGTTAAAGAACTTGGTGGATATGTGAAAAGTGGAGCAAAATCAAGTCCAATATTCTTTTATTGTCCATACGATAATAAAGAGAAAAAAGAGTTTGATGAGAAAAGTCTGGAGAATTTACCTGCTGAAGAACGCAAAGAATATATCGATAAAAATGTAAGCTACATAAAAAAATTCTATCAAGTATTTAATGCTGAACAGTGCACTGGTTTGCCAGAGTATGTTAAGTCTAAAATGACTGAAGAAGACCACGCAAAACAAAATGAAAAAATAGAAGAAATTATAGCAAATAGTGCAGCACCAATAAATTACGATGGGGGCAACAATGCTTACTATAATTCAAGCAAAGATAGTATCCATATTCCTAAAATTAAAGATTTTAAGACTATGCAAGATTATTACGCTACAGCTTTACACGAAATTGCACACAGCACAGGACATAGCTCAAGATTAGACAGAGATTTATCTGGTGGCTTTGGTAGTGAAAAATATGCAGTAGAAGAACTTAGAGCTGAACTTGCAAGTGTTTTTATGCAAATGGAATTTGGCTTTACGCTTGAGGGTAAGCACATACAAAATCATAGTGCATATTTGTCAAGTTGGTTAAAGGCAATTAAAGAAGATAAAAATATATTTTTTGCTGCAGTAAAGGATGCTGAAAAAATAACTAACTATGTAGCTGAGAATTATGTCAACAAAGAACAAGTCGGACAAGCTGAACAAGTTGTATTAAATGCAAATAATTCATTTGCACAACAAGTAGATGATGTTTTAAATGGCAAAGACACAACAAGTACACACCTAAAAATAATGGAGACGCCTTTTTTATTAAGACAAATAGGCATGCCAAATTTACCAATTTTAACTAAAGCTATAACAATTAAAAAAGCAAATGCTAAGCTAGGAACATATCCAGGATATCATTGTCATGATTTGGATAGAGAAATAATTAAAAAATGGCCAGAGTTACTTGCAGACCCTGTTATGATAATGGATAGTCTTACTCGTGATGATAGTGTGGTTGTTTTGACAGCTACTACTGATAAAGAAAATCGCCCAGTAATTGGAGCGATAAAGTTTAATGATACAGGTCAATTAAATGGACAATTTGTTAATGCTAACATATTATCAAGTTCATATGGTAGAAAAAATTTTGAAGAATTTATCAAACGAAATATTGATGAAAATACTATTCTTTATTGGAATAATGAAAAAAGTCAAGCCCTGTCAGTGAACCTTGGGGTACAATTCCCCAACATTATGACAAAGCTTGCTTCTAATACTATTATACGCAAAGCAAAGGCATATGTCAATAGTTCAGAAGAAAATAATTTTGAAAACACAAAAAAGGATGAAAAACAAGTCGAACAAGCCCAGCAAGTCGAACAAGTTAAAAATATAGTTAATCCGTATTATAAAAATTATCTTGAAGTACAGAATACAAATCCAAATGCTATATATTTTAAGCGTTTAGGTGACTTTTACGAGGTCTTAGGCGACAATGCTAAGATTGCAGCAGAAGCATTAGATTTAACTTTAACTGGTCGTGATTTAGGTCTTGGTGAGCGTGTTCCGATGTGTGGAGTGCCTTATCATGCTATTGACAAGTATATAGAAAAAATGATTGAAAATTTTGATGTCATGATAGATAGAGAAAATGGAGTGGAGTTTTTGAGTAGCAAAAACAAACTTGTCGAACAAGTCGGACAAGCCAAGCAAGTTGATAACAAATATTATTATATTTGGTCAACAACATCTACTGAAAAAAACAATCCATCATATCATGTTGATTTTTACTATCAAGGAATAGATGGAAGTGTATCACGAAATCATAAATTTTATGGAGATATAGAACTTGATAAGATAAAAGAAGAAATAGCACAGAAAGATGGTAATTATCAAGAAATTGATAACGAAGGAGCTAGTCATTTTGATGATATTATTTATAAACAAGAGTATGAAAAAATAAAAGAAGAAAGAGCAGCAAATTTGCTGAAAGCACAAGCTGAACGCAAAGAGGTTGCAATGTCGGATTTTTATGAAATGGTTCAAGAACTACAACAAGACTACCAATATAATGGTTTAGGCGAAGAGGAATATGAATATAGAAAAGCAATACTAGATACTTACATTGTTATTGAAGATGATAAATATTTAGAGCAAGCCGAACAAGTCGAACAAGCCGAGAAAATACAACAAAATAAAGATAAAATCAACTTAAAAACACAAGAAAAAATAGAGCAAGTTCAACAAGTCGGACAAGTCGAGCAAGTCGGACAATGGAGAAAAATTGCAATTAAACAAAGTCAGATACAAGAAGAAAGAGGCAAAGCTACAAAAATTGCACTGCCAGAAGGCGAGTATTCTTCCTTTTGTGTTTTCTGCCCGACAAAATTGCTTAGTGAGGATAAAAAGACTGGTGAAGTAAAGTTGTCAGTGAACACAACAAATAAATATAACCTTATGAAGGGAAGTTTGCAAGTTGAGTTGACTGGCGAGGAACTGTGCCTCGCATTAGAAGGCAAAGAAATAGGCAAGAAGGCACAGCGGCGACTTAGCGATGAGAACGCACAAACATTGTCTAATATAAGTAATAATATCCCAGAGGACATGCGTAATTTACCGAACTGGTGCGTTTATACGACTAAATGGAACGAGCAGAAAGGCAAAAAAGATAAAACTATATATTCGCCATCGTTAGGAATTACGGCAGATGGAAAAATGCAGTGGGCATCAATTGATAAGCCAGAAACATGGTCCACATTTGATGAGGCAATGCAGTTTGCAAAAGAAAACAATTGTGCTGGTTTAGTTTTTGCTTTGAATGGCAGTGGAATTAGTTGTATTGATTTGGATAAATCAATTGTTAAGAATGGCAAGATAAATGATAAACCGACTAATTTGCCAGAGGGAACAATGAGCAGTATTGCTGAAAAATTAACTACTGAAATGCAGAATACATACATAGAAAAAAGTACATCTGGAAATGGCTTGCACATTTTTGTCAAAGATGACATTTTGGAAGGCGAGAAGTATAAAAATCGTGTGGAACTGCCAGAGGGCGAAATTGAAGTTTATGATAATAAGCGTTTTATTTCAATGACTGGAGATATTAGCTCGAAAACAATAAGTTTGGGAAAAAGTCCTATTGCTACAACTAAATGGCTACAACAACAATTAGGAACTAAGATTGTTGCAAATCTTAATAATTTTAAACCGCAAAAGAAATACCAGAATAATTCAATAGACCGCTCTGATAGTGCAGTTATTGAACGCATTCGTAAATCTAGGAAGGGAAAAGAGTTTGATGAGTTGTATCGGGGTGGCAATGTAACTGGTGATAATAGCCGTAATGATATGAAGATGTGCAATATTTTAGCATTTTTTACGGATTGTGATGCGGACCAAATTGAACGCATATTTAAGCAATCTGGATTGTATAGACCAGAGAAAAATGATGCGTACCTTAAGCGAACTATTGACAAGGCAATTGGAACACTTGCGTTAAGACCTACAGGAAACTTTGGAAGCAAGGCAAGCGGTAAGAAAAATAATAATGCAAAGTAACAACATTTTTGTGGCGATATAAAATCGCCACGGAAAACACTAATATGTAATAGCCTTAATTTTTGGCGATATAAAATCGCCAAATGAAAACACTATTAAGAAATAGCCTTAGTTAATTTTGCAAAAACTTGATTTTAGCTAAAACCAATTTTTTTTGGTGCAAAATTAACTAAGCAGGATAAGTCGGTGCGACAAAAATGGATTTTTTTACAACTAATACTATGTATTAAAGTTGTCGCACCTTGAGGGATTTTATGCGACAGATGTCGCACTAAAATCTGAACAAAATGGAAACCATTTTTTAGGAGAATTTTATGGCAAAAACAGATAAAGTAAAAAATTCATTTTGGGTGCGTATTTACGATGATGAACTTTTGAAATCGATATTTGAATTGTTTGGAACAGGAAGATATTCATCAATGAATGAACTCATGACAAAGGCATTGGAAATTGGTATTAATCAACTATATAGTGTGTATGGCAAGAAAAAAGCATTAGATGTGAAAGTTGGAAATGATATAAATGATGTAACGCTTGATTTGAAAGAAATTATAAAAAACACAAGAATAATGACTAAAAAAATTGATGAAGTTTTTGTTATGTTAAACATAATCGAAATATTAGATACAACTACATTTAATGCGTTTCGTAGTATCGTTGCTGGTGAAAAAGTTACACCAGAACAGCTAGATAGCGGATACTATTCTATGTTACCAGACAATATAGCTGAAGTAAAAAACGAATTAATACAAGAAGCCAATAAAAGAGATAAAAAAGGAGTATAAAATATGTCAAAAGCATTGTTTAATATTGCATATACATTGCCAGATGCACCTAAATATATGAAAGGCGATAAAAGAGCTGAATATATTGCCCAAAGGCAATTTTACAATCTAACATCAAAATGGAACTTTTTAAAATACATACTTCGCCATGAAAAAAGCAAAAAAAACAAAAGTGCTGAAGAATATTTTACAATAAATGGTACGAACAGTGGATTATTTGATTTAAATGGCAAAATGTCTGAAAAACAAATTGAAAAAATGAAAGAAGAATTGAAAAATACAAAGAGTATTATATGGCATGGGTTTATAACTTTTGACCAGGAAACAACATTGGGACTAGATACACAAGAAAAAGCTATACATTTTATGCAACAAACATTTAAAAGTTTTTTGAAAGATGCACATTTTGATTTAGACAATGTTGGGATATATTGTTCTTTGCATACAAATAAAGCACATCATAATCATATACATTTTGCTTTTTACGAAAAACAGCCAAAGCGTAGAGATAAAGAAGGCAATTTGTGTTTTACAAAAAAGGGAACTATCAATAGCAATGTGTTAGATAACTACTTAGTTTCAGCAAATATGCACTTGTCTGAAAATAGAGAAGATTACTACACTGCTAGGGATAGAGCTATGGCAAAATTGCGTGAGATTACAAAGCAACCTATAAGAAAGCAAGAGGCAAATTTGGCTATTGATGAGTTGAGAAAACAATTGCCGGTAAAAGGTCGTTTGCAATACAATTCAGAGAATATGGCTGCTTTAAGGCCACAAATTGATAGAGTAGCAGCGTTATTGATTGCATCTAATCCAGAGGCATTGTTGTTAGATAAAGAAATGAGAAAGCAGTTGGATAAAGCAAAGCAAGAGGTTATAGATTTGGTTGCTGATAACAAATTGGCATATTTAAACAATAAGAGACTAACTAAAAAGGATATCAAATCTTTGATAGGTGATAATGCTACAAAATTGCCTATTCAATATGTCAATTTAGATAATGTAAAATACTTTGAAAAATTGCAAAATGATTATAAAGCAAGAGTTGGTAATGTAGTATTAGGATTGTGTAAAAGGTTGAATAATAAAGAGTATTTTAACGGTTGGCAAAAAGATAGAGCAAAAAAAATAGCTGCTCAAAACAAGCAAAAGCGTAAGGATAGATTTATAGAACACGCTATAAAGATTTTGACTGCAGTTGAACAACAAGAAAATTCAAACTTTATAAAGTCAGTACAAGAAACAATCAGAGAGCAAGAAATTGAAAAGGCATTAGGACAAAATATACAAACCAATGTGCAGTAAAAAAGGAGAAATATTATGGCATTGCTAGGAAAAAAGACTGTTGCTCGTAAACGAAAAAACCGTAAAATTGACATTATTGAAGAGCATAACAATTTAGTTTTATATTTAAATATAAAAGAAATAGAAAAAGAACGAATTAAACCTATAAATATCGTTAAAAGGGCTATATTGCCGCAAATAAAGTAAGGAGTGATTATGAAAAAAAATCACAAAAAAGAAAAAATATATCTTTATGATAAAAAGGTCGGAATGACAATTTGGAGAGCATTGCCTGGCTGGAGTTTAGCCATAGCAATATTTGTGTCTTTTGCTCTTGTGCCAGACAAAGTTAGTGAACAAATAAAAACGAGTTTTATTATGGTTAACATAATTTATTTGGTAGTTGACACCATCGTAAGAGTTTGGCATTATCTTGAGCGAAGGAAAAATGAATGTGTTGAGGTTGAACTCGAAGGGAATAGATATGTAAGCAAAATTGAAAAAATTACTTTCTGGACCATTAGAATTGGTTCACCAATATATTTGATTATTATGTCAATCGCAGTAATTTTAGCTAATATTTAAATAATAAAAACATGTGAATTAAGCATTAAAGGAGTAAAAATGGCATTTATATTTGAAGAAATAAAAGTTGGAATAGAAAATTTGCAAGATAAGGTTTTTAGAGAAACAAATATCATAGTTGTAAATAAAGATGATATTTTGGAAAAATTAGACATTTATAACTATGATGTAGCAGAAGTTGAAGCAGTCTATCTTGTAGACTGGAGCAACATAAAAGAAGAAACTAAATGTATTAAGGATTCGCTCAAAGTAAAATTAATGTATTGTAAAATTGATGTTACTTTTAAGTTTGAAATTGTTTTCAAAAATAAAGAAAAAAAGTGTATAGAAATAACTAAGTCTACGGATTTTAATTATTGGGAAGAAAAATAAGAAAGGTTTGTTATGAAAAAAAAACAAAAACAAAAAATATTAATAGGAATAGGTGTTGTTAGTAGTGGTAGCGTGATAGTGCTAATTTCTATTGCAGGGCTTATTGCATCAATAACTAAAAAACCATTTATTGCTGCGTTCCAAAATCCACTGCTATATGTCTTAGTACTAATTTTGATTTTAGGAATTATATTGTTTGTTATTTTTGATATTCGAGTACGAGGTTCAAAAAGGGTACTGAAAGTTAATGTTGACTTAGAGAACTCGCATTGGATGGAACCAGAAGAAATCAAAAAGAATAATGGATTTATGGTAACTAAGTTTAGCGAGCTTAACAAAGTCGATGATGGTGTGCCACTTGTAGCAGAACTAAAAAAAAATGATATACAGATAGTTTTGAAAAAACCAATACATGTATTAGTAATTGGTGCAACAGGAACAGGTAAGTCTGCTGCTTTTGTCAGTCCTAGTTTGGAAATTTTAATGCGAACTAAAAGCAAACCATCAATAGTTGTCACTGACCCTAAAGGAGAATTGTATCAAACGCATGCGGAGTCTTTTAAAAAACAAGGTTATAAAGTCAATGTTATAAACTTATCAGATGTATACCACTCTACTAAATGGAATCCGTTTAATGACATCATTAAGAAAACTGAAGAAATGAAGTATAGCAACGTTGTTCAAAAAAATGGCAAATATTATGTGTCTGGAGTTGAATATTTGACTAATGCGGAAGCTACAAAAGTGTGCAAAGAACGTGCTGTGCAGCTTAAAGATGAAATCTATGTTGATATTCAAGACTTAGTGTACACAATGTGTCCTGTTGAAAACAAGCAAGACTCAACATGGCAAAAAGGTGCAAGGGATTTGATATTTGCGTTGGTCCTTGCATTTTGGGAAGATTTTAGAGATGGTTATATGCCAAAAGAAAAGTTTAATCTTTATAACTTGTATCGAAATGTATCTGAATACGCAAAAGGTGAATGTGAGGACTTAATTGCATACTTTGCTGCACGTGATGAAACAAGTAGAACAAAAGGACTGAGCAATACAGTGCTAGTTTCGACTGATAGAACATTAAGTTCGTATTTAGGCGATGTCAACCAATATATGAACTGGCTTGCTGATGGTGGAATTGCAGCATTAACAAGTGGCAATGAAATTGAGTTTTCTAATTTTGATGAAGAACCAAATGTACTGTTTTTGATTGTTCCAGACCAAAAAGAAAATAGATACACATTGGTGACATTATTTATGATACAGATGTATAAAGCATTGGTTGAAAAAGCAACTCGTAATGAGCAATTAAAAAAGACAAGCAAACAAGAGTTATTAAGAAACGTTTACTTTTTTATGGATGAGTTCGGTAATTTACCAAGAATACATAATATGGATAAAATTGTTACGGTTGGCAGGTCCAGACATATTTATGTTGTTCCTATAATCCAAGATTTTAACCAACTTGAGAATAAATATGGTAAAGAAGTATCTGCAATAATTAGGAGCAACTGCAATATTCAAGTATTTATTGGCTCTAATGATGAAAACACAAGGAGAATAATATCTGAAAATTGCGGAAAGAAAAAAGTAAAACAAGTAAGCTATAACGAAAATAAAGATATGTCAGTATCTACTTCTGCACAAAGTGTACCATTAATATATCCGACCGAGCTTGAAAAATTAAATGACCCAGATAATGGTATATTGGGGAATATGATTGTTACAACATTAGGAAATTATCCTATTAAAAGCAAAATGACTCCATTGTTTAAAGCCCCACAACAATATCAATTGAAAAAGTCAGAGTTTGTGCAAAATGACTTTAATGCGTTTGATGAAAAAAGAAATTTTTATGACATAAGGAAAATTACTACTTTTTTAGCCAATGATAAAAAAATTGCAGAAGAACAACATGTTGAGCTAGATGAGAATGATGCTTCAGAACAAACAGAGCAAGTTAAACAAGTAGAACAAGTTCAGCAAGTCGGACAAGCTGAACAAGTTGCAAACGAAAAGGTTTTAAATAAAATTAAGACCTTGAAAGATAAAATATCTAACGAACAATTTGATAATTTAGTTAAAGATAATATTGATTTTGAGCGAAAAATAGTGATTTTGGAAGAGTTGATTGAGTTATATAGTAATAATTCGTTATTGGTAGCAGAATTAGTATTCATTAAAAAATTTATTCAATACAATTGCTTGCAAATGAGAAAAGCGGTAAAGGAGTGAGTATGGCAAAATTGAACAAAGTTAAGTCAAAATTTTTAATTGTATTAATGCTTGTATTTTTTATTCTATTTGCTTTAGTTATGTGTTTTGTGTTATGTGACGATGTGTATGCTGAAGAAATATATATTGGTTATAAAGAGTGGGATAAAGATTATTGGAAAAGTAATTTTAGTTGGAAAAATATGCTGAGACCTAAATATACTAGGGTAACGATTTATCGCATTGGTGAAAAAAGATATAGGGCTACAGGGAACATTTATATGGCCTATGCAAATGCTGGTGTTGGTTGGTGGGAATTTTCAGTTTTAGTTGATGGCCAAGAAATAATACACGAAGGTAAAGTTAATAGTGCAGACAGAGACTGGGAATTTTCTGTGGAATTTAATCATTCAGATGTAACTGACTTTTCTGTTAAAACAAAAGTTTTATCTAACTGGTCTGACACAACAGTTGTACATACATCAAACGAAACTACTATGGCTGCTTATGATAAAGCTGCACCAACAATAAAATTATCGGGTGTACAAGATGGTGAAATTACGAATAAAGATGTGACTATTGAAGCATCTGATGTTGGGAAGTCGGGACTAAAAGAAATTTTGGTAAATAAAAATAGTTCTGGATATACATCATATTCAAATAACAAAGTTACTTTGAGTGAAGATGGTTTTTACAATATCTATGCAAAAGATAATGTAGGTAACGAAAGCAGTAAGTATTCATTTACTTTGGATAAATCAAAGCCAGTTGTGAAAAGCTATAAATCGTACACTAATGAGGCGTTTGATTTTGAAGTAACTGATATGCTTGATGTTACAATCGAATATAAGTTGAATAACGGAACAATCCGTAAGGTGAAACAAAAGAAAGTACATATAGATTTAAGTATTGAAAATTATGGCTGTTGGCAATTCAAAGCAACAGATGCAGCAGGGAACACTACAAATTGGGAAACAATAAATCTTTATAAACGAACAGACTTTCAAAATTTGGAACAAATTAAAAATAGCTATAACTTGCCAACCTGGTATGTGGTTAAATTGCCAGCAAAAGTTTATTTTGATTGCGCAGGTAACTATAGCTTTGCAAAATATGAGTATGCTTTAGATTTTGCAATAAAAAAAGAGTGGGAATATAGGGTAGTAAATATCGGAAATGGTAAATGGTCCTATGTCAACGTTGGTAATGAAAGTGTTTCTCAAATTTATGATAACAAAACAATATTAGACAATGCAATTTTGAAATATGCAAAAAGCTATATTTCAGATAGAAAAATTTTTGATGGCGGTAGCAGTAACTATGACAACCCAACAGATGAAAACGGAATTTCAAGACCTGATGCGCTAATATCACAAAATGTTGAGCTGCCAGAGCATTTGTCTAAATACATTGGTTTGCCTAGATTTTTTATTAAACACGACTTTACTTTTGCAAAACCACATGAGGGGGTTGCTGGCAATAAAAGTTATGTAAAAATCAAATGGATTTCAGATGGCATAATGGCCCAAAATGGTAAAGAAATCAACGTGCCATACAATGCAGAACTAAGAAATGTGCTAGAGAGTGAAATGGCTTGGAAACAAGGATATTATTTGGTAACAGAGTATGATGAATGTGGGAATAGCGAACAGTATATTGTTTGTCTTGATGCTGGAAATCCTACAGTTAGTGCGGAGATATTGTTAGGCAATGGAACAACACAAACAATAACATATGATATAGATTATGTTCAAAGTCATCAAGATGTAATGTTATACTTATCTTTTGATATGCAGAGTTTTTACGATGCTATTGATGAGTTTATTTTTGTTTATATCGAGGGAAGAAAACTATCTCAAAGATATATTGTTGGTGATGAACTGCCAGTTCTGTGTTATGAAAACGGTTATTGGGGCAACTATACTGTTACGATTTATGATAGAAGTCTAAACATATTGCAATTTACAATTAGAATTGCTGGTGAACCGCCAAAAATCAATCATACATCTACAACAAATGAAACAAAATTTGTTTTGAGTATTGTAAATAATGACACAGGCAATGGCTTGACCAATGTTGAATTGTTTAGGGTTACGTATGATGGTGAGTATATAAAACTATTGCAAGATGATTTAGACAATTTGGTGTCGCCAGATGTGTATTCATACACTTTGAAAAACGGTGGCAAATATGTGTTACGTTTTACAGATATATTTGGTAGAACAGTGGAAACTGAACCTGTCTTTTATATGAAAGGACTGCCAAGCGGAACGCTTAAGGGCGTAAAAGAAAATGCAACTACAAATAAAGATGTAACATTTGAATATGAAAAAGATTGTGGCATTAATTTATATGTTTTTGAAAATGGAAATTGGGTAAATGCAGATGAGTTGATGATATTAACTGAAAAAGAATATTTCAACATGATAAGCATTGCAGCAAGTGTTGAAAATAGTAAAATTTACAAGATTTTCCTATATAAATTAGATGACATGAATTTGTTTGTTGAATATCGGTTTGAAATAGACTGTGTGCCACCAATCATATCGTTAAAGTCAGTGGATGGAAATATTTTAGAGCAAGGTATTACGACAAATAAAAGTTTCTTTGTGTTTTGGAATGAAAACAATATTAAGGTTTATTATTATAGAGTGAATGACCCTTTAGGCTCAATGGGTGAAACGCAATACACAAAAGAAAGTGTTATCACCTTGTATGGTGAATATATATTTACTGCGTATGATGCTGTTGGCAACGTATCTAAAAAATCAATTACCCTAGATAATATTGTAGATTATGAAATCGAAGGTAATTATCAAAGATTAGATGATGGCAGCTTAATATCTAAAAACAGACTAAAGTTGACAGTTAAAGAACGTATTAAACAATTTGAATGCTTTAGCAGTAATGGTATTAATATTGCAAATGGAATGTATATCGATGTGGATGGTACCTACATATTTAGCATTGTCGATATGTTTGACAATGAGATTGAAGTAATTATTATTATTGATAATTTGCCACCAATGCCAATAATTACAACAATAAATGGTGATGTGCTAGAGCAAAACACAAAGACAAATCAATCTTTCAAAGTAGAATGTAATGAGGCGAATATTGAAATTTTAGTTACTGATAACAATGGAGTTTATATTAAATACACTGGTGATTATATTGAGAAAGTAGGAATTTATAGTTTTAAGCTGATTGATAGAATGAATAATGCAATGGTGTTTAATATTGTTATTGATAAAAGTGTAGATTTTGTTGTAAGCGGCAATTATCTTGAGATTGAAGATAAAGTGTATTTATCAAAAAGCACATTGGTTCTAAGTGTGAATGAAGAAATTAAACATTATGAAATAGCTTCTAGTAAAGGAAATACTTTCGTTTTAGGCGATAAAATCACTATCGAAGATGTGTATATTGTTACTATTGAGGATTTAGCTAGCAATATAACGATTATAACGCTTGAGATAGACAAAACACCACCAGAGGCTCAAATAAATGCTGAAAATGGTGATGTATTGCAAAAGAACACAATAACAAATAAAAGTTTCCTAGTATTTTGCAATGAAGAATTATCCAAAATAAAATATTGCCGAGATAACAAAAATTTTGCAGCTTATACAGGCGAGTTATTGCAAGATGGTGGAAAGTATTATTTTGAAATATCAGACAGAATAGGCAATACAACAAACTTTTGGATAGTAATAGATGGCTTGGTTGAGTATGAAATTAAAGGCAAATATAATGTTTTTGACGGTGTTATTTATAGTCGGTATGGAGTAATAATTGAGGCAAAAGAAAATATAACTTTTGTGTTGTTAAAGTCAGAGAATGGTAGTATATGCGATTTAGGCGAGAAAATAGATAAAGAAGATATTTATACTATATTACTTAAAGATGATAATGGAAATGAAACCACGCTTGAGATAGTTATTGACTACCAAAAGCCAGTTGTTGAACTTGATGGCGTGAACAATGAAAATGTGTCAAATAGCAGTGTTACTGTCACAATCCAAGATTGCGAAACAGCCAAGTATCGCAAAAATTCCACAAAGGATTGGATAGATTTTGTAAGTGGAATGCAATTCGAGGACCACGATTATTACATAATTATAGCTTTAGATAGAGCTGGTAATGAAATACAAGTTGAATTTATAATCGATAAGGAAGTGGAGGTCGAGCCGTCTATTGATTTATCCGCCGAAAATCGGTATATAACAACAAATACATCCTTTAAGATGAATGAAAATATGTCATCTATACTGCTAACAAAAGATGGCACTGAAATTGGTTATAATGGCGGTGTAATAAAAGATGTAGGAACATATCAATTAAAATTAACGGATATAGTTGGTAATATGAAAATTTTTAATTTTGTGATTTTGCCAGCTGCTGCAAAAGAGTATAAATTAAATATTCCACTAGGTTATAAAGTTATAGTGACTTTGGATGGTACAGTTTATGATGCTGTTATAGAGGGACAAGCTGTTTTGACCAAAGATGGCTTATATAATATGAAATTTGTAAGTTCCGATAGCGAGTTTGATATTGAGGTAAGAGTTGATACAGTTCCACCAACAGTCAATATTGAAAAACACAAAGACAAAATTATAATAAATAATCCAAGCAAAGATAAGACTACTATTGAATTGTATAAAAATGGTAGCAAAATAGATTATACTTTAGGCTCTGAAATTAAAGCGGTAGGTGACTACCAATTGAGAATAGTTGATGAGCTAGGAAATGTAAATGAATATGAGTTTTCATTAAACTATATTAATAGTTTTGGTATAGTTGTTATAGTTTTAGGTATTGCCTTAGCAATTGGAATAGCTGTAATAATTATATTCTCAAGATTAAAACAAAAGGTTAAGTAATTATCGTTTTGTGTTAATAAAAATAAATTTAAGGAAGGTAAAAAAAGTATGAATGACCAAGTTTTTAAAAGTTTTAGCGATGTGCTAACAAAAATGTTTGACAGTATGTTTACACCATTGATTACAATTGCGGTTTCACTGTGTGCGATATGGGGTGTTTATTTGGGCTTTAAATATTGGAGAGCTGCTGGCGATGAAAACAAGTTAAAGCAAGCAAAATCAGCACTTGTATCGTTTGTAATTGGTATTATAGTTATATTTGCAGTAGCACTTGCAGCACCACTACTAATTAGTAGTTTGGTAGAATTTATGTCACAATATAATTAATGAGTAGAGGTACATAATTTATGGATATTATGTTTAGCAAATTATTTGCAAAATTATTATTTTGGCTGTATGAAATGCTAGATACGATATTTGAAATGTTTCAAGTCTTAAGCGGAGTTCAAGGGATTGAAGGCACAAATGGTGAATCAGCACGTTCTTTGATAGAAATATTTTTGCAAAGTTCTGCAGTTACAAAAGCATTTTTTATACTCGTGTTGTTAAGCATATTTGTTGCAGCGGTATCGATTTGTGTTGCAGTGGTAAAAAATATTGTGAATTTGAAGGGTGGCGAACGTAAATCGCATGCTACAGTTGTAGGACAAGGGTTTGGGGCAATAGTTATTACTTTTGTGATGGCATTAATGATGTTCTTAGGCATAGGTGCATCTAATGTGTTATTAAAAGAGGTATCAAAAGCAACAAGTCCTTCAGAGGGGATTACAATTGCTACAACATTATTTGATATTAGTGTTGGAAAAATTTATAAAATAGATTATGCGAATGGAACACCTAGACCTAGCATATTAAAAGATGCTAACGGTTACCCGATTTTGGATGAAAATGGTAATACCATAATGACAGAATTAAGAGACTCTTATGGTAATATTGTTTATGATTATCCGCCACTTTTAGATGAAGCTGGTAACCAAATATATGAAACTGGTTGGACAGATAAGGATAATGGACGAAAATTGTTGAATGATAAAGTTAAACAACAAGGATGGAGCAGTTTGGATGTTGATGAAATTTTTGGTGTAAGACAAAAAGATTTATTTGTCTTTGAAAATAAAAGTTATGGATATTCAGATGGCAAAGAGCCAATGGTAGAATTACAATCGTTTAATATGTTTGTTGCATATTTAGTTGTGTGTATTATGTTAGTTGCTATAATTTGGTCGATGTTATCATTAGTAAAACGAATTTATGACTTAGTCTTGCTGTTCATAGCTCTGCCGCTTGTATCTGCAACGATACCACTCGATGATGGAGCAAGGTTCAAACAATGGCGAGATAGTGTAATATCTAAAGTCGTATTGGCTTATGGTGTTGTGTTTTCAATAAATGTGTTCTTGCTTATTACACCGCTTTTAAATGATATTAACTTTGCTAGTCTTGGCTGGTCAGCATTTTTGGAAAATCTATTCAAAGCATTTATGCTTATTGGCGGTGCTTTGTCAATAAACGGCGGACAGTTGTTATTTGCTAGGTTGTTGGGTACAAGTGCAGAGGAATCAAGAGAAATGGCTCACTCTGCTAGAGCATTGATGATGGGCATGGCCACAGCTGGTGGACTTGCAAAAGGTGCAAAGAATGTTGTGTTCGGTGGTACCAACAAATATGGTAAAAGGCGAGAAGGTATTATTCCGTGGGGTTCTAGGCAAGGATATAAAATTGGTAGTAAAGTTGGCGGCGAAAAATTTGAAAACAGCAGAACTGGTAAAGTTATGGGGTGGCTTGGAAAAGTTAACCGACCTAATCAAACAATGAATGCTTTGTCTGGGAATAATGCAGCAAAAGAAGGCAACAATGCAGTAGCAAATAATGTAGACAATAATGATAGCAATGATAGTAATACAGCATACACACCTCAAGATAGCAACAATGTTGCAACACAAAGTTCAAAACCACATGAAGGGTTAATTAAGGATATTATTCCAAAAAACAATGAAAGTAATAGTGATAGTGGTGCTTTCAAAAAAGGAGATTGACTATGAGATTAATTCCCAAAAAGACAAAAGTATCATCAACTGTTTGGTTGAATTTTACATTGGTTGATTTGATTTTGGCATTTTGTTTAGGCATAATAGCTTTTTTAATTGTAATGTCAAATTTAACAACTAAGTGGGCCATTTTTATTGCTTTTATAAGTATATCCATTATGTTGTTTTTTCCAGATGAGGGCGAAAGAGGATATAATGAATTGATTTACATTTTGCAATATTTAGCATCAATAAAAAAGTTTGAAAAAGGTGGTAAAAAGAAAAATGATATTGCAAATTTAATACCTTTTACAAAAATTGATGAGTATGGTGTTGTAGAATATGGCGATTACTTTGGAGCAGTGATAGAAATTGGTTCAACAGAATTTGCACTATTGGATTTATACGAGCAAAACACAAGAATATCAGCGTTTGCAAGTCTTCTAAACAATTTGGGCGAAAATTCATTTGCACAATTAGTAAAAATAGATAGACCTATAAATTATGATGAGGCAGCAGCTATTCTATTCGCTAAGCTCGAAAAAGAGATTGAGCGTGAAAAACCAGATGAAGCACAAATCAATATATTAAAATCTCGTTTGGCTCAAATAGATAATATTAATAATCTTGAAAAGCAATATAGACCTTATTATTATTTTGTTGTTTATGACAAAACAAAAGAGGAACTATTTAAAAAGGTGGATATTGCAAGAATTGGTTTTGATAAAGCAAAGTTGTCTACAAAAATGCTAAATCAAAAAGAAGTTGCTGTATTTTTTAAATATTGCTATACAAGGAACTTTGATGAAAGGGATGTAGATAATGTAGAAAATAGTGATTATGCAAATTTTGTTAAGCCAGATAAAATACAATTCAAGTCAACAAGTTGCACACATGACAATACATATTCTTTCACGGTAGCAATATCTGATTATCCACTTTTAGTTGGCAATGCATGGGGGGCTGATATATTTAATATTGACAACACAAAAGTAGTTTTAAATATTAAGCCAGTGTCAAAGGACAAAGCAGTCAAAAGAATAGATAAGGCAGTAGTTGAATTAGAAACTCGTAACAATAGAGGTAAATTGAGTGAGGCAATATCTCAAGAAACGCACGTGCAAACAATTGCACAATTGGCCCAAACAATTCAAAATGAAAATGAATTGTTGTTTGACTGCACATTGACCATTACAGCATTTAATAACACAAAAGAAAGTAATAGTGCGTTTAGAAAAGAATTACGAAGAAAATTGATGTCTGGTGGCTTTAGAGTTAATTTTTTGCGTGGCAGACAATTTCAAGGATTTGCCTCGGCAACGATTTCTCAAAAAACAAGCTTAAAAAGTCTGGAACGTGGCATTAATTCAGAAAGTTTAGCAGCAGTGTTTCCATTTGTGTTTACATCGATTATAGAGCCTCAAGGATATACATTAGGCTATGAATATTATCCGCTTATAATTGATTTATGGAAAAGAAATAGCAAATATATAAACAGTAATTTGATGGTTTTAGGTAAGTCTGGTAGTGGCAAGTCCTTTTTTACAAAAACATTGCTTTCAATGGTTTATTCAGATAATTCCAGGATTTATATTTTGGACCCAGAAAATGAGTACGCAACGCTTTGTAAAAATGTGAATGGCAAGTTTATTGATGTAGGTAATGCAATCGAGGGAAGAATAAATCCATTACATATTTATCAAATACTAACAGATGATGGATTACCAGCACCACCAGAGATAGTTTTTTCTGCACACTTGCAATTTTTAGAAAGCTTTTTCAAAATTGTTTTGTCTGGTATAACATCGGATGCACTCGAAGAGCTGAACAACATCATTACGAAAGTTTACAAAGCAAAGGGTATTGATGAAAATACTGATTGTAGCAATCTAAAAGCTGAAGATTATCCAACTTTTGATGATTTGTATCAAACAGTTATTACAGAATTTGAAAAAGAGAATTTGCCAAGCCGAAAGGCGAATTTAGAGCGTATCAAAACTTATGTTGCAAAATTTGCGACTGGTGGAAGATATTCCGTACTTTGGAATGGCCCGTCCACATTAACATCTGAAGAGAAACTTGTGGTGTTCAATTTTCAATCTTTACTAGGCTCTCAAAACAATGTTGTGTCTAACGCCCAAATGCTTGTTATTATGCGTTTTTTAGACCAGCAAATAATCAATATTCGTGAACTTAATCGTGATGGCAAAAATAATATTCACCCTTTTGTTGCGATTGATGAGGGATATAACTTTATTGACCAAGACAACCCAGTGGCACTCGACTTTGTATATTTGTGGTATAAAAGAATTAGAAAGTATAATGGTGCAATAATGTTTTTAACACAAAATTTGAGCGATATATTGGGTAATCCTACTATTGTACAAAAAACTACTGCAATTATAAACAACACGCAATATTCATTTATTTTTGCATTAGCTCCTGCGGATTTGCAAATATTAATCGATTTGTATAAATCTGCAGGCAATATAAATGAAACGGAGCAAAATCAAATAGCAAATGCCGGGAACGGCGAATGTTTTCTCATTTCATCGGCGAATGAGAGAACGAACTTTAGAGTTGTTGCATCAGACTTAGTGTATACACTTTTTGAAAAACCTAATGCAAACGAACTCATTAAATCGGGAAACTTGTGTTCCCCACAACATAATTAAAAATTAATTCAAAGGAGAATAAAAAATATGATAAAAGCAACAATTATTGGTAATTTAGTAAGCAATCCAGAGTTAAAGGAAATCAAAGACAAAAAAGTGTGTATAATCACCATTGCATCAAACAGATATGGAAAAGACACACCAGATGTATTGCGTGTGGAAATTTGGGGTAAGACTGCGGAGAATTGTAATACATACTTAAAAAAAGGGTCAAGTGTTGCAGCATCCGGAGATTTGTCAATTGATTTGTACAAGAAAAATGAAGATACACATGTGTCTGTTAAACTAGTAAATGCTGAAGTAGAGTTTATGGATAGAAAAACAACACAAAAAGGTGGTGAAGAAGAATGAAAACCATAGTTGTATTCAATCAAAAGGGCGGTGTCGGTAAAACATCAACCGTTATTAATATGATGTCAGAACTATCCTTAAGGCATAAAAAAGTTTTAGCAATCGATTTAGATGCACAATGCAATTTAACATCATTTTGTGGCTTTAAGTATAGTAAGTATAGTGTAGTTGATTGGTTGTTATCAGATAAGTTAAAATTAGATTTTGTAGTTTGTAATACAAAATATGGTGATTTAATACCTGCAGATGAAAGATTGCACATGGAAATGTTGAAGTTTGCCTCAATGCCTGCATTTGTTATTAGAATTAAAAATTTGCTTGTCAATTTAAAAGAGTATGACTATGTTGTTATCGATTGTCCACCAACTGTCAATCAATTAACAGCTGCAGCTTTAGTTGCTGCTGACTATGTGCTTATTCCAACTGAAACAGAATTTTTCAGTGCAGCTGGTATTGAAATGATAGCACAAACAATTGAACAAATTAAACCACTAAATCCTGCACTGAAAGTTTTGGGAGTTTTGATTGTTAAATATCAAGCAAATAGAACATTGACACGTGCTATTGAACAAAAGTTAAATGCAACGATTAAAAAGTATTTAGATTGCGATTTGTTAAAGACTAAAATACGATTTACAGTAGATGTTCCTGCAGCTCAAGCAAGCGGATTGTCAGTTAAAGATTACAAAACGAAATCAAATTCTGCAGTAGATTATGCAGAATTTGTGGAGGAAATATGGCAAATAATCAAGTAAAAAATTATTCATTAATAGACGGGCTTTTTAGTAATCCTCATCAAAAACAAGTTGGACAAGTCGAGCAAGTCCAAAAGAGAACATTTAAAATTTCCAATGAATATTGGGATGACTTTTTGATTTTGGTTGCAGCTCAAAAAACAACACAAGCAGAATTAATAAACACTTTAATAAAAAAAGCAGTGCAAGAAAATAGCGAAAAGATTGCTAATTATAAAAAAATTATTAGTAAATGTTAGAAAATCTAATGACTTGTCGGACTTGTCCGACAAGTCGGTAGATTATTCTTGACTTTGCATAAATATCTTGATATAATTAAAATACAAAAAATATGAGGTAAATTTATGAAAAAGAAATTTATAATTTTAATTAGTATTCTTGTGTTATCAATTATTTGTGCGACAACTTTAGTTGCATGTGGCAACAAATATGAGAAGGACCCAATTATCGGTAATTATTTAACGGAAGATGGTAAATATTTTGTGCAAATAGTGCATTGTAAACCAGAAGATGAAGGTTGTGACTGTGAGGATATTAATCATTTTAAGTTGACAAATACTTACTATACATCTGATGGTAGTGGAATATATACAAAAACATTGTTTTTGAAATATAATAAAGATACAAAAGAATATGATTTTTTGTCGCATAAAAATACTGAAACGTTTTGGATTGCTGGAGTAATGTGTGAACAATATGATGGCAAAATCGTTATCAATAATGATGGCATAATGTTGAGTTCAGATACTAAATTTAATTCTGATATCACGGAATATATTAATGTGAAATTACATCCAACAACAATGAATACGATTGATGAATGGAAAGCAAGCATACAAAAATAAAATCAAACAGCGTATAAGGAATTGTCTTATACGCTGTTTTAGTAATAGAGGTAAATTAATGGAATTAAAATTTCAAATAGAAAATTTAGTAAAGGAAGTTGTGGAAAATGTGCTTTGTAGTATTTTTACAAACTTAAAAAACTACGATTTTTCACAAATCATTTCAAAAACACAAGAACAAACAAATAAATTGGGAGTAAATCTTGTTAAACTGGCTTGTAAAGAAATTGAAAGGGGTTTTGATGAACAAAGAGACAAACATAGGGTTGTCGTAAAAAATAAAGGCAAAACTCGCAGTATTTTGAGTGAACTGGGAGAAATAAAATTGCAACGCACATTGTACTTTGATAAAAATTTGTCAAAGTGCTTTTTTGCAGTCGATGAATTACTACATTTAGAAAAATATAGCAGAATTGATAAAAACTTGCAATCTAAATTGGTAAATGCAGCTACATTGACTAGCTTTGGAAAGGCAAGTGAATTAATAGACAGAAAGGTTACACGGCAAACAGTACATAATTTAGTGAAAAAAGTCAATGTTAAAGAGTTAGAAGTTCCGCCATCGCAAAAAACAAAGCAAATTGAAGATTTATATATTGAAGCTGATGAGGACCATATTCATCTAAATAATTCAAAAAGTGCAGAGGTTAAATTGATATATGTTCATGAAGGAACTCGCAAAGTTTGCTCTGGTAGAACAGAGTTAATAAACCCAAAATACTTTGTAACTACAAGCGATGATGTAGATAAGTTTTGGTCTGATGTTGCATATTATATTCAAACTAACTATGCAACAAGAAATACAACTATTCATCTATCTGGCGATGGTGCTGCCTGGATTAAATATGGAATAGGGGTATTCCCAGGGTGCAGATATCATTTAGATAAATTTCATATACATAAAAGTATTACGAATGCATGCTATGGTAATAAGAAGTGGCAGGCAAAAATTATAAGCGCATTAAAAGAAAAAGATTTTAGTAAAGCAGCATTTTTGTATAAAGAACATTACAAAACCCACGAGAAAAAATCTGAAAGAAAGAATATAGTCAATAGTTGGCTATATTTGCAAAACAATTTAAAATCAATTGATTTGTCAAAGCAATATTCTTGTGCAGCAGAAGGACATGTATCTCATGTGCTATCTGCTCGAATGTCATCACGGCCAATGGGGTGGAGCCTGCATGGTGCAGAGCGGATTGCGAAACTGCGAGCATACCATTTTAATGGTGGCGATTTTAGTAAAATATTTGATAAAAGTGCAGATTTTTCAATGGATGAATGTTTTTCTACTAATTACAACTATATGCAAACAATGTCTAGTAGTTACTATAAGCCTGCAAAAGTCGTTGGTATTGATGGCTTATCTGATAGAATAGCTAAAATATTAAGGTCCACTACAGCATTAAAATCTCATTTTTAACACAAAAGAAAAAAAATCAAAAAAATATGCTGAAAACTCTTGACACTATCCTTTTTTGCTATGATTATTGACAAATTACGGGTTAATGGTTTATAATTATTAATATTAAAGTGGTGTTTTATACGCAAAATTTGTGGAGTAAAAATGATAAAAAATGTAGTTTTTGATATGGATGGTACTATTTTAAATACTATCGACGATTTATATAATAGTGTGAATTTTGCATTGGCAGAATGTGGTTATCCTAAAAGGAGTATGAAAGAAGTTTTATCTTTTGTAGGGAACGGGGTAAAAGTGCTTATTGACCGAGCAATGCCAAAGGGATATACCTCTGAGGAGTTTGACATTTGCTTTAAAAAGTTTATGGGACATTACAATTTACATAAAAATGACAACACTTGTCCTTATGATGGTATTTTAGAGCTTATGCAAGCTTTGCAAGCAAAAGGTATAAAAATGAGTGTTGTTTCCAACAAATTCGATGCGGGAGTTAAGGAACTTGCCGAAAAGTTGTTTACAGGTTATTTGCCTGTTGCTATAGGAGAGAGTGAAAAAGTACAACCCAAGCCAAACCCAAGCGGTGTGTGGTATGCATTGGAACTTATGGGGGCAAAGTCGGAGGAAAGTGTTTATATAGGAGATTCCGAAGTGGACTTTGAAACCGCAAAAAACAGCGGACTTACATTTATTGCCGTTACTTGGGGATTTAGGCCAAGGGAATTGCATGAGGGGCTCGGAGTAAAATATATTGCGGAAAAACCGATGGATATAGTGAAAATTTTGGAGAAAATAAAGTAAAGATAACATATTTATGAGTTTGTTTATTGAATTTTAACTATATAATATTTTGACAATAAAATATGTAATGTAAATAAAAATTATGGAAAAATACGGACTTTTAGGAAAAAAATTGGGACATTCGCTATCGCCATATATTCACAATAAACTGTTTGAGTTAAGCGGAGTGCATGCAGAATATAAGCTTTATGAGACGGACAATGTAAATGACTTTGTAAAAAGCAGCAATTTGGACGGCTTTAATGTTACAATACCTTATAAAAAAGATGTATTTAATTTGTGCGACAATATCCATAAAAGTGCCAAAAATTTAGGAGTAGTTAATTGTGTCGACCGCAATTTTATGGGATTTAATACAGATGTTTACGGCTACACAAAAAGCGTAAGCGAAATAGAAAACGATTTTACTTGCAGAGTGCTTTTGTTGGGTTGCGGCGGAGTAGGTAGTATGATAGCAAAACAATATGAGCCTAGCAATTTGTGTATAGCGATACGTAATTTGACGGATAGTAAAGTTCAAAATATAAAGTGTCAATTTGGCGAAGTAAAAGTGGTTGATATACAAAATATTCCTAATCAAAAGTTCGATTTGATAGTAAACAGTACGCCTGTAGGGATGTTCCCCGATATAAACAGCTCCCCGATAGAAAAAGAGGTCATTCGTAATGCAAAATCGGTTTACGACACAATTTATAATCCATATGAAACCAAACTTTTGAAGTATGCAACAGAGTGCGGTTGCAAAGGTAAAAATGGGTTGGACATGCTTGTTTTGCAGGCTGTAAAATCTCATGAATATTGGTACGGCGCTAAGTTTGAGGAAAAGGACATAAAGGATATTATATTTTACACTCAAAAGGAGCTTGACAAAAAATGGTAATTGCATTGTGTGGATATATGGGAAGTGGCAAAAGCACTTTAGGCAAAATGCTTGCTAAAAAATTGGCTTTTGACTTTGTTGACCTTGATGGCTATATTGAAGAAAAAGAAAACATGAGTATACCTCAAATTTTTGCAAATTATGGGGAAGCGTATTTCAGGCAGTGCGAATATTCGGCTTTAGCAAGTTTTTTAAACGCTAACAACACAGTGCTTTCGTTAGGTGGAGGTGTACCGATTGCGGACGAAAACAAAAAACTACTAAAGGGTATGTTTGTGGTTTATATTGACAGTTCATTTGAAGATTGCTATAAAAGGATAAAAACAACGGACAGACCGATAGTAAGGCAAAAAAACAAGTCGGAGCTTGAAAAACATTACAACGATAGGGTTGTGCATTATAAAAAAGTGGCAAATTTGACAGTGTATGGCAATAATTTGAAAAAAATGACGGAGCAAATTGTACAATTTGTAAAGGAGAAAATATGAAAATATTAGTTATTAATGGTGTAAATTTGGATATGCTAGGCGTAAGAGAGCCGCACATTTATGGAGGGAAAAGCTTGGACGATATAAACAAAGATTTGGCAGCACAAGCGAAAGCTTATGGTG